>Ga0209344_10002080_pt1 | contig 23355 bp, 17 predicted proteins | sample Cruoilmetagenom6_FD_187293 | JGI IMG/M metagenome (GOLD analysis project Ga0209344, IMG submission 187293) | Oil polluted marine microbial communities from Coal Oil Point, Santa Barbara, California, USA - Santa Barbara Oil Seep Sample 6 (SPAdes)... | ecosystem: Environmental > Aquatic > Marine... | reverse complement strand
GATCTTTCTTTACGGACCGGGCGCTGCTGAGTTTGATTGATCCGAAGTGGCGGGTTGCGGATCTTGGGTGCGGGACGGGGAACTGTACTGAGCTTCTGGCCCCTTGGGTTGAGCGGGTTGTGGCGATTGATCGTTCCCCTGAGATGCTTGAAGGGGCACGGGCGCGGCTTGAGAACGCGAGCATCGAGAGTAGTCATATTGACTTTGTCGTTGGCGATCTTTCGAAGGTTCCGCTTTCATCGGGTAGCGTGGATGCGGCGGTGTGCATGCTGGTGATTCATCATATTGATGAGCCTGTGGAGGCACTCAAGGAGATCCGTCGGGTGCTGACTTCTGAGCGCGGGGGCGGGGTTGTGTTGCTGGTGGATATGTGCGAGCACACGAATGACGAGTACCGGCGGGGGATGGGGCATAAGCATTTGGGGTTCTCGAACCAAGAGGTTATCGGGATGTTGGGGGAGGCGGGTTTTGGATCGATACGTGTGAATAACTTACGGCCTGATGTGAGCACATCTGGGCCCCCACTCTTTGCCGCGGTGGCGAGGGTTTTGGACGAGCATGTTTGAATGAATAATTCGCGCGTAATTGACGCGTAGAGAGACGACACACTAAGAAATCGGTGTCTCAACACCGATAAAGGGAATAACAAAAGGAATCACCAATGACAGCAACAGCGACATCACCGTCTTTGACAGTTGACACGATTAACGGGCTTGATTTTAAGGTTTTGGACCTTGGTCTTGCGGAACACGGCCGGAAGGAGCTTCGGCTTGCTGAGCATGAGATGCCTGGATTGATGGCGCTGCGTGCTCAATACGGGGAGAGCAAGCCGCTCAAGGGTTTGAAGATCATGGGCTCGCTGCACATGACTGTGCAGACTGCGGTGCTCATCGAGACGCTGACGGCACTTGGTGCCAATGTGCGTTGGTGTTCTTGCAACATTTTCTCGACGCAGGACTTTGCGGCTGCGGCTGTTGTAGTTGGGCGTACTGAGGACGGCGGGACACCTGAGAATCCGAAGGGCGTTCCAGTGTTTGCTTGGAAGGGCGAAACACTCGAAGAGTACTGGTGGTGCACCAAGCAGGCGCTGACTTACCCGGACGGCTCCGGCCCTGACCAGATTGTTGACGACGGCGGCGACGCTTCGTTGTTCATGATTAACGGCATGGACTATGAGAACTCGGGCAGTGTTCCTGTCTGGGACGAGCAGAATGATGCTGAGGAATGGAAGCATGTGCTCGCGACGATCAGCTCGACTATTGACGGGAACCCTGGTTGGTTCCAGAAGAATACGCCATTGATCCGTGGTATCTCAGAAGAGACTACGACTGGTGTGCACCGTTTGTACCAGCTCGCAGCAGAAGGCAAGCTGCCTTTCCCTGCGATCAATGTGAACGACTCGGTGACGAAGTCGAAGTTTGACAATGTGTACGGCTGCCGGCACTCGCTTGTTGACGGCTTGAACCGGGCTTCAGATGTGATGCTTTCGGGCAAGGTTGCTGTGGTCTGTGGCTACGGCGATGTTGGTAAGGGCTGCTGCCAGTCGCTGAAGGGGCAGGGTTGCCGGGTAATCGTAACCGAGATTGATCCGATCTGTGCTTTGCAGGCGGCGATGGAGGGCTACCAGGTCCTGACGCTCGAAGACGCTATTGAGTACGCGGATATCTTTGTGACCACGACTGGGAACAAGGACATCATCACGCTTGATCACATGAAACGGATGAAGAACAAGGCGATCGTGGGCAATATTGGTCACTTTGACAATGAGATCCAGATGGAGCCATTGATGAAGGATGCTGATGTTGAGCGGATCAATATCAAGCCACAGTTTGACGAGTTCCTGTTCAAGTCCAAGGGCACAAGCATCTTGATTCTTGCTGAGGGTCGTTTGCTGAACCTTGGTTGCGCGACTGGGCATCCGAGTTTCGTGATGAGCGCGAGCTTCACCAACCAGGTGATCGCTCAGGTCGAGCTTGCCGGGAACATTGAGAAGTATGACAACTCGGTGCATGTGCTTCCTAAGCACCTTGACGAGCAGGTTGCTCGCTTGCACCTTGGTCAGCTTGGCGTCAAGCTGACTGTGCTGACTGATGACCAGTCGAAGTATTTGGATATTCCTGTGGACGGCCCTTACAAGCCTCACCACTATCGTTACTAAGACGGTACTAAGTTAACTATCCGGTCGCCTACCCGAAAGGGCGGGCGATTGATTTCATGATTCGCAAGCTACTCGACCAACGCACGACTTTTTCGTTTGAGTTCTTTCCTCCTAAGGATGAGGCGGGGGCGGAGCGTTTGTTTGAGAATATCGTGAAGCTCGAAGGGCTTGGGCCTTCGTTTGTTTCGATTACTTATGGTGCTGGTGGTGGCACGCGGAAACTGACGCGGGATGTGGTGCATCGTGTCAAGGACCAGACGGGGCTGGCGACGATGCCTCACCTGACTTGCGTTGGGCATAGCGAAGCGGAGATCAATGAGATCCTCGAGGGGTACGCGGAGCGGGGGATTAGTGACATTTTGGCGTTGCGTGGGGATGCGCCATCGGCTGGGTATGACTGGTCGGGAGACCACTTCCAGTTTGCATCGCAGCTTGTTGAACACATCGTGCAGTTTAATGAACGGCATAAAAATTCGAGCTTCCGAGGGTTCGATATCGGCGTCGCGGGGTTCCCTGAGGGACACCCTGGGACCGCGAACCGGCTTGATGAGATGAATCATCTCAAGGCGAAGGTTGACGCGGGGGCGGGGTTTGTGGTGACGCAGATGTTCTTTGAGAACCGTGACTACTTTGATTTTTGTGATCGGTGCGTGCTTGGAGGGATCAAGGTGCCAGTTGTAGCGGGGATTATGCCTGTGCAGTCGATTCCGGGGATGAAGCGGATGGCGGATCTTGCGCTGGGGATGCGGTTCCCGGCTTCTCTGCTTCGGGCGGTACGGCGGACGGATGGAAAGAATGAATCAGTCCGGCGGGTGGGCGCGCACTGGGCGACGGAGCAGAGCCGGGATCTTTTGGATCATGGGGCTTGCGGGATTCATTTTTATACTTTGAATCAGTCGGATGCGACGGTGAAGATTTATGAGGCGCTTGGGGTTTCGAACTCGAGCCAGCTTGCTGATGGTCCGACACTGGATTTTTAAGTTAGTCGATCGCGTCGATGAGTTTTTCAAATAGATTTTGACCGAGGTTTTGGTCGTCGGTTCGTTCTGGGTGCCATTGGATACCTAGGCGGAACTTTGCTGCGGGGTCGTGGATGGCTTCGATGATGCCGTCGGGGGCGGTGGCGAGGACTTGGTAGGCGCCTGGGTTATCTACGGCTTGGTGGTGTGCGGAGAAGGATGTGCCGCTGGGGAGGATTGATTCGTTTTTGGAGATGATGGGGTGTTGTTTTTTCCAGTGGTCGGCGTGGGATGGGTGGGTATCTGGGAGGTATTGGTTGAGGGAGCCGCCGGATGTGAGGGCGAGCATTTGCATGCCTAGGCAGATCCCCAGGGCGGGGATATGGGGGTTGCTGTGGAGTTCTTTGATGAGCTTGGTTTCGAAGGATTGGCGGGCATCGAGAACGGGGGTGATTTTTTGGTGGGAGGGGACGCCGAAGGGTTCTGTTTTGGGATCGTCTCCGCCTGAGAGGATGAAGGCGTCGAAGCGGGTGATGAGGGCAGAGATGGTGTCTGGGTTGTCTGAGACTGGGGGGAGAATGACGGGGATGCCTCCGGCGTTGTGGACGGCGCGGGCGTAGGTCATGGTGAGGTAGGCGGTCTCGTGGTCCTTGCGGATCATGAGGTCGGAGGTGATGGCGATGAGGGGTTGGGGTCTTGAGACGGGCATGTTGGTTGAATGTCGGCTGTTTTGGGCGGGCGGGGAGAGGATTGGTCGAATAGAGTGTGGTATGTCTTTGAGAACCGTTTTGATGTCGTTGATTGTGGCTGGGGTGCTGGCTGGGCTTGTCCTGATCTCTGGGAGCGTAGGTGGGCTTGCGGGCGATGGTCCTGAGTTGAATGCCCATCAGGTCGGCATTGATGCGGTGTCAATCGTTGAGGTGCGGGTTGAGTCTGGGGAACTTGGACTACAGATTGCTCGGCGGGTAGAGGGGACGGTTGATGGCTGGGAACTGCAGTTGAGTGATGATGAGAATGATGTTTGGGGCGGGAATACGACTCGGATTCGGACCGTTCTGCGGGCGCTTGGGTCGGCTTCTTTGGGTGTCTCTGAGGATGATGAAATCGGGGATCTCTATGGAACTTTGGCGGTTGTTGATCACGAGGGGCTCTCAACTGAGATCCGCTTTGGGGCTGACGCTGCGGGTGGATTCGTGCGGGCGGAGGTTGTCTCGCGGGGGGACGATGGGATTGCGACGAGCCGATGGTTTGGTCGGATTGAGCGATCGCTTCGGGATTCACTCTTGGCTGACGGGCTTGAGTCTTGGCGGGCAACCGGGTTGTTTGAGTTTACGCAGTCGCAGGTGTTTGGTGCGGAAGTCACGGCTGGGGAAACGCGTGTTGGGCTTGAGAGAACCGGGGACGGGTGGCGTGTTGTTGAGCCTTGGCCTGTTGGGGCTGACGGAGCGATGGTGCAATCGATGCTCGGGCTAACGCTTGGGCTGGAGGCTGAACGGTTTTATGATGCGGCAGTGTACACGGATGACCTGACAGGTCTTGAATCGCCGATGGCCCGGATCAGTGTTTCTGGACGCGAATCTGGGCGTGAGTCTGGGGCGATGATTGAGATCGGTGCGGCGGTGGATTCATCAGGGTCTGAGATCTTTGCCCGGTACAGGGTGCTGGGGAGCAACCCCGTTCTCGTTGCGATCAAGACAGAAGGGTTGAACCGGCTGACACCGGCTCCGCTTGCGTATGTACACCAGACCGCGGGGGAGTTGTCGCGTGCTGATGTTGGGATGCTGCGGATATCGGGAACGGACGGGACGACGCGGTTTGAGTGCTCGGCTCGGCTTGATTCTTGGGAAGCTGATGGGGCGGCCGTGACACCTACGCAGGGGGCTGCGATTGAGCGATTGATCGGGGTGTTGACCACTGAGAAGGCGAACAATATCTTCGCTCTTGAGAGTACTAGCGAATCACCGGAGACCTTGATCGGGTCAATCGAGTTGATCGACCGCGGCGGGGACGCGGTGGTGTATCAGGTTGCGTTGGAGGGCGGTGATCGCGGGATCCAGCTTCATCTCTCACGCGATGTAGGGGACGGGACCACACTGGTTTGGGTATGCGGCTCGGCTGAAGCAGCTGGGAGCGGAGCTTGGATTACGGCACTTGTTGCTTGGGACTGATCCGGGAGTTTTTAGATCTTTGCGGGGACTTGCTTGCCGCTGGGTGCTGCGATGTCGGTGCGGAGCTGTTTGTCTTTGAACTTGATGAGGTCTGCTGCGGCGTAGGCACGGTCGCGGGCTTGCTCTTGCGATTGGGCGGTTGCGGTGATTGAGAGGACTCGGCCGCCGTTGGTGTAGAGATCGCCCTTGGTGAGCTTTGTTCCGGCGTGGTGGATTTGGACGCCTTCGAGTTTTTCGGCTTCTTCGACGCCTGTGATGACATCGCCGATGCGTGGGTTGGACGGGTAGCCGTCGGAAGCAAGGACTACGCAGACCGCGTGGTTGTCTGAGAATCGGATGTCTGCTTTGTCGAGTGTGCCGGCGGCGGTGGCGATGAAGAGTTCGAGAGCATCGGATTCAAGAAGGGCGAGGAGGGGTTGGCATTCGGGGTCACCGAAGCGGACATTGAACTCAAGGACCTTTGGTCCACCGGGGGTGAGCATGATCCCGGCGTAGAGGACGCCTTTGAAATCGATTTCGTCTCTTCTCAGTGCGTCTGCGACGGGGACGAGGACTTCGGATTCAATCTGGAGGCTTAGTGTTTCAGAGAGGGTGCCTGATGGGCAGAATGCGCCCATGCCTCCGGTGTTTGGACCGAGATCGTCGTCGAGGAGGCGTTTGTGGTCCTGGCATGGGGGGAGGACGAGGATGTTCTTGCCGTCGTAGAGGGCGAGTACGGAGACTTCGGTGCCTTTGAGTTTTTCTTCGATGAGGATTTCGTTTCCTGCGTCACCGAAGGCGCGTTTGCGGAGGATTTGGTCGATGGCGTCCAGGGCTTCTTCGGTGGTGTTTGGTACGATGACGCCTTTGCCTTTGGCTAGGCCTGTGGCTTTGACGACATAGGGCTCGTCGCGGGTTTTCATGTAATCGTCGGCGTGGTCCGCATCTCTGAAGACTTTGCCTTCTGCGGTTGGGATCGAGGCTCCGCGCATGACTTGTTTGGCGTAGGCCTTGTCGGCTTCGAGTTTGGCTCCGCTCTGGGAGGGACCGAAGACGAGGCGCGGGGAGCCGTCGGCTCGTTTGGCGAGTTTGTCTGCCCATCCGGCTGCGAGTGGGTCTTCTGGGCCGATGACGACGAGCTGGACATTTGTCTGGTCACAGAACTGGATGAGGCGGTAGAATTTTTCGTTTGAGAAGTCGACATCGATGGGCTGGGCGAGGGTTGCGATGCCGGGATTCTGGGTATGGGTGGCGTAGAGGGTGCCGAGCTTTGGCGATTTGGCGATGGCCTGAGCGAGGGCGTGCTCGCGGGAGCCGCCTCCGATGAGGAGGACATTGATCTGGTCATTTGGAGTGGTGGTCATGGGGGAATCGTAGGCCTTGCTGGATGAATTTGGGCATGAAAAAACCGGGAGTTGCCTCCCGGTTTGTGAATGAAATAGATGGGCTGGTTATGGGCAGCCGGCGGAGAAGAGGGTCAGGAATGCCGAGATATCGAAGAAGTCCCACTGGGCGTCTTGGTTGATGTCGGCTGACGGGTCATTGTCGGAGAAGAGTGTGAGGAATGCGGAGATGTCGAAGAAGTCGAGGACGCCGTCACCGGTATAGTCGGCTTGGCATAGATCGATCGGGAGTACGCCGGAGAACACGATATCATCGATGTTCCAGCCGCCGTAGGTCACTGAGCCGTCGGTTGTTCCCATCACCCAGCGGACCTGGAAGTCCGACTGTCCGTCTGCCATTGCTGAAACATCGTATGATACTGGACTCCATGAGGTTTCCTGGAATGAGCCTCCGGAGTGATCCCAGATATTTTGCCAGGTGCCGCCACCTGATCTTGCTTGGACTGACGCGTGATCCCATGTTGAACTTTCAACACCGAGCCAACGTTGGAACTCTATGGAGACTCCTGTGACATCGGTGAAGTCCAGCATGTCTGTGGTGAGGTATTGCTGCGAAAGGTTATTTGGATACTGGCCGTTGAGGTTGTAGCCGTAGACATTGTTGTCTGTGTGACCTGATGATGGGTCGCCGCCACTTCCTGTGGGTTGTCCGAAGGCCCACTGACCGTTGGTTGACCAGCCTGGGTTTGTGTTGTCTACGAGGAACTCATAGACGGGGACGGGGCCGTTGAGCGTGTTAAAGGAGTAGCCATTACCGCCGTTTGTGTGGTTGATGGTGTTTCCTGGTTGGTCTGAGGTTTGGACCGTGTAGAAGTATTGTGTCAGGATGTCTAAGCCTTCGATGGTCACGAGGTGATCGGTTAGGAGGCCTGATGATTCGACGAACTGACTGAGATCGCCCATGGAGGTGCCGTAGCGGATGATGAGGTCGCTGGGCTCATCTGTTTGAACACTGATCTGGGCATAGTCGCTTGAGACAAGCGGTGTTGAGGTGCTCAGGAGTGCTGGGGGCGTGCAATCGACATCCATGGTGGCTTCTACGACGATATTGGAACCGCTTTGGCCGTCGTCTGCGTCGAGGTAAGACGCGGTGATGGTGTCGCTTTCATTGACCAAGAGATCAGCACCTGCTGAATCTGAGTAGGTGAAGGAGGCGACGAACTCTGCCGATTCTGGGGTTGATTCGGTGAGTGTGAGCATGAATCCTGTATCTGAATCTGAGGAGACCATGACATCGACGGTGTCTACAACGAGGTCCGAGGTGTTGAGGTCGCAATCAATGACTTGGACATTGGTTGACCCTGAGCACTGAACGATTTGGGAGCCCATCGAGACGAAGCCTGCTGAGGAGCAGTTGACGAGGAAGCCGTTGGCAACGGCCCCGAAGGACTGGGTTGGTCCTTGGGCGATGTTGAAACCGACGACTTCGACGGTGTATGCGCCTGCAGGGGCGTTGTCGATGGCGACCTGCTCGATGTTGTTGAGGCCGTCACGGACGGTGCGGATGGCGACCCCGCCTGGGTTGCTTGGGTTGAGCGTCCATGGGAGGTAGACATTGCTGCCTGCGTCGAGGATTCTGAGATCGAGGTCATTGACGAGGGAGGGGGAGACGTTTGGGCTACCCGGTGCGTCGTCCCATGCGATGGTGACTTTGAGGTCACCGCCTGCGTGGATGACAACGAAGCGGTATGTCCCGCCTTGGGCGACATCCGCTTCGATGATGTTTTCTGCGATGACGGTGTCGATTGCGTCTACGGCACGGATTGAGCCGTAGCCGTATTTGTAGTCTGGTCCCGTGTTGCCGCTGTCATCAGCGGTGTTTGCGAGGAGTGCTTTGAGGGTGGAGTTTCGGAGGTCGCTGCGGTCTGGGAAGGTTTCTCTGTATTGCTGGAGAATGAGCGCACTGATGCCGGTGGTTGTTGGTGCGGCCATGGAGGTGCCACAGAAGGATGAATATGAGCCTGAGCTGTTTGTGGAGGTGACGCCGCCGTCACCGTTGGTCTGGCAGCCTGGTGCGGAGATGTCTGGTTTGATTCGGCCGTCGTCGGTTGGACCCCATGAGCTGAAGGAGCTGGTGAGGTCGGTGTTGGAATCAACGGAGCCGACGGTGATGTGGTTCTTTGCACATGCGGGCGGGGCTGTGGAGAAGAACTGCCCGAAGTTTCCGTTGTCATCGCCTTGGCATCGTGATGATCCACGCTCGTTGCCGTTGGCCCAAACGATTCTGAATGGGTCGCCGAGTGATCCTGCGGCGATGGAGTCGATGAGTGCGGAGGTGATGCCGTAGTTGCCTGTCCAGTCGCAGGGGTAGCCATTGGGAGCGGTGTTGGTACCGATGGAGTTGTTGGCGATGTGTGCGGTGTAGAGGCCTACTGCTTCTGTATAGTCTGCTTCGATGTCACCTGGATCGGTGTAGAGGAAGCCTTCTTGGAGACCTCCGACTTGCTCGAAGCCGTAGGAGATGATATCGACTGCGGGTGCCATGCCTCTGTTTTGCCCGCTTGATGCTGAGCCGTCGCCGCCGACGGTTCCGCCGACATGTGTGGCGTGACTAGAGACACTTGCGGTGTCGGATTGACCGACGGTCATGCGTGACCCGAAGTCGGCGTGATTGGCCATTCTTCCTGCGTCGTAGATGAGTGCGGTGACGCCTGTGCCGTCGAGGTCGTAGGGAGCGGCCTGGAGGGTATTGACCCCTGTAAGTGCTCTGTTTTCTGCGTTGAGGGTTGTCATGCCTGGGAGTGGTGGTTCGGCCCACATGACGGCGTCGTCGCTGGCGAGCTCGTCTAGGCGCGAGGCGGGCATGTGGAGGACGGCGGAGTTGACCGAGTAGATTTCTGAAGCGACCTTGGCGCCGAGTTGGTTGGCGAGGCGGAGGGCGTGGGCGTTAAAGTTTGCGTCCTTGTGGAACATGACGACGACCGCGATGGTTGGGTCGATGCCTTCACGCTGGTATTCGTCTAGGAGGATTGATTCGGTGTCGATGCGGTCCTTGAGGGATGACTTGGCGACAGGGCCTTGGTTCGAGACGGCCCATGGGTGGATGACACCCGCGATGAGGTCCTTGTGGAGTTTTTGGTGGGTCTTGATCGAAGCGACACTTGCGAGTGTGGACCTTGAGAGTGCGGTGTTGTTGGCGTCGTGGCTGAGGGTTGCGAAGTAGTTTGTTGAACCGAGTGAGCTCAGCAGGTTGAGGCCTTGAGACTGGAAGGTCGCACGCTGGCTGGGGGTGATGGGCTGGGCCAGCATGATAAGCACGCGGGTGGCGTCTTGCCTGCTCGAGAGTTGAGCGAGCTCGACTCTGAGTTGGGAGGGCGACATGATGTTGACTTGATCGGAGATGCCGTTGGCCCAACGGAGTGATTGAGAGATCGGCGATGCGTTCGCTGGGGCGGGTGCGGCGAGTGTTGTGCCTGAAACTGTGGCTATAACGAGCGCTCCGCAGAGTGTGCGGGGCGAGATGGTGCTGGGACGCATGTGGATCTCCTCTTGTGATCGCGAATGGACCGATAACGCGGCGGTACGATGGCCGCTGAGGTTTCATAGTCGCAGATTTGGTGTGTCCTGTCAACAGCATAGCGACCGATTTCTGGGAGAAATCGCACTATCTGGACTGGATTAGAGGGGCTTGGATCAGCCGATGGCAGCGAGGCAGGTTTGGATGATTTCGGCTCTGGAGACCATGCCGGCCTTGCCTTGATCGGTTCGGCGTTTGAACTCGACCTCGTTCGCTTCGATTGCTTTCGACGAGATGATGATCCGGAGCGGGATGCCGATGAGGTCGGCGTCTTTGAACTTGGGGCCTGGGCGTTCGTTGCGATCGTCTACCAAGACATCGAGTCCGCTTTCGGCGAGCTCATTGGCGAGCTCGAATGCGTAGTCTAAGACGCCCTCGTCATTTGGTTTGATGGTGATGATGTGAACGCTATAGGGAGCGATGGCGGGGGGCATGATGATGCCGTTGTCGTCGTGGGAGGACTCGATGCAGGAGGCGAGGGTTCTTGAGACACCGATGCCGTAGCAGCCCATGATGGCGGGTTGTTTCTTTTGGTCCTTGTTGAGAACTGAGAGGCCCATGGCTTCGGAGTATTTGGTTCCGAGCTTGAAGATGTGTCCGACCTCGATACCACGCTTGGCTTCGAGGATTGCGCCTTTGGCTCGTGGGGATGGGTCGCCAGCTTCGGCGTTGCGGATGTCGGCGACGATGGCTTTGTCTTTGGCGGATGGGAGGTCGCGGGACCAGTTGAACCCGGTGATGTGGTGGTCTTTTTCGTCTGAGCCTGTGGCCCATGTGCCGTTGTTGAGGGCGTCTGGGTCGATGACCATCGTGACATCGATCTTGTCGAGCATTTTGGGGGAGACATACCCGATCGCGAATCCTGCGGCGATGGATTCTTTTTCATCGGCCATTTCAACAGGAGCCCCCACTGCGTCGCGGACTTTGGATTCGTTGACATCGTGGTCGCCTCGGACGACGGCGAGGACCCAGCGTGGAGTTTCTTCGTCGGTGCGCATGACGAGGGTTTTGAGCATTCCTGCGGCGTTGGTGCCGAGGTGTTCGGCGACGAGGGTGATGCCTGGCATTCCTGGGGTGTGGTGCTTGGTGACTTCTGCTGATGCGGCTTGGTCCCAGTCGTGTGGGCGGTCGCCGATTTCGGCTTTCTCGACATTGGCGGCGTAACCAGACTCTGGACAGACCAAGATGGTGTCCTCGCCGTTCTCGCAGTTGACCATGAACTCGTGGGAAGCGGAGCCGCCGATTGGACCGGCTTCGGCTTCTACTGGGGAGAAGTCCAGACCACAGCGGGTGAAAATGTTGGTGTAGGCTTGGTACATCTTGTCGTAGGTGTGGTTGAGACCGGCGTCGCCGTCGAGTTCGAGGTGGAAGGAGTAGGCGTCCTTCATGATGAACTCGCGGCAGCGGAGCAGTCCCGCTCTTGGGCGGGCTTCGTCGCGGAACTTGGTTTGGATCTGGTAGAGGTTGAGGGGGAACTGCTTGTAGCTTGTTAGGCAGCCGCACATGAGGTCGGTGATGACTTCCTCGTGGGTTGGGCCGAGGGCTGTTTTGCGTCCGTGGCGGTCTTGGAGTTGGAAGAGGAGATCGCCGTAGTCTTGGTCGCGTTTGGTGTTCTCGTAGAGTTCCATTGGCATGAGGGCGGGCATGAGCATTTCTGACGCGCCTGCAGCGTCGAGTTCCTCGCGGATGATGGCGGAGATTTTTTGGAGTGATCTCCATGCGAGGGGGAGGTAGTTGTAGATGCCTGAGCCGACGGGGCGGATGTATCCGGCGCGGGTCATGAAGATGTGGGAGGGCATGACGGCGTCTGAGGGCGCCTCGCGGGTCGTTGGGATGAGGGTCTGGGACCAGCGGTGGACAACGGCTTTGGACTGATTATTGAGTGTTGCTGTGGACATAGTGAGAGAGTGTATTCACTCGATTTTCTCTCGGCTTGGGGTGGTCGCCGCGGGTCGCACTATTGGTTGACTTCTTCGGTGTAGATGACCCGGAATCGCTCGCAGAGGAGGGGCATGGTTTGGGTGGGCTGTTTGCCGATTCTTGGGAGGGTGCGGGAGAAGAAGTCCCAGTGGGCATTGCGCCATCCCTCGAGGGTGCGGTCGTTCTCGCCCTCGTGGTAGGCGAAGTCCGCGCTGACCTCGTTGTAGGGGGTTGGAGTGACGGAGATGGTTTCGATGATGCAGCGGGGGGTTCCTGATCCATCGATGATGACGGCGAGGGTGCCTGGGACGAGGGGGGTTTCGTTTTCGTGTTCCCATTCCCAGAGCGAGGAGCAGGTCGCGGTCTTGATGCCTTGGAGGATCGGGACGAGGAGGTCGTCGGCCATCTTTGGTGAGTCGCCGAAGAAATCGGTGGCGATGGGTTTGGTCTGGATGTCTGGATCGTTGTTGGGATTGACTTCGCGGAACCGGTCGATAAAGGCGGCTACAAGTGGCTGGTTGGGTGTGGGGTCGAGGGGCATGGTGGAATGGTAGTCGGTGTTAGAAGTCCATCGTGCTGTTGCCGCCGCCGATGAATATTATAAAAAGCGAGCCGAGTAGTCCACCGAAAAAGCCTATGACTCCTGATCCGAGCCAGATGGCGATGGCAAAGAGGACATGGGTGGTGATGATGGTGTTTGCGTTGTGTATTGCGTAGGCGTTGCGACTCTGAGCGTACTTGTCAATCCAGATGACTCCGGCAGCAAGAGAGAGCAGAACCCATGCGAGAAACTCAATCGAAATCACAGCAATCATCACCCCTTCGCTTGTTTCAGGATTGATCAGTCGTGTAGCCAAGGCGATTGCAGAGCCGATGATGGTAAGGGGCGCGATCAGGAGCCAGGGGGCGTGGGGCCACCAGAGGTTCTCGACCCAAGCGTGGGCGTGGAGTTTGAACTGGTGACTCGGCCCGAGTTTGCAGGTCCAGACTCCGAGTCCGAAGCTGGTGACGACTCCGAACCCAATGCCCAGCAGGACGATTAGAAATGTGCCTGGAGCGCTGGCTCTGGATGCGAAAAAAGCTCCGAACGCATAGGTCAAGAGAATGGCGAACCAGATGACCGCGGCGACCTTGAGTTTGTGACCAAACTCTTCCTCGACTGATTGGCGGACTCGTTGGCGGAGATCGCAGGCTTCGTCCCAGACGGTGGCGCACTCTGGGCATTTTGTTCCGATTTGGTGTGGGATGTCGTAGCCGCAGGTGTGGCAGCGGACCAGGGGTGGGTCGGTCGGGGTTGGCGGGATGGGCGGAGAATCAGTTTCTGGAGCAGGCACGATGTTTGTACGATCGGCTACGCGGGATGGTTGGCTGGAAGTTTGAACTTCTGAATGACTTGCTTGCAGACCAAGAAGACCATGCCCTGAGCGGGGCATGGTCTACTTGGTCCTTGAATTGCCCGGACCCCCGGCAGAATCAGTCTCGATCGGGTATGCTTTGGGAAATCAATTCAGACCGACAGCCCCGCCAAGGAGGGTGGAATGGCCAAAGCTTCCAATAGTAAGAAGACCAAACGAACCAAAGCCGATGCGGAGTCGATGGCGACCAAACAACGGGATATCTCCGTCTCCGAGTTTTTCGCTAAGAACCGTCACCTGCTGGGGTTCGACAACCCTCGCAAGGCCCTCCTGACCACCGTCAAGGAGGCCGTAGACAACTCGCTTGATGCGTGCGAGGAGGCGTCCATCCTGCCCTCGATCGAGGTCAAGATTGAGGAGGTCACGGCCCCGCCATCGGTCGCTAAGCCTGGCCGGTATCGGGTGACGATCACGGATAATGGGCCTGGGATTGTCCGCAAACAGGTCGAGAATATCTTTGGTCGCTTGCTCTATGGCTCCAAGTTCCACCGTCTCAAGATGTCGCGTGGTCAGCAGGGGATCGGGATCTCGGCTGCTGGGATGTACGGATTGATGACGACCGGGAAGCCGATGGTCATCACGACTCGTCCTAAGAAGAACAAGCCGGCGCATCATCTTGAGCTGGCGATGGACACGACCAAGAACAAGCCTGAGGTCACGGTTGATATCGAGACAGAAGACTTCCCCGATGGCACCGGCACACGAGTAGCCATCGAGATGGAAGCGAAGTTCTTCCGGGGGAAGGGTTCGGTCGAGACTTATCTAGAACAAACCGCGATCTCCAATCCGCATTGCGAGATTACATTCATCCCGCCTGACAAAGCGGGCGAGAATCCGGATCTTGCTGAAGCGAGTGAAGAAGTCGAGGCGGACGATCAGGGTGTGGTCCGGACGCAGGAGTTCAGTGATCGGATTGTGTATCCACGGACGATCGATGAGTTGCCTCCTGAGACCGAAGAGATCAAGCCTCACCCGTATGGGGTGGAGCTTGGGACATTCCTGACCATGATCAACAAAACCGAGGAGAAGCAGCTCTCGGGGTTCTTCCGCAAGGAGTTCTGCCGGGTACCTCCATCTGCGGTCAAGGACCTGACGGCTGCGGCGTCTACGAAATCCAAGAGCTATTCTGGATCGACCTGGATCAAGGCGATGGAATCGAGCGATGGGGAGAAGATCTACAGCGCATTGCAGGACGCCAAGCTCCGCAGCCCCCCCACTGATTGCTTGTCTCCGATCGGTGTGCAGCAGATGCTTGCGGGGATGCTCAAAGGTGTCAAAGCGGAGTTCTATACCGCATCAACCAGAAACCCCGCTGTGTATAGGGGCAACCCGTTCCAGATCGAGGCGGCGATCGCGTTTGGTGGGAAGCTTCCGGGGGATCAGCAGGCGCGGATTATTCGGTATGCGAACCGGGTGCCTTTGTTGTATCAGCAGAGTGCGTGTTGTGCGTTTAAATCGATTGTTGATACTGGGTGGAAGAACTATGGATTGCAGCAGCCTCGGGGCGGGGCTCCTGTGGGGCCTTTGGTTGTGATGATTCATATGGCTTCGGTGTGGGTGCCGTTTACGAGTGAGTCGAAGGAAGCGATCGCGGACTACGACGAGATCCGCAAGGAGATGACGCTCGCGCTCAAGGAGTGCGGCCGCAAGCTTGGGCAGTACATCCGTCGGCGCGAACGCATGAAGCGTGATGCGCAGAAGCGTGATGTCTTCGAGCGGTACATCGGTGAGATATCTCGTGCGTGCAACTACCTTACTGGGACCGACACGCAGGAGCTGTATGACGCGCTGCTCAATCAAGCCAAGGCCAAGACCGAGATCGCCGATGCGCAGCTTGATGATGAGGGCAACTTTATTAAGGACTCGGCGGGTCGACTGGCCAAGGCGGATGATGTGATCATCCTTGATGATGACGGAAAGATTCAGGCCACCGATGGGGATACCAAATCGAAGCCTGTGATTAAGAAGAAGCGCGTGACCAAGAAGGCCGCCAAGAAAACCAGCAAGAAGCGGACGACCAAGAAAGCATCATCAAAGAAGGCGGCCGCTGGGCTGTTCGGGGGGTGATGATGTCAATCTACCAAATGCCGATTGCGGGTTACATCAGGAAGGTATTTTTTCACAACATCACCAAAGCCTACGGGGCGTCCATCCATGACTTCGGTTTGAATAAAACTGGTAAATCCGACACGGTCAAAAGTATCGACAATTCGCTTCCCGCTCAGTTGGATCGCAAATTGTTCGAAACTTTCTGCAAGTTCTTCTTCATATCCAAGATAACCATCGAGCCCAAGGCAGTAACAGCGACCCGCTTGCTCGATTCCCTCGTACACACCTCCGAAGAACATCACGATGCTCATTGCTTCACTTCCAAATGTTCCGATCACTCTCCAAGGGCCACACTTGTAAAGTGGGCAATCATCCATCGCCCATGTCATGTCTTCGGAAGTCCAGTAGGCCGTATGCGTGTCCCAATCTTTGAGAGGATACAATTCAACCGCGTAGACAGCGGTATCTGTGCCTCGCTTGGGCAACTGGTACATGCGAACTCCGTTGTGCAATCTATACAAATCTGTCAACGCGTCAAGACCATTGGGCAAAGTGCCACAAAGTTCCTTCAACTGAGCAATCTCACTCGCTGTACTCGACGGGTTGTTTGCATGCCCGCTCCGATATGCTCGTTTGGGAACCTTTGCCCGCTTGTGCTTATCAAAGAACAATCCCGGCGCGGGGTCTTCGAGGGTTTCCAGCAACAGATTCAAATAATCATTCATCAACTGACTCCCAATCGTGGCGTCTTGTATTGTACGGAGCAAAATTGATGGCGAAGAAAAATGCGAAAAAGAAGGTCGTAAAAAAAGTTGCCAAGAAGAAGGTTTCTAAGAAGACTTCTTCAAAGACCACCTCACGCACCGCTTCGGATATGAAGTCCAACAAGGCGGGCAAGCGTGATATGGAGACCGCGGGCAAGCTCAGTGGGATGGCGCAGAACATTGTTACGGCTGTCCACAGCGACAAAGAGCCTGAGATGGATGTGCCGATCCGTGCCGCGTCCAATACGAACTGGAACGCGAAGAAGGGCATCCTGGAAATGGGCGACTCGGTCGGGAACCGGCAGTTGTTCAATCTTGGCCAGGCCCGCAAGTTCATGCAGACTTTGCTTCATGGGAAGTCCGTTGATGAACTGCTCGTTGCGGACAAGACGCTCTCGCTTCGTGGGATGTTCTACAAATCGCTCCACACCATCGAGGGCACCAAGGAAAAGACCTTTGATGACCAGACTGAATCCGATGGCATCCTCGAAGACCTCGAAGTCTCGCTCGGATCGCTGCGTGAAGAACTGCATATCTTTGCGAAGAAACGCGGGACGATGGTCGGGAACATCACGGTTGTTGACAACGGGGACGAGATCAACTGCGCCAAGATGGGCTCGGGAGGGTACGCGATCCCGAGTATCTGTGAGCCTGAGGTTATTCAGTTCAAGAATGTCAAGGCGAAGTTCATCCTCCATGTCGAGAAGGACACGGTTTGGCAGCGGTTCAACGAGGACCGGTTCTGGGAGAAGCACAACTGCATCTTGACCGAAGGCTCGGGACAGCCCACGCGGGGCGTTCGCCGCATGCTCCACCGTCTCAACAAGGAGTACAAGCTCCCGGTCTACTGCCTGCTCGACTGTGATCCGTGGGGGCACTACATTTACAGTGTGATCAAGCAGGGCTCGATCTCGCTCGCGTTTGAATCGCAGCGGCTCGCGATCCCCGATGCCAAATACCTTGGTATCCGGTCGATCGACTTTGAACGCTGTGGGCTGAGTGACGATGTCAAGATCGACCTCAATGACCGCGACATCAAACGCGCCAAACAGATCGCGGCCTACCCCTGGTTCGAGAAGAACAAGGGCTGGCAGAAAGAGATCAAAAAGATGCTCACCAACGGCTTCAAGATGGAAGTCGAATCGCTGATCACCAAAGACATCTCCTATGTCACCGAGGAATATGTCCCGGCACGACTCAAGGCGAAGGACTGGCTGGGCTAAAGCCCTCAGCACCATTCACGTTCCTCAAAGAAGAAGAAGAAGAAGACCACCAACCCCTTAGGGACAGGGGTTGGTGGTCTTCTTCTTCTCAACTACTCCGGATCAAAGTCATTCTGAAATTTAACTCGCAATTACAATATCTTGATACATACTGAGACAACAAGGAGCCCTGATGTTCAATCTGATTCGTATTTTTAGTATGATTACTGTTCTTTCTGGATTTCAAAGCGCGATGGGGAGCATCGTATCTATCAATATTGACAACGCAGTCTTCTTTAGCCAGCGTGGGAACCCCAACAACACCTACCTGTTCATTGATATCCCCCTCAATGAACAGATCGTCGGCGTTTCGTGGTTTGTCAATCTCACCACACTCCCTGATAGCCGAGGCGACGAAGCGACCATCGAGGTCAATGGTCAAGGTTTTCAGAATCTATTCATCAGACCGGCTGTCGATCGATTCGGACCGGTCGATCATGAGATATTTTTTGTCAACGGCTTCATCATGCTCGAGCATCGAGGCATCGACCCGATCGTACCGTTCGCTGATGGACAGGTGATCGTGAGCCTTTACGACAGCTTTATTGACGATCCAGACGCACCCGACGCTTGGCTCAGCCCGATCAGCAGGCTCACCTTCCTAACTGAACCGATCCCCTCACCAGGCGTACTGGCAACACTTTCGCTAACCGGGATATTGGCTGCTCGACGACGAAGATAATCCCACGCCTTCAGTGCCCTGTTTCGTGATCATCGGCGCACTCTGCTTCGGGCATTCATCATCACCAATGATGAAGAAGAAGAAGAAGACCACCAACCCCTTGGGACAGGGGTTGGTGGTCTTCTTCTTTGACTTGTCAATTGATTTGAAATCAACCCCAGATTATGGAACCAAACACGCATGCGTGCGAACATCATTCCACTTACTAACTGGAGGGACATCCAAATGATGAAGTCTGGAATGCACGCGTTGTTCGTGCTCGTTGTTTCGTTTTTCGTGACCGCATCGGTCTCATCCACCGTCTATGGCGGGGTTGCTGAGCCGTATTACTTGGTGAGTTCAGGCTCGGGCGCGATCCATCGCTACTCGCTCCAGGGCGAGTACATCAGCGATCTCGTCGCTGCTGGAACGAATCAGCTGGGGAACCCCCAGCACATGGTCGTCCGCAACGGCAAGGTCTATGTCCCGGGATACACAAGCAACTCCCTCGCGCAGATCGACCTGAAAACCGGCGCTATCGAGAACCAATGGACTCTTGATGGGGCTCGTGGCACCGCCTTTGTCCGCGAGAGCACCGACGGCAAGGAACTCTGGGTCAGCTCGATCACCTCCAGCCGCATCCTCAGGGTCAACCCAGAGACCGGTGCTGTCATCGGAGATCTCATCACCCCCGGGCTCATCCCCGGAGCCCATGGCATCATCAATGGCCCCAACGACACACTCTTGGTAGCCGCATCGGATCGGAAGATCTACCAGATCAATAGCAGCCGCGATTCTGCTGAAGTCTTCCTCAATGTCCCTGCGAGTCCGCGACCAACCAACATGCTGATGCTCGATGACAACACCATGCTCGTCAGTGCGTTTGCGACCAACACCACTCGATCACTCCGCACCTACGACCTGACCACCGGGCTCGATACCGGCGCGTTCTCCGCGACCCAGAGACGCCAAGCCGACGGATTGATCCGCGCTGACAATGGCGAGATCCTCGCGGTCTTCTGGGGTTCAAACGCGATCGGTCGCTACAACGACGAGGGCGAGTTCCTCGGATACCTCATCGCCCCAGGCTCAGGTCTGAGCCAGCCCAATCACATCGTTATGGTCCCAAGCCCCGCTTCGGCCTCGCTGATTGCCCCTGCCGGATTGATCATGACCAGACGCAGGCGTCCCGCCCTCACCCCTTCCCCCTCCCCCTCCCCCACCGGTCGGATTGATTCGCGATCGTGATCAACGAGCCGGGTGCCGGTTGCCAAGACTTGATCCCATTGGCAAGCCGAGCCCTTCAAACCCCTATCACCAATCCAATAGAAGAAGACCACCAACCCCTAGGGACAGGTGTTGGTGGTCTTCTTCTTCTTCTTTGATTCCCATGACATCATCGGCATCGGGCTTTATGAACGCATGGTGAGTTCAGCACACGGTCCAGCTGGACTCGATCGAGGCGCCGCCTGATCGGAGGAGGCTCATGATCGGGCAGCGTGCATCGACCCGGTTCCCGAGCTGGGTCGCTTGCTCCTGGGTGATCCCCTTGACGCACGCGTTGAACTGCACGCTCTTGAAGCTGCCCTCCGAGTTATCCGAGGCCCCCATAAACCCGTCGAGGTCGAGTTCGACCTTGAGATTGATGTCGATCTCATTGGCTTCAAATCCGAGTTCTTCAGCAACGACCTGAGCCTGCTCGTTCTGGCACCCCGCGAGAGATGCGACAAAGTGGTGCATCGGGTTTGGGCCAGAGTTTGAGCCGCCATCTTCGACTGATTCATCGACGGCAAAGGTCCAATCGCTGTCATCTATTTTAACAGCAGTCGGCCAGCCGCTGCCCTTGGCGCTGACGGAGAATACTTCGATGTGATGCTCGGTGTTTGCTTCTGATCCGCTCATGTGATGGTTCGCCTCTGTTTGGTTTCTCAGATCAATCGCGCACCAGCACGCTCGAATCGAGAAGTGTCTTAGACAAACTGGTGAGATCGAGGATTATTCCATCGCCTCCACATCATCCTAATGCCGTTATGGGCAGCCCGCAGAGAAAAGGGTGAGGAACGCGGAGATGTCGAAGAAGTCCCATTGGCCGTCTTGATTGAAATCTGTTGAGGGGTCGCCAACTGAATAGAGGTTCAGGAACTCTGAGATATCAAAGAAATCCAGCACGCCATCGCCGGAGAAATCGGCATGGCATTTGAGGCTGATGGTGTAGGCTCCGGAAGTCTCCAGGCCTTTGAAAACCAGATCATCGGAGAGTGCTGAGATGCTCACCGAATCGAACTCGCCGAGGACGGTTTGCGCGCTGTAGAGCTGGTAGGTTCCGGGTTCGACAATCCGGGAGAGATCGACATGGAGGGCCCCGCCCAGGGTCATGGTCTGGTTGACGGTGATGCTCTGCTGGAAGGAGAGCGCATCGACGCTGATGTCTGAACCCGCTTCGAGGACAAGATCCCTGCTCAGAGTTATTGAGCTCGCTCGTGCTATTTCGAGAGTTGAGTTGTTTTCAAATGTTTGGCCATCAAAGGCGCTGAAATCGATTCGCACAAACCCTTCATTGCGGAAAGTCCCCACACTCGTCATCGCACTGAGGCGGATGCCTACGAGACCGTGATTTTCTACACTACACACTGTATCTACTCGGCCAGTAAGCACATCGGACAAAATCGTGCCCTCGTTGTAGACCAAGACGCTCGCCCCTCCCCAGACTCCGAGTTTGATCTTCCCTTCAATTCGTGCTTCGACCCCGAGGTTGAGTCGCGATGAACCCACTCCGACATTGAGTTGTGTCCCGGTGGTTATGGTATTGATTGTGCCGTTGAAGTTAACGATCCCGTCGTCGTAGATAATTTCTTGGAAGATGACATTCCCGTTTGTTCCAAGAACAAGGTCTCCGTCGCGAATAGTAATATCGCCGAGGAGAACCCTGGTGAATGTGCCCCCGTATGAGCTGGGGTCGATGAGTAGATCGCCCCCGATGATTTCTGAGTTTCCAATCCCGATGTAAAAACCAAAGTACCGGAGCCAGTTTCCGCTGACATCAATGATCCCGTTGACGATCTCGCCCTCGCTGTTCCCGCTGATAAGGGGCTCTGGATCGGCAAGATAGGTCAACCCATGGAAGGTGTTCTGATCGAGTGTTCCCCCATCGAGATTGAGCCGCCCTGAGATCTCGATGCGTGCTGAGGCATCGCGCTCGATCGTTCCGAGTTCCTGGAGGTTGACAGAGCCGAACTGCCCCGTCGCGGATTCAACAATCCGGACCGTCCCAGTGCTGGACCAGAAATCTTCGTTCCCGTCTTTCTGAATCGGGAATGAGCCATCGATCCGGAAGACCGCCCCCTCCCCTCGTGCTTCGATGAGACCGGTGTTGTGATGGAATTGATCAGCCCCGTTATTTGTGACCTCGGCATACAGTTCAGCACCAACGGTAGCCAAGAGCGTCCCGTCATTGTCTCCACGGAACCGCACCAGCCCACCATTTGCATGAACAATGCCCGAGTTTCCAGGCATGTTGATCCTGGCTTCCCCGCCATCGAGCCGGATGGTTCCGTGATTGATGAACGACGCGGGGAGCCAGTCCGGAAAGCCCCCGCCTTCTGCTTGGACCCAGAAGTTTCGCCCGCTGATCGTCGCCCCCGCGCTGATCTCGAGCCCGTCGACATGTGTAATCAGTTCGTTACGACGATCGGTTGTGTTATCAAAGTGGATATCGTAATCAACGGTTTCGCTGACTGTGATGTTCGAGAACCCGGTCAGGGTCCGCATCACGAGTGCGCCTTCTCGAACACTGGAGTTTCCAAAGTCCAGATTGGTTCCCCCTTCAATCACCAGATCCCCGCCATAGAAATCAAGATTCCTCATCGACGCAAAGTGTGAGGAGGATCCATTGCGGTAGATCTCGAAGTTCATCTCCGGCCCCAGATCAACGCGTGTTCTTTCCGGAGCCCCGAAGATCCCTGAGTTGCGGAGTATCAGAGTCCCAGCAAGCAGGCTCGCATGCTCACGGACCATGAGCAACCCCAGCTGATTGTTTGTAAGCGACAGCGTCGCATCACTCGAGTCGAGTGTCAGTGTCTGGACTTCGAAGCCCACCCCGCCGCTGATGGCATTGAGCGAGACCGTGTAGGGCTGGCCGATTGAATTGATCGTCGCGTCCCAGATTGTGTCACCAATCCTGTTGTTCGGATACCCATCGGACCATCTCGATGCATCATCAAACATCCCGCTTGCCGCGCTGTTCCAATGCGTGGCGACCCGGTCTTGGCCTTGGCACATCCCGCTCGCACAAACGAGTACTGCAGCCGTGTTGATCATTTTGTTCATTGCGGATAAATCCTACACAATTGAAATCTGATAGAGAACTCTCAATATACATCACGATGCTCTTGCCGCCAACTTCTCGGACAAAGAACGGCCACTCTAGCAACTTAATATTAGAGCCCCGGCATGCCACAAGCCCCACTCCTCGCCACCCACAAGAGCCCATTCACAAACACGGACAGAAATGCAATCCATTTGGTGAAGCGTGGCACCTTTGATTTAAAAGTCCCGGATTCTCCGCCAGAAAGTCCGGAGGGCAAGAATTATTGAACTTTACTGGTCTTGTTCTGGTTTGGCAGTACATTCAACTCGACTCCGCTCGAATTCGAGAGGAAGAACCGCATTCGTAGGGGCTCTCGTACCCCAGAAAGCCAGGGACACACCATGAACAAAGCATCACTCTGCCTCTTCGGCGGCGCACTCCTCGGAGCCGGGCTCAGCAGCACAGCAAACGCAGACCTTTCCTATTCGGGAGAGCTCAGTATCATCGAATCCTTTGATTCAGGTTACGGATACGACAAAATTGGCTTGGGTTACGAAGGGTATTATGCCTTCAACTACGGGCGTATGGAGATCCATACTTTCAGTTTCTCAGTCATCTCAAGCGGCGATGTCGCCATCGACGCACTCTCATGGGACATCTTCAATACATTCGCCGATACCCAAATTAGACTGTTCCACAACGACGGGAAAGCACTCTCTGAAGCCAACCACATCGCAATGAACGACGATTACGGGTACGACTACAGAGGAGGCGGCTACGGCTCAGAAATAAAT
>Ga0209344_10002079_pt1 | contig 23360 bp, 21 predicted proteins | sample Cruoilmetagenom6_FD_187293 | JGI IMG/M metagenome (GOLD analysis project Ga0209344, IMG submission 187293) | Oil polluted marine microbial communities from Coal Oil Point, Santa Barbara, California, USA - Santa Barbara Oil Seep Sample 6 (SPAdes)... | ecosystem: Environmental > Aquatic > Marine... | reverse complement strand
TGAAAGTTTAGCTCCGTCTGGTCCATGAATGAGTGGTACATGGGCAAACTCTGGCGGGGTCCAGCCTAGCGCTTGATAGATTTGTGCTTGGCGTGCCGCATTTGTCAGATGGTCATCGCCACGGATAATGTGGGTGACTTCCATATCGTGATCATCAACCACTACAGACAACATATAAGTTGGTGTGCCATCAGACCGCAGCAAAATCAGGTCATCCAACTGATCATTTTCAAATGACACATCGCCCAAGACTTTATCTTTGACAACTGTTTTGCCATTTTCTGGTGATTTGAAACGGATGACGGGGCGAATGTCCGCGGGGGCGTCAGAGGCGTCCCGGTCCCGCCAAGTGCCGTCGTACCGCATCGGACGGCCTTCCGCGCGTGCTTTTTCGCGCATCGCAGATAGCTCATCTGGTGAACAGTAACATTTATACGCATGGCCGGAAGCTAACAATTGTTCGGCGATCTCTGTGTGCCGACCCAGCCGTGAAAATTGAAAGACCGGCTCGCCGTCCCAATCAAGACCCAGCCATTTTAGCCCTGCAAAAATCGCCTCAATGGCGTCGTCTGTTGAGCGCTCCCGGTCCGTGTCTTCCACGCGCAAGAGGAAGGTACCACCATGATGTTTTGCATAAAGCCAATTGAACAAGGCAGTTCTGGCTCCGCCAATGTGCAAAAACCCAGTTGGCGAGGGCGCAAAACGGGTAACGATTTTTGTGGTCTCACTCAAGGGATTAATCAAACTCCGGGTGCATCGCGAAGGGTTTTCGCGGTGGGTAGACTAGATACAAAACAGGCAAGCTGGATCCGGGGATCGCTTGGACGACGATTGTGAGCGTCTTTGGGTATGCAGCGCGTCCCCAGAATGCCCCACCCATTGTTGCGCCATCTTCCCAAAGTTTCCCTCGGGAAAAGCCGCCCACAAGGGCTGGCGTTCTTTAGCACATAGATGGCCTACGCCAAAGGCCTTCAGAAGATCACTTTTGTACACATTTCTCCCGTTTTTCGTTCATACTGAAAAGGAAAATGGATGTTTTTCAAAAAAAGTCACTCAGAACTCAGCTTTCGCGCGAAATATCGTTGCTTGCAGAGGACGCATTTGACCGTTCTCGCCATTTTGGCGGCAGAATTCACCGCCTCATTTTGGCGGAACAAGAACATTTAAGCCTCTGGGTGCCGGTTTTTATCGGCATGGGAATCGCTCTTTATTTCTCCCTCAGCCGGGAGCCTTATTTCGGTTGGAGCCTGCTTTTTTTAGGCTTCGCCCTCGCATGTTCATTCATGATGAGAAATAGGGGGGGAGGAGTTCATTTCGCCATCGCTCTGACGTGCGTGGCTTTAGGGTTGAGCGCCGCCCAGGCCAGAAGCATGTCGGTTGCAGCACCGTCTCTTCAGGACGAGATAGTCGGCGCCCAAATTGAGGGTCAATTGCTCAGTGCCAGCGGGGATCGGCAGGGCGGAACACGTTTGCTCGTCACGCCGACGCACATCAGTGGACTAGACTTGAATAGTCTTCCCGCCCAGGTGCGTTTGAAAGTCAGGCAAGACCATGCGGAATTATGGCCGGGGGACAATATCTCGGTTCGGGTCATGTTGTGGCCACCGGCGGAACCGGTCGCGCCCGGGGCGTTTGATTTTGCACGGCAATCCTGGTTCCGCCAATTAGGTGCTACGGGGATCACGCTTTCCGCTCCTACGATCCACCACAATGATGAGCGAACGCCTTGGACGGTTGTTCAAAATCATCTGCGTGAAAGAATTACCCGCCGGGTCATTGCCGCTATGTCTATAGAGACGGGGCCGGTTGCGGCGGCCATGATGACCGGACAACGTCACGCAATTTCAGAAGATGTAGAGCAAAATCTGCGGGACGCCGGGCTCGCTCACATACTCGCAATTTCCGGCCTTCACATGGCTTTGTTCGCGGGCACTTTGTTCTGGCTGGTTCGCGCCGGGCTTTCTCTCGTTCCCCGTCTGGCATTGCGCTATCCACTTAAAAAATGGGCGGCGGCCGTCGCGCTTCTCGGCGCGTTCTCCTACCTTCTTTTGTCAGGTATGTCAGTGACCGCGCAGCGAGCTTTCATTATGGCTGCACTGATGTTTTTGGCTATCCTCATCGATAGACCTGCGATATCACTCCGCAACGTTGCGCTCGCAGCTGTCCTTATTCTTCTCACAAAACCTGAAAGTCTTCTGGAACCCGGGTTCCAAATGTCATTTGCAGCGGTGACAGCGCTGATTGCTGTATATCAAAATAGAGAACTGCAATTGCTGCGGTTCCGGGAAGAAGCCACAGGACTTTCGGGTGTTGCCAAGTTTGCGCTTATTTATGTCGCCACTCTTGCTCTGACCAGTTTGGTGGCGGGCACAGCAACGGCGCCGTTTGCAGCGTTTCATTTCAACCGCATTGCCGTATACGGAATTGTTGGAAATCTTCTTGCGATGCCGATTGTTGGCATGGTGATTATGCCAGCGGCCTTGATTGCTTATCTTCTGATGCCATTGGGTCTGGAAGCACCCGCTCTGTGGGTCATGGACTTCGGCCTAAGTGCCGTGCTGACAATCGCCCAAGAGGTTGGTAGCTGGGAGGGAGCAATAATCTACGCGCCATCGTTTTCCATAACTGCACTTACATTGGTGACTTTGGGTGGACTGTGTCTCGCTCTATTGCGAACAAAATTACGATATGCAGGGTGTTTAATAATTGCAGCTGGTTGGGCTCTGTCAACCAGCTCTCAGTCGCCTGATATCCTTGTGGAAGGTGATGCGAAACTTGTCGCCGTAAGACTTCAGGAAGGCATGTACGCATGGTCCGGGGCGATACCAAAATATGCACGCGAGACATGGTTGCGTCGTTCTGGGTACGCACCTGACACCGATGTACGAGCTCAATTGATGATGTGTGACGAGGTCGGTTGTGTTGCGCGAGGACGGGTGATTGTTGCGTTAGCAAGAACTGCTGCGGCGATCATGGATGATTGTAGTCGTGCCGATATTCTCATTGCATTTATCCCAATCAGAGGCGCGCTGCGTAGAGCCTGCGACGCGCAGTTGGTCATTGATCGTTTTGACATTGCACGGAACGGCGCACACGCAATCTATCTAAACCCGGAGGATCCATCGCAGGTTGAACGCGTTGAGACAGTCAGAGAATGGCGCGGTGTTCGGCCTTGGACAAGGTATGCAAGCGAGCCCTAGTACCGACGCAGAAGGCCAACAAGCCGTCCTTGAACTTTGACACGGTCAGGGCCGAAAATACGTGTTTCGTAGGCCGGGTTTGCGGCTTCAAGAGCGACAGAATTCCCCTTGCGACGAAGACGTTTCAACGTTGCTTCCTGGTCATCGACAAGGGCCACAACGATCTCGCCATTATTTGCCGTGTCACAGCGTTCCACGATGACTGTATCGCCGTCCAGAATTCCGGCATCAATCATGGAGTCACCCTTAACTTCCAGCGCGTAATGCTCACCACGGGCAAGCATATCCGTGGGCACTGAAACTTGATGGCTCTCTTGTTGCAATGCCTCGATCGGCGTACCCGCTGCGATCCGCCCCATAACTGGAACTGACATTGCATCTTCATTGGCCGCGATTGGCAGACTTTCAGGCGAAGCGCTTTGTTCTTTGCCGAGGCTTCCTTCAATGACAGAGGGAGAAAAGCCACTATTGCGTCCAAAGCTGGGTGACGCAGATTCCGGCAATTTCAATATTTCCAGCGCGCGTGCACGGTGCGGCAGGCGCCGAATGAAACCACGTTCCTCTAAGGCTGTAATGAGACGATGAATGCCAGATTTTGATCGAAGATCGAGCGCTTCTTTCATTTCATCAAAAGAGGGGGAAATCCCACCTTCTTTAATCCGTTCATTAATGAACATGAGCAGCTCGTGTTGCTTACGCGTCAGCATCTAGCATCTCCAAACGAAAGAACAAATCACAAACATCTGTCTATGTTCTAGTTTGGTTCTCATTGCACGTCAACTATAAACTGTGGATAAGTCTCCAAGAGCGGAATATTGGTCAAAAATGGACAGGGCTGACCTTTTGGGGTTAGTCCGGCATTCTCAGAAGTACAATAGGAACAGCGCTGCCAGTTGGTGCTGCGGGAGCGTCTATCTCACGCATGATGAGGCAGTGGCTGGATGACAAGGCGGAGAGCATGGAGCTGTCTTGTTGATTGACGGGCGTTGCTACCCAGGCTCCCTCTGCACCCTTGCTGAGCCTCGCTCTCAGGTAGCTTCTGCGGGTTGAATTAGCGTCAAGCTCACTACTCACGGTGGCTGTCATCATCGGCGGGTGAACCGCAGCGCGGCCGAGCAGCTTTTCAATTGCGGCACGGACATAAAGTTGGCCACAAACCAGAGCCGACACCGGGTTTCCCGGTAGTCCGATAAAGGGCACATCTTTTAGGCGCCCAAAGATAAGAGGTTTGCCGGGGCGCATGGCGATGCGCCAGAAATTAACATCAAGCCCCATTGATCCGAGAACGGATTGCACAAGGTCGTGATCGCCAACGGACGCGCCGCCAATTGAGATCAACAGATCTGCGTCCAATCCGCGCGTAGCATGTTCTCGAAGACTTTCTTCGCTATCGCGCGCGATGCCCAGATCAATAGGCTCTCCGCCAAATTCTTCGATGAGCGCCTTCAGGCCCGCACTGTTGGAACTGACGATTTGATCTTTGCCAGGCGTGTCGCCCGGACGCACCAATTCATTACCCGTCGCAAAAAAGGCGACTTTTGGTTTGCGAAACACAGGCACGTTGGGCACGTTCATCGCGGCGATGAGTGCCACGTCGGCGGAACTTAGACGTTTGCCTTCATGCAGATAGGAATCTCCTTGTATGAAGTCGCCTCCAGCTGCCCGAATATGACGACCAAGTTCCACGCCTTCTTTGATGATAAGCGTATCTCCATCGCGATCTGTGTTTTCCTGCATCACGACTGTATCGGCGCCGGTTGGCACACGTGCACCTGTAAAAATGCGCACTACGTCTCCCACGCCAACGGTGCCTTCAAAGCCTTTTCCGGCAGCACTTTCACCAATCACAGTTAGGGAGGCGGGTAGTGTGGTCGCATCATTTGCGCGAAATGCGTAGCCATCCATCGCCGAGCAATCGAAAGGCGGCTGGGTCAGGGCGGCGATCATCGGGGCAGCAAGCACACGTCCGCCGGAGTCGGCGACGGGTACAAATTCAATGGGTAGTTTTTTGATTGCATCACCAATGCGAGCAATAGCGTCTTCGACAGGTAAGAGCGGCGTGTTGGTCATGATGCGTCATATGTCCCCGATTTGCCGCCCGATTTGTGGGTGAGGTGAATATCGCCAATCGTCATGGCGCGGTCGACGGCTTTCGCCATGTCGTAAATAGTGAGACATGCAACCGAAACGGCCGTTAGGGCTTCCATTTCCACGCCCGTTTTGCCAGACACGCGCACAGTCGCTTCGACGTCCAAGGCACACGCTTTTTCGTCGGCAACAATGTCAATCGTAACCTTGCCAATCAAAAGCGGATGGCAAAGGGGGATGAGTTCATGTGTGCGTTTGGCTGCCATAATGCCGGCCAGGCGTGCGGCTTCAATCACATTTCCCTTGGCGATGTTATTGGACAAAATGAGATCAAGCGTGGTGCGCTCCATCGTGATGCGGCCTTTGGCCGTTGCAATGCGATCTGTCACATTCTTGTCCGTAACATCAACCATGGCGACCCGGCCTTTGGCGTCTACATGGCTTAGCTTTTTCTCGGTCATGCGAGGTCTTTCTTCATAAAACAACGTCGGTCAACATCGAGACCTGAATTTTCTTCATGCGCATGCAGAACATAAAATGCAGGTGTCCACTCATGCGCGTCAAATTTGCGAAAACCGAGCTTTGCATAGAAAGGCGCATTCCAGGGCACATCGGAAAAGGTCGAAAGCGTCATGGCTTTAAAACCCTTTTCCTTCGCCCAATCGCTCACAGCTTCCACGAGCTTTCGGCCGATGCCAGCTCCCTGAAAACCTTGTGCAACCGAAACCTCATACAGATGAGCGTGACGGTCATAGGGTGCCGCTAAAGCAAAGCCTGCAAGTTTGCCGTCTACATCGGCGACCAGTGCCGCCCCATATCGTGTAAATGAGATCGCAAATTCAGGCGATATGACAGCGCCCTCGGCAACATCATCCATGCCATGATCACGAAACAGCTCACCGGCTGACCGTTCGATGTCGCCCAACTCACAAATTTCATCTGGTTCGACCGGCCGAATGACGATGTTCATCCAGATGCTTTCGTGAGCAGGTTTCTTGTGGCTGTTTCTACATCCGATTGACGCATAAGGCTTTCGCCAATCAGAAACGAATTGACGCCTGCCCGCGACAGACGCGCAAGATCCGCCGGTGAGCTAAGGCCGCTTTCACCAACGATCAATCGTCCAGCCGGAACGCGAGGGGCCAGGTCAATCGTAGTATTGAGGCTGGTTTCAAAGGTTCGCAAGTTGCGGTTATTCACGCCAATGAGTTCGCTCGTGAGCATGAGTGCACGGTCTAACTCTTCGGCGTTATGCACCTCAATGAGTGCGTCCATACCTAGTTCAAATGCTGCGCTTTCAAGTTCTGCTGCTTGGGCGTCACTCACAGAGGCCATAATGATGAGAATACAGTCCGCGCCCCAGGCACGAGCTTCCATCACCTGATAAGTGTCATAGAGAAAATCTTTGCGAAGTACCGGTAGAGCGACCGCCGCACGCGCCTCACGCAGAAATTTTGGGGCACCTTGAAAAGAAGGCGTGTCCGTGAGCACAGAAAGACAGGAGGCACCGCCGTTTTCATACGCCCGAGCGAGAGCAGGTGGATTGAAATCTTCGCGGATCAACCCTTTGGAGGGGCTTGCTTTTTTGATTTCGGCAATAAGGCCATAGCGACCACTCGCGATGGAGGAGCGAAGAGCTGCCGCAAAGCCGCGCACGGGCGATGCTGCTTTGGCGATCGCTTCCAACTCGGCCAGTGGCAGAGCCTGCTTTGCGGCGGCAATTTCTTCGAGCTTATAGGCGCCAATTTTTTCGAGAATATCGGCCATATATCAGCTTTCGTTCGACACGGTAACAAGGGCATCAAGAGCGCGTTTTGCGGCGCCTGTTGAGATGGCTTTGCCAGCCATTTGCACACCCTCGCTTAACGTTGTGGCTTTTCCTGCCACAACAAGGGAGGCAGCGGCGTTGAGAGTAACAATATCGCGATAGGCACCTTCTTCGCCATCCAGCAGGCGAACGAGGGCCTCCATATTTTCTTGGGGATCGCCGCCTTTCAGCGCTGCCGGGTCCGCGCGGGCCAGCCCCACATCTTCCGGTGCGATGTCGAATGTAGTGACAGCACCGTTTTTTAATTCGGCAACATGGCTGATACCCGTTGTCGTCAGCTCGTCTAATCCGTCTGAGCCATGCACAACCCAAACACGTTCGCTGCCCAGGTTTTTCAAAACATGCGCCAAAGGTTCGACCCATTGTTGCGCAAAGACACCAACCACCTGAAACTTTGCACCAGCAGGGTTAGAGAGTGGCCCTAACAAATTGAAAATTGTCCGCGTGCCCATTTCAGCGCGCGTCGGGCCGACATGTTTCATGGCTGAATGGTGGGCGGGGGCAAACATAAAGCCGATGCCAGCTTCCTTGATGCATTTCGTGATTTGGGCCGGTGAGATGTCGAGTTTTACGCCCAGTTTCTCCAGAACCTCAGCGGAACCAGATTTTGAAGAAAGCGCTTTATTGCCATGTTTGGCGACGGGCACGCCGCATGCCGCCACGATGAACGAGGCAGCCGTGGAAATATTGTAGGTGCCAGACGCGTCACCCCCCGTGCCGCAGGTGTCGATTGCCCCTTCAGGAGCATCGACCTTCGTGGCTTTGGCGCGCATGACGCGGGCACCGGCTGTAATTTCCTCAACCGTCTCGCCACGCATGCGAAGTGCCATCAAAAATGCTGCAATCTGAGCGGGCGTTACCTCACCAGACATAATGGCGTCAAAGGCCGCTTCAGCCTCTATTTCATTGAGCGAATGGCTGTCGGCTACTTTGGCGATTAGGTTTTTAAAATCAGTCATCAAAATTTAACCTGGCAAATGGCGATCAAGCAGAAACAGCGCGCTTCACACCTGCAATATCGAGAAAATTAGCAAGAAGCTCACGACCGTGATTGGAGGCAATGCTCTCGGGGTGAAACTGCACACCATGAATGGGCAACGTCTTGTGCTGAACGCCCATGATGATCCCATCTTCTGTCCAGGCTGTTTTGCTCAGACAATCAGGCAGCGTTTCAGGTGCAATGGTCAAAGAATGATAGCGCGTTGCTTCAAAAGGATTTTCTAGGCCAGCAAACACGCCTTCGTTCTTGTGATGTATGGCACTCAGTTTTCCATGCATCATTTCTGGTGCTCGAACAATTTTTGCCCCGAAATGTTGAGCAATGGACTGGTGCCCGAGACAGACGCCAAAAAGGGGGACGGCGGCTTTTGCAGCAGCGTCCACAAGCCCAAGGCAAATGCCCGCTTTGTCCGGGTCGCAAGGGCCAGGTGAGAGAACAATTGCTTCAGGTTTCGCCGCCATAGCGTCTTCGACGCTGATTTTATCGTTGCGAAACACCTCACATTGCGCGCCCACATCTCCCAAGAAATGAACGAGGTTGTAGGTGAAACTGTCGTAATTATCGATCAGCAGCAACATGGCCGCAAACTCCGGCTAGAGGCAAAGGCGGAAATGCCTAAAACATAAGGCTTTCTTATAGGGATGCAGGCTCTTGGCAACAAGGGTAAGGCATCAAAAGCTGTGGATAAATACAATGCCGACGTTGCACACACCCTACTATATGTGGTGGAATAGGGTTTGATAAACACTGCATATTGCGGATCGTGTGGCCAAAGATGATCTGAGTATACAGGTAGGGTCGGAAAACGTGGCACAGTCAATTCTCACCGATGAACAAAGCGCAGATACAGCGCTTGGCGACGCGCGCGTCGGTCGCGGGCGGCAGCGCTATCTGGGCGCCATTTGTGCAGCTGTAGCGTTCGGTTCTGTCTTGGGATTGATGGTCGCCACACTGTTGCCTGCCTCCTTCAACGGTGATGTGAGAACATCACTTGTCTCCGTTGTTGAAGCATCCACTTCTGGAGCCCTTGTGGATTTCAGCCCTAGATCTGACCGTGCCGCGCCAAGGTTGCTTTATCCTGAAAATGCAGAGGCACTAGGCGCCGACAATCCATTTTTAGGGGAAAGTCCGGTCCGTGACCCCGCGCAGACATTTGCGTCGCGCCCAAAACCAATGATCGACTTGTTGGATCTACCTATTGCAGACGACGTGACTTTACTGGCGGCAGCAGTACCAGTGATAGAGAACGCCTCCATACCTCTTCAAGCCGATGAGCTTCGTTTGCCACGTATAGCCATTGTGCTTGATGATTTAGGGTTGGACGAGAAATCCACAAGGCGGGCGATAGCACTTCCACGAAGCATCACGCTTTCCTTTTTGCCGTATGGACGATCATCCGTTGGCCTAGCGGAAGAAGGGTTGGCGCGAGGGCATGAAATCCTTGTCCATATTCCCATGGAACCTGAAGGGACGGCAGACCCTGGGCCAAATGCGCTTTTGGTCGGTCTGCCAGCGGATGAAATTTCCATGAGGCTTGCAAGTCAGTTGGACAAGTTCCCTGGTGCCATTGGGTTTAACAATCATATGGGAAGTCGTTTTACGGCAGATGTGCGCGCGCTCCTACCAGTGATGAGGGAAGCGCGTGCGCGGGGTCTTTTGTTCTTGGACAGCCGCACGACCGTCAATACTTTTGCGGCGAAAGTTGCCGAAGCGGCTGGAGCTACAACGGTAAGTCGCGATATTTTCCTGGACTATGCGAGCGGTGCCGACGGGCTGTTGGCGCAATTTGATGAGTTAGAAAAGACAGCGCGAATGACTGGGTCCGCGATCGCAATCGGGCATCCTCACGAGCTGACATTTGATGTGCTTGAAACCTGGGTGCGTGGGCTCGATGCAAAAGGCATTGAACTGGTGTCGATTAGCGCGATGGCCGAGCCAGATGCGCGCGTTGAGCCAGATCTATTGGCCGCGTCCGGCCTCTGACGCAAACCGCACAGCTTCATCTGCGGCGCGAAACAACGCCTTCGCCTTGTTCACTGATTCCTCAAACTCATTTTCCGGCGTTGAATCCGCAACGACACCGCCGCCCGCCTGTACGTACATTTTACCGTCTTTAACGACCGCTGTGCGCAACACGATGCAGGTATCCATATCACCACCGGCTGAAAAATAGCCCACGAGACCCGCGTAAGGTCCGCGTTTTTCCAGCTCCAACTCATCGATGATTTCCATCGCACGTACTTTTGGGGCACCCGAGACCGTGCCTGCGGGATGTCCGGCAATAAGCGCTGATATGGCATCAAAGCGTGGGTCCAGATCACCCTCAACGTTGGAAACGATATGAATGAGGTGCGAGGTATATTGCAGGGCAAATTGATCCGTCACTTCGACCGACCCGAGCTTGGACACACGTCCCACATCGTTGCGACCAAGGTCTAGCAGCATCAAATGTTCGGCACGTTCTTTCGGATCCGCGAGCAGTTCTTCTGCAATGGCGATATCTTCTGCGCGGGTTTCACCACGATGTCTCGTACCGGCAATTGGACGGATGGTCACACGACCGTCGCGCACACGCACGAGAATTTCGGGGCTGGAGCCGACGAGAGAAAAACCCTCAAAATTCAGGAAGAACAAATAGGGCGAAGGGTTGATGCGTCGCAGAGCCCGATAAAGAGAAAAGGGTGACAGAGTGAAAGGGGTTTCAAATCGCTGAGAGAGCACGGCCTGAAATATGTCACCGGCTGCGATGTATTCTTTCGCAGCGCGAACCATCTTGAAATAGGTCTCTTTTGGTGTGTTGGATGTGGGTGTTGGAATGGTCGCAACATCAAGCTCCGGCTCACGGTGCGACAGTGCTTGGTCGAAGTCAGTGATCGTGCATTCCAGACGGTCCAACGCATGTTCGTACGCAGCTTTTGTCGAAACACTGTCTGCGTTGCGAACCGGCGTCACAAGCGTCACTTCGTCTTTCACGGAATCGAAGACGGCAATGATGGTTGGGCGCAGGAACAAACCGTCAGGTAGGCCCAATGCGTCAGGGTTTTCATGTGGAAGCTCTTCCATCAAGCGGACGCAGTCGTACCCCATGTAGCCAAAGACACCCGCAGCCATGGGCGGCAGGTCTTCGGGCAGGTCAATTTGCGCCCCTTCAATGAAGTCTCTGAGCGCATCCAATGTGCCTTTGCCACACGGTTTAAACGCCGCCATGTCATGGGTAGCGTTTAGGTTCAGTTCGGCCTTGTCTCCATGAGCTTTCCACACCGCATCGGGCTTTAAGCCAATGATGGAATAGCGGCCACGCGTGTCACCACCTTCAACAGACTCCAACAAAAAACTGTTCGGCTGTTCTTTCGCAAGTTTCAGATAGGCAGAGACAGGTGTTTCCAGATCAGCCACAAGGCGCGTCCAGACCACCTGAGCAGTTCCGGCTTTATAAGCGGGCTCAAACTTGTCATACGCAGGATGAAACATGTGGCTCAATCCGATCAAAGGTGTGTGCCTTCGTCGGTCTCCGTAATTCTTTAAGGTTTTCAGTGGTTGATCTGACCTCAGTCTGAGCCTGATCAGCCATCTGTCCCAGGTGATAGGATTTGTTCTATCAGTCCGTAATTCACTTCCACCTGGTGCTTCTCTTGAAGGGCGATGACAAGCGAGGCGATCAAATCGTCACTGGCGGTCTCAGCAAGTGTCGCTTTGATTTCGGCAAGACCATCCCCTTCACCAGCTTCAGGTGAGCTGATGCCCGAAACCTGCATCAACACCATGCTGTCGCCAAAACCAGCGAGGGCATAAGTGAAGTCATCAATAGGTGTTGAAAAAACATTGTTCACACCAATGCGAGAGAATGTCTCATTGGAAAACCGGCGCAACATGCCAGGGGAGTTTTGAACCGCACGCGCAAATGATCGTGCGATTGTCTCCATTGGCTCACCCTTGTTGCCACGTTCTACGAGAGATTGAGCAAGAATTTCCAGCTGCACCTTGCGCTGTTCGCGTTTCCAAAGAGCCACAACATCGTCGCGAACTTCTTCCAGCGGTTTGAGCTGAGCGGGAGAAACGCCCGTCACTTCAACCCAATAATATCCATCATCATCCAACTCACCGGCAGGAATTTCGATCCCGACATCATTCTCAAACACCTCCGCAACGACGGTAGGAATGGCAGGCATGTTGGCAGGTGGTGGACCTGCAACGGTCAGACCTTGGGTGGTGACATCTTCCACGACGATGAGGTCGATTGAGAGGTTGGCTGCAAGCTCTGCAAGCGATGCGCCGCCAGCGCGTTCATCTTCGATGCTGTTGTAGAGGTCGAAGACGGCGTCTCCTGCTTCCGTGCCCAGCATTTCAGTTTTCAATTCTTCTCTAACGTCTTCGAATTTCGCTGGAACCGCAGGACTGATGCCGGTGAGGACAAGAACGACGGGTCCAAGCGGGCCTTCGACAGGGTCACTAATCTCACCATCGTTCAACGCAAACACTGCATTGGCAATGTCAGTACTCAAGAAGCTGCTGAGGGATGCCTCGCTCAGCGTGACATCTTCAACACTCAAGCCAATTTCGTTCAGAACAACTTCTAGCTTTTCACCATCACGCAGGCGCGTGGATACTTCTGTCGCTCTCGTGTCGTCAGCCGAAGGAATTTGTACGACATTGCGTGTCTCAGGCTTGTCAAATTCATCGCGGCGGTTTTCAAATGCCTCAAGAAGAACAGCCTCGTCGATGGCGAGTGTCGGAATAATGTCTTCGGGCTTTACAGTCAGGACGGCGAATGATCGTGTTTCAGGTTTTGTGAAACGAAGGGCTGCCTGTTGGTGGTAGGCGACGATCTCTTCTTCGCTCGGGTCTGCAATTTCCTCGATCAAATCGGGCGGCAGCACAAGGTAGCGAACGGCGCGTTGCTCGTAGCGATATTCATGAACAGCTTCTGCAAGGCCCTCCGGCGGGACAGAGCCAGCGGTAACAGCATTGAGCAACTGATCGCGTGTCATGAACTCGCGGCGATCATTTACAAAGGCGTTCTCTGAAATTTGGTTTTGGCGAAGCGCCTGTTCGAACGTTTGACGGTCAAATTGTCCAAAAGGACCGAAGAATGTTTCGTCTGCGCGAATGTCGGCAGCAACCTGTGCGTTGGAAACGGCCAGTCCTAAGGCTGTTGCTTCTTCAGACAGGACTGCGGCACCTGCGAGCTGCGCAATAACGCGGCGGTCAATGCCGTATTTGCGCCCCTCAGCTGGTGAAATAGGTTGGCCGATGCGTTCTGCGAAATCATTCAGGCGCCGACGATATTCTGCATTGAAGCGCTCCGCAGGAATTTCCGTCGATCCGGCAGTCAGGATGGTGTCGCTGCTAAAGCCACGGAAGATGTCTGCAATGCCCCAGACGGCAAAAGCTGCCACCAGAAGGAAGATGAGAATTTTGGCGAGCGTGCCGCCTGCATTTTCTCTAATTGTATTGAGCATCTATCTGCCGTCTTTCGCCGAACTTAAAGGGGATCGCTGAGGATCATTGGGAATCATTGAGGTGATCCACGCGATCACCTCTAAGCGAGGCGCATGATAGGTGCGCCGTCCACTCAAGAGCAAGTGACATAACAGAAAAACGGCTGATTACCTGTTGAAATCGTTAAAGCCCTCCTTGGCGCGGGCCCGTCCATCTGGTAAACGCAAAGGGGAATACTAAAATCAGGCTTTAGGGGACAAAAAATGGCGTCGAGAAAACCGAAACCACTGGTGGCCGGCAATTGGAAAATGAATGGCACCAAGTCCTCCGTCAAAGAGTTAAAGTCTCTCGACAAAAAGTTGAAAAAGGCAGGCCGCCTGCCGTGTGATGTGCTGATTTGCCCGCCAGCGCCCTATGTTCAGGCATTTGCCGCGACGGCCAAAGGCACAAAGATCGCCATTGGCGGCCAAGATTGCCATGCAAACCTCAGTGGCGCACATACAGGCGATGTGGCTCCAGAGATGTTGAAAGACGTTGGCGCAAAATACGTCATCGTTGGCCACTCAGAGCGCCGGGCTGACCATGGCGAGAGTGACAAGGACGTTCGCGCCAAGGCAGAAGCTGTTCACCGGGCAGGGCTCACAGCCATCGTCTGTGTGGGAGAGACGGAAGCTGAGCGCAAAGCCGGTGCCACGCTCAAGGTGATGACCAGCCAGTTGAAAGGCTCTCTTGCTGACGGTTTTGCACCAAAAACCACCGTCATCGCTTATGAGCCTGTTTGGGCCATCGGCACGGGCCTCACCCCAACACCAGAAGATGTGGCCAAGGTTCATGCCCATATCCGCAAGCGCCTGATCGCCCGTTTTGGCGAGGCCAATGGCTCAGCCTTCCGCATTCTCTATGGCGGTTCAGTAAAAGCAGCCAACGCAAGCGAACTGATGGGCGTCGATAACGTCAACGGCGCGTTGGTTGGCGGTGCAAGCCTCAAGGCAGACGACTTCTTCGGGATCGTTGAGGCCTATCTCTAAGGATCTGATTCAAGAACGGATGGCAAGCCGTTGAGTTAAAACGACTGTCCTCCAGACTTGATCCGGGGTCTCAATTTCCCTCCCCCTCTAAGGGGAGGGTTTCGGGGCCTCAATTTCCCTCCCCCTTGAGGGGGGAGGGTTAGGGTGGGGGGTGAGCTCTGAAGCCCAACCTAACTGCCACCCCCGGACTTGTTCCCCCAAAACCGTCACCCCCGGACTTGTTCCGGGGGTCCAGAGCGTCACGCACTCACTTCAGTCTGGAACCCTGGATTGCCGGACCAAGTCCGGCAATGACGATGGTGACCTAATTTTTCTACTGATCCACTTTCTCCTTGCCTTCGCTCTATGGTGGAACGCAAACTTTGATTCAAGGCGGGCACCGTCAGTGAAATGGGTATCGAGGGATAGCTATTGCGGGGTGGGTAGATTGTTTCCATTGTTTCCCAAAGGTTGATTATGGAAAGTCCTGAAAATATTGGGTCGCGGATATATGTGCGATGGGTGAATGCGATCATCCAATGTGTGATTTTGGTCTGTTGTGTCTGTAGGACAACCGAAGGGGTTGCTATGACGCTAGAAGGCAGAAACGATCAAGGTTTCTTGGCTGCAGTGGAGCGATTGATTGACGACTCCTTTTTGGGAATTTACGCCGACTGCGAAAAATGTTCTGAGACCGAGTTTTTCGCCGCGAGTGATCAAATCTCATTCAAAACGCAAGAAGAGTTAGCATTGGCAATTCAACAGTTTTCAATTGATTACTTCCCCAACGGGATGTCCTTTGAGGAATTGTTGGGCAAGCTGAGAGATGAAATTCCGGGTTGCAAAATGTTTGATCGACCGAAAAGAGATAAGATCCAGTGCAATATTGTTAAGACAGTTCCGGCACCTCAATGGATGGAGGACGAAAATATTGTGCAGCTTCCATTTTTGATCAAGATGAAGTTCTTGTCATCTGAAGATCGTCTAACACTTGATGGTCGAAATGTTTGGATTGAATTGGACCTAATATAGGAGACTCCTATGGGCTTGCAGATCGTTCGTCGATAGCCTGAATTTGGACGCAAATGGTATTTCAACAGTTCTTGCCGAACTCCACGGAGGCCCGGATTTCAACCAGTTTGGGAAAAACCCTGGTTGCGGAAATTTCGAAGTCGTCGAGAGGACGCCAGGAATTGACAAAATTGATGAACGAATAGCAAACCTGAATGGCAGGGGCGAAATTCTGGCTCTAGGCAAGATTGATGAGAACAATTCTCTAGAGGGAGGAGTTGTCGTTCTTTCCAACGTGGCTGACAATGTATTGGATATTCAACCCTCAAACACCGGCGCGACCATCGCGCCATAGGCAACAACTGCAACCACCACAAATCCCACCCCAAGCACTGGCGCAGGTTCCTGACCCTTGCGACGCACAAGTTGCCAGGCGAGGCCGAGGTGGATGATGGCGAGCAAAGGCAAGCCAAAGTCCGTGACGAGCGTGAGCAGGCGGGAGCCGTAGCCCAGTTGCTCTGCGGCCAGTAGAAACAGCACCGGACTTGAGACAATCGCCAGCAGGCCGAGCCGTGCATTCAAAACACCTGAACGTCGAATGCCAAGGCCAGCGACCAGCAACCAGAAGCCTATGGCGATATAGGAGAGGTGCTCGCCCACCAGTAGGCCCGCATAGCCATTAAAGCTGCCTTCGATGAGGCCAATCATGTCGCGCGCCCCATCGCTGATATTGGGATCGGCCGCCTGTTCAGCCAGATAAGGCATCAGGACCGCCCAACGCCCAAATCCCAGGACCAGTGCTAGTCCGGCGATTGTGCCGAAAACCAATGCCAGTGTAGCGAGAACACCCGTATAGGGACGGAGAGCCAGGGCGAGGAAGGTTGCTGCGAAAACTTGTGTGAAGCCAGATAGGGTGAGCGCCCAATAGGCGGGTAAAATTGTGTCCTGATGGTCTGGGAACAGTGCCAGCCGCTCCAGCGCGGGCAATCTCAAGACATCAGGGATTTGAAAAGCCCCGTTCAGGACTGGCAGAACTGAGAAACCAGAAAACAGGACAACAATGTGCAACACCAAAAAGAAGGCGGCGAATAGATAAACCGTTCGGTTTGTTGGGCTTTGCGCGAGTTGCTCAGTCATTTATTGCCTTTGGATCAGCTTTGCTGCGGGTGTGTACGATTACCATGTATCGGCGCGAATTTCCGCCATCACAGCGCATACGGGCGTGTTGGGGACGTGCATTGGTTAATGGCGTAGACTTATAGGCAAATGGGGCTGGCAATAGCGCTCACATTGAGCTAGAAAACGCCCGGTCTAGCTGCCATCTTGGAAGCTGACCCTAATTGCTCTCGGTTTGCAGCATCCAGGTGATGCGCGAACCGCTTTAAAGGAACTGCAAATGGCCACCATCCTGCTCGTGATTCATCTGATGATCGCAGTGACGCTTGTCGCCACTATTCTTTTGCAACGCTCTGAAGGCGGCGCACTGGGTATTGGTGGTGGTGGCGGTGGCGGCCTTGTGTCGAACCGGGCAGCGGGCAATATGTTGACGCGCAGTTCGGGCATTCTGGCAGGCATGTTTTTCCTCACCAGCATTGGTCTGACATTGTTGGCTCGTGAAGAAAGCCGTGCGACGTCCATTCTGGATGCTGTTCCAGCTGCTGTAACTGAGCCAGCCGCAGTCGGCGAAGCAATACCGGCAATCCCGGCACCTGCACCACTTGGGGCAGAAGAGCCGGTCAGCGACGTACCATCGGTTCCCAGAGCGGAATAACAGTTTCTATCTAGGCGTTTTTGAAGTTTTTTTCCAAAGAGCGATTCTTTACTACGAATCAGCTCGCGTTCTATTTATGTTGAGGGTCCATGACGCGGTACATTTTCATAACCGGCGGCGTGGTCTCCTCACTGGGAAAAGGCCTGGCATCCGCAGCACTCGGTGCGCTCTTACAGGCGCGCGGGTTCAAAGTTCGTTTGCGCAAACTCGATCCCTATTTGAATGTTGATCCGGGCACCATGAGCCCGATCCAGCATGGTGAGGTCTTTGTCACAGATGATGGGGCAGAAACTGACCTCGACCTGGGGCATTATGAGCGCTTTACGGGCGTTCCAGCCACCAAGGGTGACAACATCACCACGGGTCGGATCTATCAGGACATTATTGCAAAAGAACGGCGTGGCGACTATCTGGGCGGTACTGTTCAGGTTATTCCTCATGTGACAGATGCGCTGAAAGAATTTGTGCTCGATGGCAACGAGGGCGTGGATTTCGTTCTCTGCGAAATCGGCGGCACAGTTGGCGACATTGAAGGCTTGCCTTTCTTTGAAGCTATTCGCCAATTGGGCAATGATCTGCCGCGCGGCATGACCTGTTTCATCCATTTGACGCTGTTGCCATTCATACCGAGTGCTGGTGAGATGAAGACGAAGCCGACGCAGCACTCGGTGAAAGAATTGCGCTCAATTGGTATTCAGCCCGACATTTTGATGTGCCGGTGCGATCGCCCAATTCCGCCAGAAGAGAAACGCAAGATCGGCCTCTTTTGCAACGTGCGTGAAAGTGCGGTCATTCAAGCGATGGATGTGGACACAATTTATGATGTGCCAAATGCCTATCACCTTGAAGGTCTAGACCGCGAGGTTCTGTCGGTATTCGACATTGAGCCAGGAATAGCGCCCACACTCCAAGCTTGGAAAGACATCGTACACACCGTGCGTGAGCCCGAGGGCGAGGTCACCATTGCGATTGTCGGAAAATACACCGGCCTTCAAGACGCCTATAAGTCGCTGACGGAAGCGCTCACCCATGGCGGCATCGCCAACAAGGTTGCGGTGAAAGTTAAATGGATCGCGTCTGAAATCTTTGAAAAAGAAGACGCCGTTCAGCACTTGGAAAACGTTCACGGTATTCTCGTACCTGGTGGGTTTGGGGAGCGCGGTGCAGAAGGCAAAATAGCCGCCGCCAACTTTGCCCGTGAACGTGAAGTGCCGTACTTCGGCATTTGCTTCGGCATGCAGATGGCCGTCATCGAGGCATTGCGCAACCTGTCAGGCATGCCAACGGCCAATTCTACAGAATTTGGCGCAACCAGCGATCCAGCAGTCGGGCTCATGACCGAATGGATGCAGGAAAACCAATTGGTACAGAGACGCGATGGGGGTGATCTGGGCGGCACAATGCGTCTCGGCGCCTATGATGCAGTTCTAAAAGAAGGCAGCAAGGTCGCCGAGATTTATGGCGGTGTGAACATTAGTGAGCGGCACAGGCATCGCTATGAAGTGAACATGGCGTACCGTGAGAAATTGGAAGCGGTGGGCATGATCGTATCGGGCACCTCACCAGATGGTTTGTTGCCAGAGATTGTCGAAATTCCATCCCATCCTTGGTATATCGGCGTTCAGTTCCACCCGGAATTAAAATCCAAACCACTCGATCCGCATCCGCTTTTCAGTGCATTTGTGGAGGCCGCTGTCGCGCAAAGTCGGCTGGTTTAAACGACTGTATGCAAAACCTCAAAAGGATTGTTTGAGGGGGCCTCAAACGCTCTGCAGGATGGTGGAAGCGATAGTTTCACAACCGTGCCAACATCTTTGGTACTGGTAAGCTCTAGTGTGCCACCGAGAATTGAAACCAGTTTCTGAGTGATCGCCAGCCCAAGGCCCGATCCCTCTCCGTCGCTAACGGCAATATTCGATTTTGCCTGCCAGAATGACGACGTCGCATTTTGTAAATCTGCTTCACTCATGCCGATGCCATTGTCTCGAACTTCAAAACAAATCTGACCGCCAGGTTCCAGCGCACCCCTGAGGAAAATTTCACCATTTTCAGGCGTGTATTTTACGGCGTTGGTCAGCAGGTTAGTCAGGATTTGACGAAACCGTTTTTCGTCCGTGGTGAGGTAAAGAAGCTCGGGGTCACATTCGTAATCCAACTTCATGTTTTTTGTAGCAGCACGATGTTGCAAAAGTGAAATTGACCGATCAAGTGCATGATCAACATGAAACGTCGACAGTTTGATGTTGAATTCACCTTTTTCGATAAGCGCCAAATCGTGCAAATCTTCAAGCAGAGACGTTAAGTGAATACCTGCGTCATGGATGTCATCAATATACTCCGCATATTTCGAGTTGTTGATCGTTCCCATAGTTTTAAGCTTCATGACTTCTGAAAAACCGACAATGGCATTGAGTGGTGTTCTCAGTTCATGGCTGAAGTGAGCAAGGAAAGTATCTTTCGCTTCAGTTCTGCGTTCAGCACCATCTGCTTTAAGCGCTCTGCTTAGTGCACGCTGTAAAGACTCACGCGCCTTTGAGGTTTGGCTTCTATGGGAAATTGCTCCGTTGCAAGCCCTGTATCGGATTGTAAATGCGGTAGTGCCAATGCCCGCTGCACTGATGAGCATAAACGAGTAGTGAGCGATGAGGTTTGGGTCATGAGGATGAAATTGAATCACACCGATCCAGCAGAAACCAACGAGGCAATAGTAAATGATGAACCAACGAACGGATAGTGCCATGAGCCCCCATCCCATCAGAACAAGAGAGAAGTTGGTTGCCTGATGGGTCTGCTCATAGAGATAAAAATGAAGCGTTGAGACCGCGAGAACCAGACATGCCGCAACAAATAGAACGGCATGAGCGATCTTGACCGGGATCTTTGATTTGCGACTGAGTTGGAAAAGGCAAAAGAGGAATATCGCGGTCGCAAATGTAACGACGGCGAGAACGTACCCTTCAGGTGGGGAAAGAAAAAGAAGGTGAGAAAATCCGAGAAGACAATAGATGACACCGATTGTTGCGGTGACGGCGGGCATGTCTTTTAGAATTATTTCGTCGCGATCCCTTTGGTCGGCTTTTTCTGGGTGATCAAATATGTATTCAGTTTCGCTCCCAGCTGCTATTGCCAGGTCATCCAAGCTTTGACCACTATTTCTATCGTGGACCATACTGCAATCAATCTTTGAACTCTTAGAGACAAATCCTAAGGGTCAAAGTGACTGTCTTTACTTGCAATAAAGATAAATTAGTTCGTTAACAGAGATATAATTTTGACGGCGAAAACCATTTGTTAACCACGCCCTCGATAAGGAGGCACGCTTTGATCTGGCAACCAAACACCTGCAGGTGGTGTCCCTGTTTGCCAGAAAACATCAATTGGAATGCCGCCGCGTGGAAACCAATAGCCACCAATTCTCAACCATACGGGGCTGAGTTCATCAGCCAAACGACGGCCAATGCCCACTGTGCAGTCTTCGTGAAATGCACCGTGGTTTCTAAACGATTGAAGAAATAACTTCAAAGACTTGGATTCAACCAACCAATCAGCTGGAACATAGTCAATTACAAGGTGTGCAAAATCAGGCTGTCCCGTGACAGGGCAGAGTGACGTAAACTCAGGGCACACGAAACGGGCAACGTAGTTCGTACCAGTTTGCGGATTGGGTACACGTTCCACGACCGCCGCTTCAGGTGAGGCAGGCGCGTCTGTTGTACCGCCCAATTGGGTAAGGTTTTCAGTATAGTTGACCATCGATTACTTATTCCTCGGCGCTGCGTGTTGGGCCATCATAAACACAACCTTCTCGACAACTGTCGCGATGAACCTCAACGCGGGCAAGCCTGCGCAGTTTTGCGGCCAGGCGGTTCCAGATCCAAATACAGATGTTTTCCAAGGTTGGCACTGAAAGCCCATCAATCTCGTTGAGATAGTTATGGTCAAGCTCAGTTTTAACGTCGTTCAGTATATCCAGCAGACTGCCAAAATCCCGAATAAGGCCCGTTTCTGGGTCCGGTTCACCTTCGAGCCAAACGACGGCACGAAATGAGTGGCCATGCAACCGACTGTTTGGATGGCCTTCAGGTGCGGATGGTAAAAAGTGCGCAGCTTCAAAACCAAATTCTTTGTAAATGCGCATCAATCAATCCCAAGGTATTTGTGTGTCTGCAGTGAGAATTGCCATTGTGAATGATCACGACAATAGCTGAGTGTTGCCTGCATGTGCGCGTGATAATCACTATTGTCGAGAGGTTGTAGCAGGAAATTGTCAAACGCGAGTGAGGCAAATCGTTCCGGCTTAGCGAGCGCTTGTGGGTAAACCAGTTTTAACTCCGAGCCATTGGTTTGTTTTAACGGTGCATCCGCTTTGGGGCTGACACAAATCCAATCAATGCCCGCCGGAGCTTCTATTGTTCCGTTGGTTTCTACCGCGATCTCAAAATCAAGAGCGTGCATAGCATCAATCAATGGGGTGTCGACTTGCAGAAGCGGCTCTCCGCCTGTGAAAACAACATATTTTGGTTCCGCGCGGCGGGTGGGCCAAAGTGCGTCAATGGCCTTTGTCAAGTCATCGGCCGTCTGAAATTTTCCGCCACCTTTGCCGTCCAAACCAACAAAGTCCGTATCACAGAATGTGCAAACAGCTTTTTCGCGGTCCTGCTCGCGGCCGCTCCAAAGGTTACATCCAGCAAAACGACAAAAGACAGCTGGTCGACCTGCCTGTTTTCCTTCGCCCTGAAGCGTGAAAAACTTTTCTTTGACCGAATACATGCTCAGCCTACCTCATGGTCATGTGCGCTGAACCAGGACGCGTACCCTCGTGCGCGAAGCTCACAAGCCGGGCATAACCCGCAGCCATATCCCCAATCATGTCTGTTTGTGCGGTCACCGCGATAACATGTGTGCGTCTCTTCTATGATCAGATCTGTAAAGGGTTTCCCGCCCAGCTCATTCGCCAGCGTCCATGTCGCCGCCTTGTCGATCCACATGAGTGGTGTTTCAATCGTAAAGGGGCGATCCATTCCCAAACTAATCGTATTGGCCAGCGCCTGCAGTGTGTCATTGCGGCAATCTGGGTAACCGGAAAAATCCGTTTCACACATGCCGCCGACAAGGTGGGTGGCGTCGCGCCGATATCCGAGCGCCGCCGCGTAGGTAAGAAACAAGAGGTTGCGTCCTGGAACAAAGGTCGTCGGCAGGCCGTTGTCACCCATCGTAATTTCCTGATCGCGGGTGAGGGCAGTGTCACTGATTTCACTCAACGACGTGAGGTGCAATAGATGATCTTCACCCAGCTTTGCGCCCCATGCAGGAAACTCATCACTCAGTTTTTCTCGAACCACGGTTCGGCATTTCAATTCCACATCATGTGCTTGCCCATAATCAAACGCGATGGTCTCCACCGCGTCATAGCGATCAAGTGCCCAGGCAAGGCAAACTGTGGAATCTTGCCCTCCGGAAAAGAGGACCAGGGCTTTGTTTGTATCGGTCATGGGCGTGTTGAAGCCTGTCAGGCCATTGAGGTCAATAGAGAAGGCCATTTGGACACAAAAAAGCCTTGGCGACGAACGCCAAGGTCTATGTTTTCCGCCGTTTATCCGTTCAGTCTAGTACGCATAACTCAAGTGGGCTACCCCAATTCTCGTTTACGTTTTTTCCGGGTTCAGCGTTTCACGTTTGATCTTTTTGGCCAGTGACCATTTGTGTACTTCTGTAGGACCATCATAAATCCGGAAGGCACGAATTTCACGAAACACCTGTTCGACGATTGTATCGCCGCTGACACCCTGACCACCCATCACTTGTACGCAGCGGTCTGCGACCCGAAACAAAGCCTCGGAGACGGCGACTTTCGCCATAGAGCTTTCAGCGGTGCCAAGAGATCCTGTGTCCAGTACGCCTGCACACCAGTCGATCATCAACTCAGATTGTTTGAGGTCGATCAGATTGTCGGCCAACTGAAACCCCACGCCCTCATGGTCAACAAGTGGTTTGCCAAATGCCTGACGGTGGCAGG
>Ga0209344_10002076_pt1 | contig 23394 bp, 24 predicted proteins | sample Cruoilmetagenom6_FD_187293 | JGI IMG/M metagenome (GOLD analysis project Ga0209344, IMG submission 187293) | Oil polluted marine microbial communities from Coal Oil Point, Santa Barbara, California, USA - Santa Barbara Oil Seep Sample 6 (SPAdes)... | ecosystem: Environmental > Aquatic > Marine... | reverse complement strand
GGGATATTAAAGCTGTTAAAAACGGGATTAACATGTCCTGGAGCAATGGTGCTGTGGAAGGCCATGTAAACCGGATAAAGAGCATAAAAAGACAAATGTATGGTAGGGCCAGCTTTGATTTATTGCGTAAAAAAGTGATATTATCTCAAACTGGTTGATGTTTCCCCAAATATGAGGAAGAACCACTTTCACCCGATCTGGGTGGTTCACTTTTATCCGGCGAGGGTGGTATACTATGACCGATTTTTGCCCCTAGCTGCTATATTTTATCATGAATATGTATGAAGTAGACCTCTAGTAAGTCGGAGACCTATTTACTTCGTAAACAAAGCTTTAAGTTCGGTAGCATTATCTGGTTTCATTTTACCTGCTAAAACCAAACTTAATTGTTTTCTGCGAAGAGCACCTTCAAACCTTGTAATCTCTAAAGGGGTTTCAGGTATAAGTTGAGGAACTTCGGTAGGCTTACCTGTTTCATCTACGGCAACGAAGGTGTAAATAGCTTCATTTGCCTTAGTACGCTTACCATTGTAGCGGTCCTCTATCCAAACGTCTATATAGACCTCCATAGAGGTGGTATATGCTCTAGAAACAACCGCCTCAACAGTAACAACACTACCCAAAGGAATTGCTAAATTAAAAGCTACGTGATTTACTGATGCAGTAACCGTAATTCTACGGCTATGTCTACCAGCAGCTATACTAGCTGCACGATCCATACGCGCCAATAATTCTCCTCCAAATAAATTTTGAAGTGCATTGGTCTCACTAGGGAGAACCATATCGGTCATTGTAGTACGAGATCCTGCAGGTGATTTTGCTTCCATTAATTAGAAATTTTCCGCAAAGATACGGGCATCAACAATACTTATAAAATGTGTATAGGTTTATTTTTCAGATAATAACCAAGCATCTTTAGATTGCGTACGCTTAATTTCGCGTAAAGCTTTTAATGCATCCTTAGCATTTGAATAACTGTTGAAGGTAACCATGTGCAACCCGTAAGCGTTAGTGCCGTAATAACTGGCATTAAAACCAATGGATTTTAATTGTTCGATTTTTCTTTCAGCATTGCCTTTAATTCTAAATGCACCGGCAACAATGTAATGTCTTTCCGTTCCTTCTTTAATATTTGCTCTTGCAGAAGAAGTGGTCGTTGCGGCAACAGTTACTGTAGGTAATTCTAAAGGAGAAAGGTCAAAAAATGTAGCTTCTTGTATTTGTTTGTTTACAAACCCTTGAGCATCTTGTCTCGCAACTTGCTCATTGGCACTTTGTTGTTGGTAAACACGGTAACCGGTGACACCTGTAGAAAATGCTAACATTAAAATAGCAGCATATTTTAAATAAGGTCTAAAACCTTTGCGATCTCTACGTTCAGGACTAATAACGAACGGTATTTTTTCTTCTATTTCTACAACTTCCTTTTTTAACTCTTCTCGTATTACAGGTATACAATTAAAGTTTGAAAGTCCGAAAGATGACGTTAAGTAGTTGGGCTCATTTGCAGGTTGAAATAAAATCTTGTCCTCACTGTTTTTGGTCAAAGAGCCTATATTATTTAAGTGTAAAGAATTTTCTTGCACTAAAACATCTTGCCAAATTTTCACTCGGTTTTCTATTTCCACCAATGCCGCTTCATAAGAAACTTTCTCTGCATTCGAGACATAAGAAACTAAAAGCCCATCATTTGAAATTAGCTGTCTATTAAAAACGATAGACTTATTTGGTGCGCTAAACGTATTGGTGACTACATTTATTTTTGCAGAATTTTTTTGGGTAAGGAATGCCCCAAAACCAGGAACAACAACACAGTTGTACCTATAAAGTAAATCGCTTATATAGTGTTCTAAAACCATAGTTGCACAAATATGAAAAAAATATAGAGGTATAAAAACTCCTTTCGTAACTTTTTATTAACATATTTTTTTACCTAATTTGTGAACAAGAAATGAAAACTATACAACACACTGCTGATGAACTCGTTGCAACACTTCGCTTGCAACACGTTCTAAATATTGGAGATGTCCTTGCCAAGAAATTAATTTCACATTGTGGGAGTCCGTCCGCAATTTTCGAAGATAAAAAGCAAAATCTGCTTAAAATTGATGGTATAGGTACACATACTATCAGACATTTATTTGACTTGGAACATTTAGAAGCTGCCGAGTCGGAATACAATTATATTCTTAATAATGATATTAATTGCGCGTATTTTCTAGATGAAGACTATCCTAAATATTTAAAGCATTGTATTGACGGTCCAATACTATTGTTTCAAAAAGGGAATATCGATTTACAGAATCGTAAATTGATTAGCGTGGTCGGCACTAGAAATATCACCAATTATGGAATGTCTTTTTGCGAACAGTTTATTGAAGAGGTAGCACCGTTAAACCCTGTAATCATTAGTGGTTTTGCATATGGAGTGGATATTTGTATTCAAAAGGAAGCTGTCAAACACGGATTACAGACTGTAGGCTGTTTGGCTCATGGGTTAAATCAAATTTACCCAAAGGTGCATGCCAAATATCGAGCCGATGTGCTAAAGAACGGTGGATTTTATACTGAGTTTTGGAGCACGAGTAACCCTGAACGGGAGAATTTTTTAAAACGTAACCGGATAATTGCCGGTGTGAGTGAAGCAACGGTAGTGGTAGAATCTGCAGAAAAAGGAGGTAGTCTTGTAACTGCGGATATTGCAAATAGTTATAATCGTGATGTATTTGCCGTGCCCGGAAGAACAACAGACAAATATAGTTTGGGGTGCAATAATTTAATTAAACAACAAAAGGCCCATGTAATGACCTCGGCTGCAGATTTAATTTATTTGTTAGATTGGAATATTGAAGACGAACAAAGTAAGATCGTTCAAAAGCAACTTTTCATTGAGTTGGATGAAACCGAACAGGATATTTATACCTACTTACAGAATAATGGGAAGCAGTTGTTAGATAGTATTGCACTGGATTGTAAACTGCCAATTTTTAGGACGTCCTCAACTTTATTGAATATGGAAATGAAGGGTGTAATACGACCCTTGCCAGGGAAGTTGTTTGAGGCTATTTGATATTTTGACCGGCCACTTGGTCTGTTTTTTAAAGTTTGGCGAGTATTTTTTGCTGATTTCTTCACTTTATCGATATTTCGTTATTTAATACCAGATAATGAGCTATCTTAGATACTTTCGTATAAAGAAAAAACCGACCTAGTGGTAGGTTTTTAAAATTTGTTTTTTTGCGATTAATTAATAACCCAACTTTTCCCGAACTCTTTCTAATACACCATCAGCTACTTTTCTTGCTTTTTCAGCGCCTAAAGCTAGAGCAACATCAATCTCGTTTAAGTTGTTCATGTAGTATTCAAACTTTTCACGAGGCTCTTCAAACTTATTTACAATTACTTCATAAAGTGCCTGTTTTGCATGACCATATCCATAATTTCCTGCAAGGTAATTAGCACTCATTTCTTCAATTTGAGGCTGTGTTGCTAAAAGTTTATAGAGTCTGAATATATTATCATTTGTTGGGTCTTTCGGTTCTTCCATTGAAGTACTATCCGTTTGTATGCCCATAATCTGCTTGCGTAATTGCTTATCGGTTTGGAAAAGACTTATTAGATTTCCTTTACTCTTACTCATTTTTGCACCATCTGTACCAGGTATATACATGGTTTCTTCTTGAACCTTGCCATCGGGTATTACAAATGTTTCCCCTAATTGGGCATGAAAGCGAGAAGCAACATCTCTGGTCATTTCTATATGTTGCATTTGATCTTTGCCAACAGGTACAATATCTGCATCGTACAATAAAATGTCTGCGGCCATCAACATTGGGTAGGTGAAAAGACCTGCATTAACATCATCTAATCTATCTGCTTTATCTTTAAAAGAATGAGCAAGTGTTAAACGTTGGTATGGAAAAAAACAGCTTAGGTACCAAGATAACTCTGTAGTTTGCGGTACATCGCTCTGTCTATAAAAAACAGTGTTTTCAATCTCCAAACCAAAGGCAAGCCAGGTTGCAGCAACAGCATAGGTGTTATGACGTAATTCGTTGCCATTTTTTATTTGGGTCAACGAATGCATATCTGCAATAAATAGAAAAGATTCGTTATAAGGGTCATTTGCCATTTCAATTGCTGGCTTGATCGCTCCTAGAATATTTCCTAAATGTGGAGTTCCTGTACTTTGTATGCCTGTTAAAATTCTTGCCATTTTCTTTATTCTAAGAAAGCAAAGGTAAAACAAATACAAAAAACCTATCTTAAATAACTACTTTTGATTTATGCTTAAATTGGTTAAACAAGCCGGTCATACTATATATCGAATTTGGTTTTATATATTAGTGGCCATTCCTATTCTACTCTTTTTCCCATTTCTTGTCATCTTCGCTTCAAGAGAAGCATGGTATCCAAGATTTTTCTGGATGGCACGTAACTTATGGGCAAGATTTATACTATATGGTATGTTTTGTTGGCCTAGTATTATATATAGACAAAAACTAGTCAAAAAAAAGAGTTATATGCTGGTGGCGAACCATACTAGTATGTTAGATATTATGTTAATGCTCGTGGTAAGTAGAAACCCTTTTGTATTCGTTGGTAAAAAGGAATTGGTAAAAATACCTTTGTTCGGGTTTTTCTATAAGCGGGTATGCATAATGGTCGATAGGGAAGATACTCAGAGTAGAACTGCCGTCTATAGAAGAGCGCAAAAAAGATTACAGCAAGGTTTGAGTATCTGTATTTTTCCGGAAGGCGGTGTACCAGAAGAACATGTGGTATTAGACAAATTTAAAGATGGGGCTTTTAAAATGGCCATAGCACATAAAATACCTGTAGTACCCATGACCTTTTATGATAATAAAGAACGATTTTCATTTTCATTTTTTAGTGGAGGACCTGGTAAATGTAGAGCTACCGTGCATTCTTTTGTAAAAACAGAGGCATTAAAACTTGAGGATACCGTTAGTCTTAGAACAAATATCAGAGAAACAATACTTACTGATTTGACCAAAAACGGTAAGGATCGTAAATATGCTTTTAAATAATTCAATTAAAACTTAAAAGTAAGTCCGCTATACACCCCAACAGAATAGGGTCTAAAAGTTCCGTTTACATCAGAAAAGGTATTTAGTTGATATTTGAATATAGGTTCTACATTAAAACGCACTTTTTGCGAAAAGTTGTAGTTAAGACCAAGACCAATGTTAGCACTAAAATTTAAGTCATTTATGTTATTTGCTTCACCAATTTCGGTTGTTAAATCACCTGATGTTAGCGATACTGCATTATCAATTAGAAATAAAGAGCTAACACCACCAATAAGGTTTACTCCAAATTTTTTATCAATCAATGCATAATTCAATTCGACAGGTAGTTCTAAGTATCCGAATTGTTGGGACATATAACCTTCTCGCGTAGCACTTTTGGCTGTAACATCTTGTGCAGAATTGGTCGTGCTAAACTTATCTGAGGGGACTATTTTACTTGAAATTGTCAATGTATTTGATGTTTCTGCATAATCAATGGAAGTTAATTGACCGTTATAGGAAGCTAAACTTGAGGAAGACGAAAAAGCAATGTCCTCAGTATCGTACCCGTAATCCACTTTGTTAATTCCCGAACGTATAGTTAACTTTTTAGTAACCGCATAGGCTACAGAAACTCCGTAACTCATATTTACATTTCCAGATTTAGCATTAGGGGTGAAAATAGAGTTTACGGGAGACCCCTCACCAATGGCATTGAAATATACAGGGGCAACATTTGGTCCAGCAGACCACCTGTTATTGGCGACTTTTTCTTTTTTTAATTCTTCTTGATCTTTTATTTCCTCAAAAATAGATTTCTTATCAGCTTCAGAATCTTCTGCAATTTCTTCGGTAATAGTGTTCTCAGCAAAAGTGTTATCTCCGTCTAAATATTTTAGGCCTGCGTTTATTGCCGTAATGTTGTCGCTTATCGTAATGGATTTTTCGTTATTTAAGTTGTCATTTGAAGAACCCATAACATTCTTTTTTTTGATACTTTTTGTAGATATATTTTCGGCTACCAAGGCTTTATTGGTTAATGAGCTAGTTGCCTTATCGTTTTCCTTGCTTTTAGCGATTACGGAAACATTTTCGGTATTGTTGGTCTTAGTTGTAGATTCTATACCCTTTTTCGAAGATTGATACTTATTCGATATATTGTCTTCAACCTTTTTGGTTTCGTTTTCACCAATAATGCTATGTTCAACTATTGCATTTGTACTTTTAGTTACCGAATCAATTAATACCTCTATTTTAGTGTTTGGTGCTATGTCATTATTTTTTTCCGATTCATTATCAGTATCTACCAATATTTCGTTAGTAGTTTGCTTATCTGTAAACGGATTAAAAATTAACAACCCCACCATTATAGCAGCAGCTATACCACCTAATGACCACCAAATAGGAATAACTCGCCTCTTTTTTCTTTTGTCCAATGACGCATCAATCGCACGCCAAACTTTGTTGTCTGGTGTTTGCTTGAAGTCCGATAGCTTATCTCGAAAAAGTTCGTCTATATTCTTCTTTTGCATCTAATTCTGTTTCTATCTATAATCAAATCAGATTACAGAAAGTGTGTTGATATTATAATTAGGACACTAATAATTGATTGTGTCACTTTAGTTTCAATTTTTTCTTTCAATAATGCGCGTGCTCTAGCAAGATTAGATTTAGAGGTGCCAATAGAGGTGCCTAGTATTTCGCTAATTTCTTTATGGGTGTATCCATCCAAAACATATAAGTTGAATGTTGCACGGTACTTGTTCGGTAATTCTTGTATGTACCCTAATAAGGTCTGTAAGCTGATATCGCTAAAAGCATTGTCAACGGTTACGTCTTCTTCCGTATTTTCTGTAACTACATTTAAGTACTCTTCCTTTCTATACTTTTGAAGAGCAGTGTTAACGGTTATTCGTTTCATCCATCCTTCAAAAGACCCCCTATTTTTAAACTGCCCTATTTTGTCATAAATGGTCATAAAGCTGTCATGTAGGGTGTCTTCTGCCTGAGTTTTAGATTTGGAGTATTTTAGGCATATACCAAAGAGGGTCGTAGCATAGGCTCTGTATAGTAGTTCCTGTGCTTTACGGTCTCCATTTTTACAATTATGTATGAGTTCTTCTAGACTCACAAATGGTTGATTGTTTTAAGGGTTGTTTACTGGAACGACAATTTCCATATATTCTGCCTCTCCGTCACTATTATCTCCGGTATAGAATTTAAATGTATAGGGTTCGGTATAGATTACCTGGAAGTTAAAAGACGCTGTTTCTTGAATTAATTCCTCCATACAATCATCAATATCAATTCTTACTGCGCCAACGGCAACAATACTTCTAACAGTCAACGAATCTTTAACAACGTCAAAACCTTCAAAGTATGTACAACTATTAGGTTTTAAATAATTTACGGAAATCTCATAGGTCTCATTAAAATCAAAAGACTCCGGTACATCTGCGTCGACAATTTCCAAAGCGATAAAATGAAAATTGGCGTCATCATCATCAATAGAACAACCATTGCTTATAAATGCTATGACCAAGGTCAAAAGTGTAAACTTTTTTCTCATCATATAAATATTTATTTACAAGATGAAAATGAAGTGTAATGGTTGCGTTAACTATTTTATGTTTAACTTAAATAAAGCTGAATTTATGCATTTAAGGCTGCAATGGCTTCTCTAATCTTACCATCTAATTCCTCAAACAACTCAGGATTATCTAAAAGTAGGTTTTTAACGGCATCACGGCCTTGACCCAATTTTGTGTCGCCGTAGCTAAACCACGAACCACTCTTTTTTACTATTTCGTACTCAACACCTAAGTCGATTACTTCGCCAACTTTAGATATTCCTTCACCATACATAATGTCAAATTCTGTAGTACGGAAAGGTGGCGCTACTTTATTCTTTACAACCTTAACTCTGGTCTTGTTTCCTTGAACATTACCATCAGTATCTTTTATTTGCGTAGATCTTCTAATATCTAAACGGACAGATGCATAGAATTTAAGGGCGTTACCACCTGTAGTTGTTTCTGGGTTGCCGAACATTACACCGATCTTTTCACGTAATTGGTTAATGAATATAACCGTACAATGTGTTTTACTGATAGAGCCGGTAAGTTTTCTTAATGCCTGAGACATTAAACGTGCATGAAGCCCCATTTTAGAATCTCCCATTTCTCCTTCTATCTCACTTTTAGGAGTCAAAGCGGCAACCGAATCTATAACTACAATATCGATAGCTCCTGAACGAATTAAATTATCTGCAATCTCTAATCCTTGCTCACCGTTATCGGGCTGAGAAATAATTAAATTGTCTATATCTACACCCAGTTTTTGAGCATAAAAACGGTCAAAAGCATGTTCTGCATCAATAAATGCAGCTATACCTCCATTTTTTTGTGCTTCAGCAATGGCATGCAAGGTCAACGTAGTTTTACCTGAAGATTCCGGCCCGTATATTTCAATAACTCTACCTCTAGGGTAACCACCTACGCCCAACGCAATATCTAAACCTAATGAGCCAGAAGGTATCACTTCAACATCTGCAACAACACTATCGCCCATTTTCATTACAGCGCCCTTACCGTAGGTCTTATCCATCTTGTCAAGGGTCAACTTTAATGCTTTTAATTTTGCTTCTTTTTCAGAACTCATTTTCTAATTTTTGGAAAGCTAAATTACCAATTCTTTTTTAATTTGAATAATATTGAAGCCGATTACGCAACCATTTTAAGCAATTACCATCTATAAAAAATAGAAGTTACTTTATTGGTTATGTGTCGCTGTTTTAGTGTCAGTGATTATAGGTGGCTATTTCCTTTTTATATTCTCTAAGAATGCTATGAAAAAGAAAAAATGGAATAGTCTATAAAAGGGCCTTGTTTAGATACTAGGCTCTTTTTTATGCCATAAGATGTTTAACCTGAATTAAATAGCTAGGTTTTTAATATTATTATTATTTTTACCCTTATTTTTTCTATTAACCATCTGCCCAAAGGCAGTCTTAAATTATTAGTATAGCATGCAACTGTACAATACGTTAAGTGCAATAGAAAGAGTAGCTTTAATTGAAGAAGCAGGTAAGGAACGCCTTACTATCTCTTTCTATACCTATGCACACATTGGTAACACAAACATTTTTAGAAACCACCTATTTATCAACTGGAACGATATGGATGTTCTTGGGCGAATTTATGTTGCTCATGAGGGTATAAATGCACAACTTTCTGTACCCGCCGAAAATTTTAATGTTTTTAAGGAACATTTGGATAGTATTTCATTTTTGGAAAATGTGCGACTGAATATCGCCATTGAGCAAAACAACCTTTCGTTTTTAAAGTTGAAAGTGAAAGTGAGAAATAAGATTGTAGCTGACGGATTGGAGGATAATTCATTTGATGTTACCAATAAAGGTATTCACGTTGGTGCAGAAAAGTTCAATGAGCTTATTGAAGATCCAGATACCGTTCTGGTAGATATGCGTAATCACTATGAAAGTGAAATTGGTCATTTTAAAAATGCCGTGACTCCCGATGTTGATACGTTTCGAGATTCACTTGATATTATTGAACGCGATTTAGCCGATCATAAGAAAGACAAGAAACTTGTGATGTATTGCACAGGAGGAATTCGTTGCGAAAAAGCAAGTGCCTATTACAAACACAAAGGTTTTGAGCAAGTATATCAGCTAGAAGGCGGAATTATTGAATATACCAGACAGGTAGAAAAAAACAATCTCGAAAATAAATTCAGGGGTAAGAACTTTGTATTTGACCATAGAAGGGGAGAGCGTATAAGTGATGATGTAATTGCCAGTTGTCATCAATGTGGTGAGCCGTGCGATGATCATGTAAATTGTGCCAATGAGGCTTGCCATTTGTTATTTATTCAATGTAAATCTTGTGCTGAAAAAATGAATGATTGCTGTTCAGATGCTTGTAAAGAAGTACATGAGCTTCCATATGAAGAACAAAAAGCTTTGAGAAAAGGAAAAGTGGTCAGTAATAAGATATTTAAAAAAGGACGATCAGAAGTATTGAAATTTAAAAAGTAAACTTCTTTTTTTTAATCAGATTTATGTCATTAATCAAGTTGATTTAATGTTAAAAGACAGCGTTTATTACTGTCTTTTGCTGTATTTAAAATGGTCTTAAGTTATTGGTAAAGTCACTATTTAAGACCTACACCGCTAATTTCACATTAAAAAAACTGTATCTTTACCTATAAGTTTTTATGAACCTTTTTTGGTGAATTTTAGAGAATTCGACCAAACCAATATATATAATATGAGTTGTAGTAGTTGTTCTACCGGTAAGGATGGACAACCAAAGGGATGCAAGAACAACGGTACTTGCGGTACAGATGGTTGCAATAAATTGACAGTTTTTGACTGGCTTTCAAATATGTCGCTACCTAATGGGGAACGACCATTCGATTTTGTTGAAGTACGATTTAAAAATAGTAGAAAAGAGTTTTTTAGAAATACAGAAAATCTCTCACTTTCCATTGGTGATATAGTGGCCACACAGGCACAATCAGGTCATGATATCGGTATGGTTACCTTAACGGGAGAGTTGGTTCGTGTTCAAATGAAGCGAAAGAAAGTTTCTTTCACTGATGAAGAGGCGCCTAAGGTGTACAGAAAAGCGAGTCAAAAAGACATTGATATTTGGCAGAAATGTAGAGATAGAGAAGAAGAAATTAAGAAAAGAGCACGTGAAATTGCTATTATTTTAAAGCTTCAAATGAAGATTTCTGATGTGGAGTTTCAAGGTGATGGATCGAAAGCTACTTTTTACTATACGGCCGATGAACGTGTCGATTTTCGTCAGTTAATAAAAGATATGGCAAAGGCATTCGGTATTCGTATCGAAATGCGTCAAATAGGATATCGTCAAGAAGCACAACGTCTTGGTGGTATAGGCTCTTGTGGTAGAGAATTGTGTTGTTCAACATGGCTTACAGATTTCAGGTCGGTAAGTACTTCAGCTGCACGTTACCAACAATTATCTTTAAATCCGCAAAAACTTGCAGGTCAATGTGGTAAACTTAAATGTTGCCTGAATTATGAGCTAGATGTGTATTTAGACGCATTAAAAGATTTTCCTTCGCAAGACACAAAGTTATTCACGGAAAAAGGACTCGCTTTTTGCCAAAAAACCGATATTTTTAAAGAGATGCTTTGGTTTTCTTATAAAGAAGACCCAGGTAACTGGCACGTTCTTTCTAAAGATCAGGTAAATGAAATCTTGGCAAAGAACAAAAAGAAAGAGAAAGTTTCTAGTTTGGAGATGTACGCAATGGAAATTGTTGTAGAAGAAAAAGTGGTTTTTGAAAATGTTGTTGGTCAAGACAGCCTGACCCGTTTCGATAAGCCTAAAGGAAGTGGAAATAGGAATCGAAACAAGAATAGAAACCGCAATAAGAACAAAAACAGAAATCGTAAAAGAAATCAGAAAAATGCGTAGTTTATCTTGTTGTTTTTTAGCCCTAGTGCTATTTGTTTCTTGTGACAGCAATATTATAAAATCTGAATACCGAACATTAGAAGATGGTGTTTGGAATAAGGATAACGTTCTAGAATTTTCTTTGGAGGAAATGGATACTGTTGCCGATCATGATATTTTCATTAATGTTCGTAATGATAATACCTTCCCGTATAGTAATTTATTTCTTATTGCTTCGTTAACTACTCCAGAAGGTGAAATAACTAAAGATACTCTTGAATATGCGATGTCTTTACCAGATGGCACTTGGTTAGGTAAGGGCAGCGGTAGTATCAAGGAAAATAAATTATGGTATAAGGAAAACATCGTTTTTTCATCTTCAGGCGTATATATTATTGAGGTATCTCAAGCAATGCGTAAAAATGGTAATGTTTCTGGTATAATAGGGCTAGAAGGTATTACCGATGTAGGTATAGAAGTAACAAAAAGCACCCCCTAAACAATGGCAAAAGCGGTAAAGAAAAAAGCAACGAATAGTTTTTCCAAATTTATCTTGTGGTTTTGGATTTTATTTGTGTCTGGTATAGCGATCGTGGCATTGATATTTTTATCTGCCTCATGGGGATTGTTCGGTGAATTGCCTTCATACGAGTATTTAGAAAATCCGCAGACCAATTTAGCTTCTCAGATTATTTCTTCTGATGGAAAGCTTCTAGGTAAGTTCTATTTAGATGATAACCGTACAGACGTAAAGTTCGAAGAATTACCGGATAATTTGGTAAATGCCCTGATAGCAACAGAAGATGCTCGTTTTAAAGGTCATTCTGGTATTGATGCCCGTGGTACGGTAAGAGCTTTTGCGTATTTAGGTAGCAAAGGTGGTGCTAGTACAATTTCTCAACAATTGGCGCGTCAACTTTTTGTTGGAGTGCGTTCGAGAAGTAAGTTCGATGCCATCAAGCAAAAGATTAAAGAATGGGTTTTAGCGATTCGATTAGAGCGTAGTTATACCAAAGAAGAGATTATAAGTATGTATTTTAATATATATGATTTTGGTAATAACGCCGATGGTATTCGTTCTGCTGCTCGTATTTATTTCGGCAAAGAACCAAAAGACCTAAAAATTGAAGAGTCTGCCATGTTGGTGGGTATGTTCAAAAACTCATCACTTTTCAATCCTATGCGTAGAGAAGAAATGGTGAAGGATCGTAGAGATGTAGTTCTTGCTCAAATGGCAAAATATGATTACATCACTAAAGTAGAGAAAGACTCGCTTCAGGCTATGAAAATGGATATCAATTATAATCCTGAAACTCATAGCGTAGGTTTGGCTACTTATTTTAGAATGTATTTACAGCGTTTTATGAAAGACTGGATTAATAAGAATCCAAAACCGGCTATTGGTGATGAACCCGATAAGTATAATCTGTATTTAGACGGACTTAAAATTTACACGACTATCGATTCTAAAATGCAGGCAAATGCAGAAGAAGCGGTAAATGAACACATGACAAAATTGCAAGCCGAGTTTTTTCATCAAAACACACCCGATAGAAATAAAACCGCACCTTTTCTAGATATTACTCCTGAAGAGACAAAAAGTATCATGGAACGCGCCATGAAAAATTCTGATCGCTGGAAGATCATGAAAAGTGATGGAAAGTCTGAAAAAGAGATTAGAGCGTCTTTTGACAAAAAGACAGAAATGACGGTTTTTGATTGGAAGAGCCCTACCAAAGAAAAGGATACCATCCTAACTCCTAGGGATTCCATCCGTTATTATAAAGCTTTTTTAAGAACGGCAATGATGTCCATGGAGCCACAAACCGGTCATGTTAAAGCATGGGTCGGTGGTATCAATTACAAGCATTTTCAGTATGATAATGTTATTCAAGGAACTAGGCAAGTAGGATCTACATTTAAGCCATTTGTTTATGCTGCCGCTATTGATCAATTGCGTTTATCACCTTGCGAAACTCGCCCAGATACCCAGTATTGTATTGAAGCTGGTAAGCATGGCAATATGGAACCTTGGTGCCCTAGAAATTCGAACCTAAAATATTCTGGTAATAGCTATTCTTTGAAGAAAGCCTTGGCAAATTCGGTAAATACGGTTACCGCGCAATTAATTGATGAGGTGGGTCCGAAATCTGTGGTAAGTATGGTGCGTAATTTAGGGCTCACGGGAGATATTCCTGAGGTGCCTTCAATAGCATTAGGTACCTTAGACGCTAATGTATATGAAATGGTAGGTGCATATGGTGCTTTTGCCAACCAGGGGGTTTATGTAAAACCAGTTATGGTTACACGTATTGAAAATAAAGACGGAACGGTATTATATGAATATGTACCGGAAACGAAAGATGTGCTTAGTAAAGATGTTTCATACGCTATTTTAGATTTAATGAAAGGTGTTACCCAAGGTGGTTCTGGAACGCGTTTACGAACTACTGGGTTTAATAAATGGAGACCAGAGTACGATAAAATTATTACCGGATATCCATATAAATTGACCAACCCAATTGCAGGTAAAACCGGTACCACTCAAAATAATAGTGATGGTTGGTTCATGGGTATGGTACCTAATTTGGTTACCGGCGTTTGGGTCGGTGGTGAAGAAAGGTCCGTTCACTTTAAAAGTATTACCTATGGTCAAGGGGCTTCTATGGCACTTCCAATTTGGGGATTGTATATGACTAAAAATTATGCTGATGAGGAATTGGGTATTTCTAAAGAAGACTTTGTGAAGCCTGAAAACATGTCAATTGAAATTGATTGTAACAAGTTTTTAGAGGGTGTTGAAGAAAATAAAAATATTGAAGAAGATTTAGAAGATTTAGATTTTTAAAGGTCTTTAAATCGTTTTATAAAAAAGACCTTAGCGAACACTAAGGTCTTTTTTATTTTATCCCATTTATAATCGGTATTTTAGTAATGAGATAATTAACAACGAAATGATACGTAAAACAGTAATAAATGTAACCGAAGCGTTAGCGGGGGTACAAGACGGAATGACCTTTATGTTAGGCGGATTTGGTCTTTGTGGTATCCCTGAAAATGCAATTAGCGAATTAGTGAGATTAGGAGTAAAGGACATTACCTGTATTTCTAATAATGCGGGAGTTGATGACTTTGGCTTGGGATTATTGTTGCATCAACATCAAATTAAAAAAATGGTGTCTTCCTATGTGGGTGAAAACGATGAATTTGAACGACAAATGCTAAGTGGTGAGCTAGAAGTAGAACTAACGCCACAAGGAACTCTTGCGGAAAAATGTAGGGCTGCTCAGGCGGGTTTTCCTGCATTTTTTACGCCAGCGGGTTACGGTACCGAAGTTGCCGAGGGTAAAGAAGAGCGAGAGTTCAATGGTAAAATGTATATACTTGAGGAAGCATTTAAAGCTGATTTTTCGTTCGTTAAAGCTTGGAAAGGCGATACGGCTGGTAATTTGATTTTTAAAGGAACGGCTCGAAATTTTAATCCGTGTATGTGCGGTGCCGCTAACATTACCGTTGCCGAAGTGGAAAAGTTGGTGCCTGAAGGAGAATTAGATCCAAACCAAATACATATTCCAGGAATTTTCGTGCAACGAATTTTTCAGGGTAAAGATTACGAGAAAAGAATAGAACAAAGAACTGTACGTCAAAAATAAGCTCATGTTAGATAAAAACGGAATCGCGAAAAGAATTGCACAAGAAGTGGAAGACGGCTATTATGTAAACCTTGGTATAGGTATACCAACTTTGGTTGCAAATTATGTACGTGATGATATTGGTGTTGAATTTCAAAGTGAAAATGGAATCCTAGGTATGGGGCCTTTTCCGTTTGAAGGTGAAGAAGATGCTGATTTAATAAATGCAGGTAAACAAACTATAACGGCTTTACCAGGGGCGTCATACTTTGACTCTGCAACCAGTTTTGCCATGATAAGGGGTAAGCATGTGGATCTTACTATTTTAGGTGCTATGGAAGTTGCAGAGAATGGTGATATCGCCAATTGGAAAATACCGGGTAAGATGGTAAAGGGTATGGGCGGTGCTATGGATCTTGTAGCATCGGCAGAAAATATTATTGTAGCCATGATGCATACCAATAGGGCTGGCGAATCTAAGCTTTTAAGACGCTGTAGTCTTCCATTGACCGGTGTGGGTTGTGTAAAAAAAATTGTTACAAATCTTGCGGTTTTAGAAGTTACTGAAAAGGGTTTTTTATTACTTGAAAGAGCACCTAGTGTTACAGTAGATGATATAAAATTGGCGACGGAAGGAAAATTGATTGTACCAGAAAAAGTTTTGGAGATGAACATATAGAAGGTGTATGTAAATGATCGATGAAATGTGTTATTTATTTTTTTCACAACAAGTTATATTCTATACACAACAATTATTGTTTAAATTGAGGGAATCATAGGTATCTTTAAATCTCAATTAAACCCATAACCAATTAATTACTTAACCGTCATGAATTCTCAAATGAACCACATTACTTCCGAAAATAAAGTTCAAGTATATAAGAATGACTTTTTTAGCGGATTTTTAAGACTTACTAAAAAGTTATTTATGTTATAAATAATTTTTTAGATTTTAAAAAAAGCGACTTATTAGTCGCTTTTTTTTTGCTCTTTTTTGAAATTTTTATTTTCTAATAATTAACATCCTTTTTATTTTAATGACCGAAGAAGACTAAGTTCACCACATTTTTTAGAAGTTTTACCACAAAATTTTTAATGTAAGAAAAAAGCTACATATGTTTGTATTGTAATTAAGAGTAGATCCCAAGTCGCTTTTGAAACTTAACCTAAAATGAAGTATGTATTAAGTTGCCTCGTTCTGTTGGTACTAGTTACCTCATGTTCAAAAATTGAAGAAAACAATGATCCCATTATTGGTATTTGGAAACATACAGTTAAAACTGCAACCAATGAAAATAAAATGGTCGTTGATAATGAAGAATACATATTTAATGATGTCTATTTAGGTAGGTTTCATGGTTATAAAGATGGGCAGGTTGTCTATCTAACAGATTTTAACTGGACGGTAAGTGGTGATGAATACATCGTGAGCTACCCAGGTACTGATTTCCCCGACGATTTTGTAAAAATCCAAGAAACTGATGAAGGTGCTATTCTCATGAGAACTGGGGGTAGACTATTCGCAGAGAAACAATAATAAGTTCACAATTTAAAAATGGCCATAAACTTTTGTAATGTCTTGAATAGGCAATACAATAAACAATAAAGTTATCAAATCAACCTTTTTATAGAATTTCCCCTAGTTAGGAGCAAAGTAATTTGCTCTTTTTCTATTTTAGGGGTATGGAACTCCAATATGCCAAGTGTGCTCTTAAAGATTTACAGCAATTAAGACTAATTTCTGAACAAACCTTTGTTCATGCTTTTGAAAAAGACAACGACCCTAAAGATTTCAAAAACTATATTGAAAAAGCTTTTGCTCTAAATAAAATTATGGAGGAGCTTTTAAATACATATAGTGATTTCTATTTCGTATATAATATTGATGTTTTGGTAGGGTATTTTAAACTTAATATAATGTCTGCCCAATCAGATGTACACTGTGATGATAGCATGGAGTTGGAGCGCATCTATGTGTTAAAAGAGTATCAGGGTTTGGGTTTAGGAGAACAATTTTTACATCGCATTAAAAAAATTGCTCAAGAAAGAAAAAAGAAAATGCTTTGGCTTGGTGTATGGGAGAAAAACAAAAGGGCTATTAAATTCTACCAACGTCATGGATTTCAGAAGTTTGATACCCATCCTTACTTTATTGGTACAGATGAGCAGACCGATTGGCTAATGAGTTTCGATTTAAGTACCTTGTAGCTTCAAACTAACTTATGAAACTACATTTTATCTTTCTCTTGGCATTTAGTGGTTTTTCTAATATATATGCTCAAGATATTTTCTTTCCAGAATTGAATACAGACTGGGAACAACGCACTCCAAAATCATTTAAAATTAAAGATGCTTCGTTAAACGAGGCGATAGAATTTGCTAAGAATAACGAATATTCGGGTTCTCGAGATTTACGTATTGCTATAGTTAAAGGTTTTGAAAAAGAACCGTTTCATAAAATTCTAGGTCCTACTAAAAAACGTGGCGGTCCAGCGGGTATGATTATTAAAAACGGATATGTTGTTGCACAATGGGGAGATACCAAAAGAGTAGATATGACTTTCAGTGTCACTAAAAGCTTTTTAAGTACTATAATGGGAATAGCGGAAGATGAAGGTCTCATTATGGATACACAAAATTTAGTTGGCGATTATATTTGGGACGGTACTTTCGATGGCACCCATAATTCTAAAATTACCTGGGAACATTTGTTACAACAAAACTCGGCATGGTCTGGGGAACTATGGGGAGGAAAAGATTGGGCTGATAGACCACCAAGTGAAGGTGGTATTGATGATTGGAAATTAGCACAGCCTAAAGAACCGGGGACGGTTATGGAATATAATGATGTTCGTGTCAATGTATTGGCATATTCCCTAACCCATGTATGGCGTAAGCCCATGCCGTTAGTTCTGAAGGAGAAGATTATGGACAAAATTGGCGCTTCTTCAACTTGGCGCTGGTTTGGTTATGATGATGCTTGGACGGAAATTGACGGTCTGCAAATGAAATCAGTTACTGGAGGTGGTCATTCAGGCGCTGGAATGTTTATTAGTACAGAAGATATGGCACGTTTTGGTCTATTGTTTCTGAATAATGGAACCTGGAAAAATGAACGTTTGATTTCTGAGGCATGGATAAAAAAGGCCACAACATCATCAATTCCTAATGTGAATTACGGATATATGTGGTGGTTGAATAAAAAGGGCGACAGACACTGGGAAGGTCTATCTGAAAACATATATTATGCTGCAGGTTTTGGCGGTAACTTTATAGTCATCGATAAAGAAAATGATGTCGTTGTAATTACGCGCTGGTTAGAACCGAATAAAATTGGTGAATTTATGTCTAAGGTAAATGCTGCTTTTTAGTGAATAACCTCGGGGCAAGCCCGCGAGGCATTGAATTAAAAAATTATTTTTAGGTTTCAACGTAAGCCTACCTGACCGGCAGGCAGGCGTCGGAGTATTTAAATCTTGCATAAAATTTCAACAGCTTGTTCTAAGGTTTCCTGCTTTTTAGCAAAACAGAATCGTAACATGTGGTCATTTCTATTTTGAACATTAAATGATGAAATGGGTATTGATGCTATTCTGTTTTCTGTGATTAAGCGTTTGCCAATTACTTTATCGTTCTCCATTGAAATATTCGTATAATCCAACAATTGGAAATATGTTCCTTGTGATGGCTTAAACTTAAATTTGGATGATTTTATTCTTTCCAAGAATAAATCTCGTTTTTCTTGGTAAAAATTGTTCAAATATATATAATGTGATGGATTTTTAAGATAAGCCGCTAGAGCGCGTTGCACTGGATGGTCTACACAAAAGACATTGAACTGATGCACCTTTCTAAATTCATTCATTAGTGCAGCTGGTGCAACACAATAGCCGACTTTCCAGCCCGTTACATGAAACGTTTTTCCAAAAGAGGCACAAATAAAACTTCTATTGGCCAAGTCTGGAAATCGTGAGACACTTTCATGTACTTGTCCATCAAAAATAATGTGCTCATAAACCTCGTCACTCAAAAGAATAATATTGGTAGATTTTAATATGGATTGCAGCTGCTTCATATCCCATTTTGTTAGAATGGTTCCGCTTGGATTATGCGGAGTGTTTATAATTACCATTTTTGTTTTATCGGTAATCTTTTCTTTAAAGCTTGTCCAGTCAATTTTGTAATTGGGTGCGTCTAGTTGAACATAAACAGGAATACCTCCGTTTAAGGTGATAGTGGGTTCATAACAGTCATACGCGGGTTTTAGACAATTACCTCATCACCTTTGCAAACAAAGGCTGTAATAGCCGTAAAAATAGCTTGCGTAGCACCTACGGTTATTGTTACTTCGCTTTCAGGAGAATATTTACGATCGTGGAGCGATTCTATTTTTTCTGAAATAACTTCTCTGAGTCCATAATAGCCTTGCATGGGGGCATATTGATTATGCCCACCTATTAAAGCGTCGTTGACCAAAGACTTTAATTTGTCATCTGCTTCAAAATTTGGAAATCCTTGAGAGAAATCAATAGCATTATGTTTTCTTGCAAGATTGCCTATTGTTGTGAAAATTGTTGTCTTTACATCTGGTAGTTTTGATGCCATTGTGTGCTGTTCATAATCCATATTAGTAAATGTATGAATTTTAAAAACGGACATAAAAAAAGCCCAACCAATTGGTTAGGCTTCTCAATTCCATTAAAACAAATTATGCATGCTGCATTTCATGTCTTCCTTCTTTTATTTCCTCAATTAATTTAGAATTAAAAGCAGGTAAATCATCCGGATTTCTACTTGTCACGAATCCTTCATCAACTACAACCTCTTGGTCTACCCAATTGGCTCCTGCATTTATTACATCATCTTTTATGGAATTAAACGATGTCATTTTTCTACCTTTTACCACTCCTGCACTAATCAATGTCCATGAAGCATGGCAAATTGCCGCGACGGGCTTTTTAAGTTTAAAAAAATCACGTATAAAATCTAATGCGATTTCTTCTCGTCTCAATAAATCTGGATTAATTACACCACCAGGTAATACCAAAGCATTATAATCTTCAGCTTTTACTTCATTTAAAGTTTTATCTATTTTATAACTATTAGACCAATTACCGTCTGCCCAACTTTTAATTTCTCCATCTTTTAGACTTACAATCTCTACATTAAAACCTTCTTTTTCCATGGCTTCTTTTGGAGATTTTAATTCACTTTCTTCAAATCCATTTGTAGCTAATATTGCTATCCTCTTCATAATATATAGTTTTTAACGATTAATAATTTATTTGGTGCTAAGGTACATATCATACATTCTAAAATCAGTTAAAGCCTTATTAATAAAGGGTTTGCAAGGGTTAAAGATATATTAAATGAACTTCATAAAATTTATTTTGTGCTCATTTGCACTGTATTTAAATGCAGTATTGTTTTTTCTAAACACTCATTAAGATTTTTTTTTATTTCTGTCTCCCAAAATCTGAAAACGGTATACCCTTTAGAAGCAAGTTCTTGGTTTACCTCAAGGTCACGTTGCATATTGCGTTCTATTTTTGCAATCCAAAATTCTCGGTTCGTTTTTACTTTTGGTTTTCGCTTCTCCCAATTTTTACCATGCCAGTATTCACCATCTATGAATATGACTGTTTTGTATTTGGGTAGAGCAATATCTGGCTTGCCGATTAATTTTTTGTAATCTATGCGATATCGGTAGCCTGCAGCGTACAATGCTTTTCTAAAGGCAAGTTCTGGTTTTGTGTTCTTGCCTTTTATCTTGCTCATTATTTTAGAGCGTTCAGGAGTAGTATAGAATCCTGATACTTCGTTGAACCTAGGTACTATGATTCGTTCTTTAGAATAGTCTTTAGACATATCTTAAAAATAAAAAATCCCGACAGTAAAGATCCGGGATTTTTTAAAACTTTTTGATTGTAAGCTTAACCTTTAACGTTGGCGCTTAAATATTCACGATTCATTCTTGCGATATTCTCTAAAGAAATTCCTTTAGGGCATTCAATTTCACAAGCACCGGTATTTGTACAGTTACCAAAACCTTCTAAATCCATTTGAGCAACCATATTTTTAACACGATCTACGGCTTCTACACGGCCTTGTGGTAATAATGCGTATTGCGATACTTTGGCACCTACAAATAACATTGCCGAAGCATTTTTACAACTGGCAACACAAGCACCACAACCAATACAGGTAGCGGCATCCATAGCTTCATCTGCAGCATGCTTAGAAATAGGAAGTGCGTTTGCATCTTGTGTATTACCTGAAGTATTTACAGAAATATACCCGCCAGCATGCTGAATACGGTCAAAAGAACCTCTGTCAACCACTAAATCTTTAATTACAGGAAAGGCTTTTGCTCTAAATGGTTCAATAGTTATGGTGTCGCCATCTTTGAACATACGCATATGTAACTGGCAAGTAGTTACACCTCTATCTGGTCCATGTGCTTCGCCGTTAATAAACATAGAGCACATACCACAAATACCTTCACGACAATCATGGTCAAAAGCTACAGGCTCTTCTCCATTATTTATTAATTGTTCATTCAGAACATCCATCATCTCCAAGAAGGACATGTGTTCAGATATTTCTGTCACTTTATAATTGACCATTGAACCTTTGTCTTTAGGTCCTTTTTGTCTCCATATTTTTAATGTCAGATTCATAATTATTTCGTTTTTGGTTGTTCGTTGTTCGTTGTTGGTGTTTTAAAACCAGCAACTAGCAACCATCAACTACTTATAACTTCTTTGTTTTAATTCGATTTCGTTGAACTCTAATTGTTCTTTATGTAAAACGGCATCACTAGGTTCTCCTTTATATTCCCAAGCAGAAACGAATGCAAAATCAACATCGTTACGTTTTGCTTCACCGGCTTGTTCTCCACCAATTTCTACAGACTCTTCTCTAAAGTGACCACCACAAGATTCTGCTCTTTCTAAAGCATCTTTTGCAAACAATTCACCTAGCTCTAAGAAATCTGCTACACGACCTGCTTTTTCAAGTTCTGCATTTAATTCGTTTGCAGTTCCAGGCACACTTACGTTTTTATAGAAATCTTCACGTAAAGCTTTAATTTCAGCCATAGCTTCTTTTAAACCTTCTGCGTTACGAGACATTCCACATTTGTCCCACATGATTTTACCTAATTTCTTATGGTAAAAATCAACTGAGTGAGAACCCTTATTGTTTAAGAAGAAGTTAATCTTGTCTTTTACTTCTTTTTCAGCTTTATCAAACTCAGGAGAATCTGTAGCTATTTTTCCAGTTCTAATTTCATGAGATAGATAATCACCAATTGTGTATGGTAATACAAAATAACCATCAGCTAAACCTTGCATTAAGGCAGAAGCTCCAAGTCTGTTTGCACCGTGATCAGAGAAGTTAGCTTCACCTATGCAGTAAAGACCTTCAACTGTAGTCATTAAGTTATAATCTACCCAAACACCACCCATAGTATAATGTACCGCTGGGTAAATCATCATTGGAGTTTTGTATGGATCTTGATCAACGATCTTCTCATACATTTGAAATAGGTTACCGTACTTTGCTTTTACGATAGCAGCACCTAATTCATATATTTTATCTGCAGAAGCGTTAGCTATATTATGAATTTTAGCTTGCTCAACACCGTAGCGTTGAATAGCCGAAGCAAAGTCCAAATAAACGGCCTCTCCAGTTGCATTAACACCATAACCAGCATCACAACGTTCTTTTGCAGCTCTAGATGCAACGTCACGTGGCACCAAGTTACCAAATGCAGGGTAACGGCGCTCTAAGTAATAATCTCTTTCGTCTTCAGATAAATCGGTTGGCTTTTTCTTGCCTTCGCGTATTGCCATTACATCTTCTATGTTCTTAGGAACCCAAATACGACCATCGTTACGTAAAGATTCAGACATCAACGTAAGTTTAGACTGATAATCTCCTGAACGAGGAATACAAGTTGGGTGAATTTGCGTATAACAAGGGTTTGCAAAAAATGCTCCCTTTTTGTGTATTTTCCAAGCTGCCGTAGCATTAGATCCCATTGCATTGGTTGAAAGGAAATATACGTTTCCGTATCCACCAGAAGCAATAACAACAGCATGCGCAGAGTGGCGTTCTATTTCACCAGTAACTAAGTTACGAGCAATAATACCACGAGCCTTGCCATTTACCTTTACAACATCTAACATTTCATGACGGTTGAACGGGGTAATTTTACCACGTGCAATTTGTCTGTTCATTGCTGAATAAGCTCCAAGCAATAATTGTTGTCCG
>Ga0209344_10002075_pt1 | contig 23394 bp, 12 predicted proteins | sample Cruoilmetagenom6_FD_187293 | JGI IMG/M metagenome (GOLD analysis project Ga0209344, IMG submission 187293) | Oil polluted marine microbial communities from Coal Oil Point, Santa Barbara, California, USA - Santa Barbara Oil Seep Sample 6 (SPAdes)... | ecosystem: Environmental > Aquatic > Marine... | reverse complement strand
CGCCGTCGTCCCGGTCACCTGTCCGGCCGGGAAGACGGCGATCACCGGCGCGTTCACCCTGTCGCCCCATCCCTCCTCTTCCTCCGAGTTTGAGGGCTATGAGGAGTTCATCCTCAGGACGAGCCAACAGAACGGCACGGGCACCTGGCTGTTCATGTGGCGCAACATGGACTCCGTCGGGCATTACTTCAAAGGAGTCGCCCGGGCGGGTTGCGCCACCCTGCAGTGAACCGACGGTTGTACGAACGTGAACTGAATCGAAATTTCACGGCCTCTGCCGGACCGGAGAGTCACCGGCGCCGAGGAGGCCGAGGTCTCCGAATCACCCCAGAGCCCAAACCGGTAATTCCTCTTCCGGCGTGCCTCGTCGGTCAGTGGTCGATTCGTCGATCATCCCGACAAGCGGCCTCAAATCCAGTCGGACCTTCCGGGATCGGACTCGAGCCGAGGGAGTGAGGATCGCTTCCGCCGTAAAACTGAGAATAGATCTCGAAAATGCTCGGTTGAACCTGTCAACAACCGGAGCTCAGATTGGGCGAGTTGTTCGAAAAGCCTCCGATTCGACCCCAAAGGGTCGAGTGAGAGGCGGGAGGCATGCATGATCGGCCAGACGCTGGCGAATTACAAGATATTGGACAAGCTCGGTGAGGGTGGCATGGGAGAGGTGTGGCGAGCCGAGGACACGACCCTCGGTCGCGAGGTCGCCATCAAGGTGTTGCCTGAGGCCTTCACCGCCGACGCCGACCGCCTCGCACGCTTCGAGCGCGAAGCCCGCGTTCTGGCCACCTTCAACCATCCGCGCATCGCCGGGATCTACGGCCTCGAGGATATCGAGGGCCGGAAACTCCTCGTGATGCAGATGGCCGAGGGCGAAACCCTGGCCGAGCACATCGACCGCGGCCCTGTTCCTACCGAACGGGCGCTCAAGATCGCTCTCCAGATCGCTGAAGGGCTCGAAGCTGCCCACGACAAGGGCATCATCCACCGCGACCTCAAACCGGCCAACATCACCATCAATTCAGGCGGTGACGTGACCATCCTGGACTTCGGCCTTGCCAAGGCCCTCGAGGACTCGGATTCCGCGAACGGTTCGAACCCCGGCCTCTCGCTCTCGCCCACCCTCACCGCCGGAATGACAACGGCGGGGGTCCTGCTCGGAACCGCCGCATACATGAGTCCGGAGCAAGCGCGCGGCGAGGACGCCGACCGACGCGCCGATGTCTGGGCCTTCGGGATCGTGCTCATGGAGATGCTCACCGGAAGTCGGGTCTACTCGGGAAAGACCCTTTCCGACACGCTGGCCGGGGTGCTGGCGAGAGAGCCCGAGTGGGACGGTCTTCCCGCCGATACACCGCGACCTGTTCGCGCCCTTCTCGAGAGGTGTCTCGACAAGGAGGTCTCGGATCGTCTCCAGGCCATCGGCGAAGCGCGGATCGCCATCGAGCGATTCCTCAAAGACCCGACAGCTGACGAGGTCGTTTCCGAATCTATTGCGGCACCCCGCTCCGCCGGCGCGCGCCTACTCCCCTGGGTGGTGGCGGCGGTGACCGCTCTCGCTCTCGTAGCGGCCGTCTTCTGGCCGAGGGATGTTTCCGATGACCCAACCATGCGGCTCGAAGTGAAGATCTCCGAAGATCCCCTCTACGTCGGCCTCGGAGCCGGCGCGGTGCTTTCCCCGGACGGCCGCCACATCGTCTACGCCACCGATGGAGAAGACGGCCGGACCCTCTCGGTCCGCGCCCTGGATCAGCTCAAAGGCACTCCCCTGGTGACCGGAAGCTCGCAGAATCAGCCGTACCACCCATTCTTCTCACCAGACGGCAAGTGGGTGGGTTTCGTCACCCCCACCGAACTCAAGAAAGTCCCCATCACCGGAGGCACCCCCATCACCCTGACCAAAGCCAACCGGGGCCGTGGAGCGAGCTGGGGACCCGACAACACCATCGTTTTCACCCCCACCAGAATCGGCGGGCTGTACACGGTGCCCGCGGCCGGGGGCGCCCCGATCGAGCTCACGACCCTCGACACCGAGGCCGGCGATGTCGCTCACTATTGGCCTCAGATGGTCCCTGGGGGAAATGTGATCTTCACGGTGTTCATGCAGGGCTCCACCATGGCCGACGAAGCGGTGATTCAGTCGGTGAACATCGAGACCGGGGAGCGAAAGATCCTCCACCGCGGTGGCGCCTACGGCCGCTGGGTCCCGTCGGGTCATCTGGTCTATGTCCGTGAGAACACCCTCTTCGCCATGTCCTTTGATATCGACCGTATGGAGGCCACGGGCTCCCCATCGCCCATGGTTCAGGGTGTCACCAGCAACAGCGGCAACGGCGGCTCCCAAATCAGCTTTTCGAGCAACGGCACGCTGGCCTATGTCAGCGGGGTCATCGGAGTGCCCGAGTATCCGGTTCTCGAGATGAACCGGGAGGGAGTCACCTCGCCCTTGTGGGAGGAGCCCGGCACCTACGCCTGTCCGAAGCTCTCCCCGGATGGTCGCCGGCTGTCCCTCACCGTGCTGAGGGACGGCAACTGGGATGTCTGGGTCTATGACCTCGAGCGGAAGGTCGCCACCCGTCTGACATTCAACGACGGGTATGACGGAGACCAGGTGTGGTCGCCGGATGGCGAGTACCTGACCTTTACCTCGGATCGGGACGGAACCGAGAATCCCTATCGCAAGCGCGCCGACGGTTCGGGAGAAGCCGAGCGGTTGGCCGAGATGGACAACGCCTTCTGGGGCGCCTCGTGGTCACCCGACGGCAAGTGGGTCCTCGGAGAGATTCAGGCAGATTCCTTCGATCTCTGGGTGGTCCCGGCCGACGGTGAGGGCGAACCTGTCGAGTATCTGGCCACCCAGTTCTTCGAGCGCTTTCCAGCGATCTCACCCAATGGCAAATGGGTGGCATACATGTCCGACGAATCCGGTCGGCCCGAGGTCTATGTCCGCCCCTTCCCCGCGGCAAGCGGCAAGTGGCAGGTCTCCGATGGCGGCGGCAGCTGGCCCGCCTGGTCGCGCGATGGATCCGAGCTCATCTTCCGCAGCCAGGACGGGCTGATGGCGGCGCCGATCTCCAACAACGAGTCCACCTTCCGCGCTGGGCGCCCGCAGCAACTCACCCAGGGTGGGTTTTCCAACGACCAGGTCGGCATCGTGGTCGCCGGAAGCATCTTCTCCGACTTCGATCCCATGCCCGGCGGTGAAAGCTTCGTAGCCCTCCACGGCGGTGAAGATCAGCAAGTGCAAAGCCACGTTACCCTGGTCACAAACTGGTTTGATGTGCTCCAAGAGAACCTGCCTGGAGAGTAGAGGATGAACCTGAAGGTCGTTCCACCGTAGTTCTCCTGCAACAACGACCCACCAACGTCGGAGGCTGAAGATGTCTGAGTTTGTCCGTTCTCACCGGTTCTTGGCTGCTGCAGTGTACGTGCTGATGGGTGCAGGCCTCATCTGGGCCGCAGAGGTGAACAACAGCACCCACATCGCCAATGCCGTTGCTGCCGAGGGTCGTCCCGAGAACGACCTCACCCGCGATGCGACCAGCAAGCCGGCGGCCGTGCTGGAGTTCTTCGGTTTGAAATCGGGAGACGTGGTCATCGATCTCTTCGGAGGCGGCGGTTACTACACCGAATTGGCGGCGCGAGTCGTCGGTGAAAAAGGCAAGGTCTACTTCCACAACAACAAGGCGTACATCCCCTTTGTTGAAGAAGAGCTCGATGTGCGCTTCGCCGACCATCGGCTCGATGACGTCGTCCGCATGGTCAGCGAAGCCGACGACCTCGGTCTCCCCCAGGAGCAGGCCGATGTGGTCCTGATGATCATGTGCTACCACGATCTCTATCTCGTCGACACCGGTTGGCCCGAGATCGACCGCGAGCTCTTCTGGGAACAGGTCTATACCGCCCTCAAACCCGGCGGCACCCTGGCAGTTGTCGACCACGTGGCGGAAGCCGGGACCGGGAGCTCCGCCGTTCAGAGCCTCCACCGGATCGACAAGGACTACGCCAAGACCGACATCGAGTCCGTGGGCTTTGTCTTCGAGGCCGAGTCGAGCGCCCTGCACAACCCGGACGACGATCACACGTTACTGGTCTTCGACCCGGAGATCCGCCGCAAGACCGACCGGTTTGTCTACAAGTTCACCAAACCGAAGACCGAGAAAAGGAAGCCCTAGCCTCCTCGAACGCGATGTTTCTCACCACGGAGAGCACGGAGAACATCCATCTCAGGGGACACGGAGACATCGCATTTGAAAGTGGGCGCCGCGTCCTTCGAGGTCGATCCGGCGCCAAATGCGTGAATGCCGTGTTGAAGCCATATCCAACCCAACAGGCCGAGCTCCTTTGTGGTGCGGGCGTCTCGCCCGCATGGTGTCGTTACTGTCAGCGCAACACGCCCACATTTGAAACACAAAGAGCACCATGATGGAATTGCAAAGCCATCACAGAAATAGAGTGGGATCCGCGCGCTTGAGGGTCGTCAGAACTCGACCTGTCGATCTCGACGGGAGCGGTTCCGAGCGGCCCCTTCTAGTCTGAATTCCGCTTCCTGCACCGGGACGATGCGCCAATTGCGCGGTGCCGACTCAATAATGAGATGTCTTTGTCCGACCTTCGTGGTCCTTTGTGTCCTTTGTGTTTCAAGATGATGGCCTCGAATGAACCAAGCACGCCACCCAATGACCTCAATCTATGAGGATCACCGATCTGCAGCCTGACCGCGAGCGACACTCTCGCGCCAGAATCATCCGAGGTCCGGTGTGGTGCGGGCGTCTCGCCCGCAATGTGCCGGTGGCGGTCCGTCGATCTCAGCCCAGAGCCCGGTCCAGCACCTCGATCAGTCTCTCGATCTCCTCCGGCGTGTTGTAGTGGACCAGGCTGACCCGGACGACGCCGTCATCGGCATCCATCCCGAGGGATTCGCAGAGGTGATAGGCGTACATGTGTCCGTGGCGGATGGCGATGCCCGAGGCGTCGACCACCTCGGTGATCTCGCGCGATGTCTTGCTGTCGTGGACAAAGCTGATCGTCCCCACTCGAGACGAAGCGCCGTGGTTGGGACCGATGATGCGGACATCGGACCTCGACTGGAGATACTCGATGAACCGTCTTTGAGCCGGCAGCTCGCATGCCGTCATGATCTCGAAAGCGCGCTCCACCGCGGGCCGATCGAGAGTCCCAGGCTCCCCCACCCCGGCGAGGAACTCGAGATAGTCGCGCAGACCGAGGATCCCGGCACACCCCTCGTGGCACACGCCACCGAGTTCGAACTTGTAGGGAACCTCGTCGTCAGGGATGAAGAAGTGATTGGGTCCCTGCAGTTCATCGAGAGCCGAACTCGACACCCACATGGCGGCCATGTGCGGCCCGTAGACCTTGTACGTCGAGTAGACATAGAAATCGACACCCCAGGCATCCACATCCATGGCGCGGTGCGGTGAGAACGCGACCCCGTCCACCACGACCCTGGCGCCTGCCTCGTGGACCATGCTGGTAATGGCCGGCACGTCGAGGATCTCGCCGAGGAGATTCGACACGTGGGGGAAGGCAACAAGGGCGGTGCGGTCGCTCAGCAGATCCTCGAGACGCCCGATGGGGGTTGTGAAGTCGGTGGGATCCATCTCCCACCACACGAGCTTGATTCCGAAGTCCGCCAGCTTCTTCCACGGTCCGACGTTGGCCTCGTGACCGATCTGGGCGACGATGATCTCGTCACCGGGTGTCAGAACCTTCGAGTAGCTGGTGGCGAGCATCTGCAGCAGGGCCGAAGTCGACGGACCGAGGATGACCTCGCCATCCTTGCCGTTGAAGAGCATCCGGACAAAGTCGTGCGCCTCGTCAACCGTGTTGGTCGCCGTCTGCGACAACGCGTAACCGGCCCCGAGTTGGACATAGCTCGAGACCATGTAGTCCCGGATGCGGTCGGCCACCGAGGCTGGGACCTGGGAGCCTCCGGCGTTTTCTAGAAAGGCGACATCGCCGGCGAGGGCCGGGAACGCCCCTCGGATGCGGTTGCGAAGCTCGGGTGTCACGTCGATTGTCACGGGCCCTCCATCCCGGCGCCGCGCCGGGCGGTCATTGTACTCCCCGGATCATATAATCTCAGCGCACAATGGAACCGCGAAGACGCCAAGGTCGCAAAGGTACCGCAAAGACATCGCAATTGAGAGTGGGCGCCGCGTTCGTGAGTGTTGTCCATTTTCCATGAGCGAGCGTGGTTGTTGAACGCCACATTCCTTAACACGAAGAACACAAAGTTCATCCATCGCCAAGGACACGAAGGCATCGCATTAAAAAGTGGGTGCCGCGTTCGTGGGTGTTCCCCCGGTGCCAGAGAGGCGAATCGTCCTCGAACGCAATAATTCTCACCACTGAGAGCACAGAGAGCATCCATCTCAGGGGACACAGAGACATCGCATTCTAGATTGGGTACCGGGTTCGTGGGTATTCTCTCGGTGCCAAGATCGCTTCTGATTCGTGTGGGCGAGAAACGGCGCAGGAAGGGCATCTGACGAACGTGGACGGCAAAAAGTGACTACCGCGATTCTGAAGGTGGGGCCAGCCCCACCCTACGATTCCGCGACTCCGTGATCATCGGCGAAGGTGGCGTTGACCCCACCTTCAGTGATGTTCCGGGAATCACGAATCATGCACGCAAGTCAGATGTCTCTCCGCCAAGGAATCTCGCGTTCAAGGGTCAGGAAAACTGGTTGCACCGGATCGACCTCGAAGGGCGCGGCGCTCACTTTAAATTGCGATACCTTTGCGATGTCCGGCTTTGTGTTCTTCGTGTTCTTTGTGTTTCAACTCTCATCTGCCGCGATCTCGTCGATCCGATCCAACAACCGCCCGATGGTCGCCTCGTCGGTGAGCGGGTTCATCACCGCCATCCTGAGCCACCGTCTCCCCCCGACATCGGCCTGGCTGAGCAGGAAGTCTCCACCGTGCATGATGGTCTTTCGGATCCCGGTTTGGAGTGAATCGTCACCTTCAACCCGAAAGCACAGGATGTTGGACTCGGGCGCGCACAGGGTCTCGAACCCGTCTCGGGAGTCGATCAGCGCGTGAAACAGACGTGTGTTCTCACAGAGAACACCGACGTTCTCGGCCAACCCGCGCTCTCCCACCAATGCCAGGACGAGCATCAGCTTGAGCCCGAGGGGCGCCTTCGTACACTCGAACTGATGAGGAATGAAATCGTGGCCGATCTCCCGCTCGCCCTCGGTCACATAGACGGCGTCCTGCTGGAATGCCTTGGTCAAGTGTCGTCCATCGCGAAACAACACCGCCGCACACAGAACCGACGTCTGAAGAAGCTTATGGGCGTCCCACACCATCGAATCGGCGAGTTCCACGCCGTCCATCTTCACACTCTCGTCGGGATGCAGCAGCGCCGAGGCCCCATGGGCTCCGTCCACGTGAAACCACAATGCACGCTCACGGCAGAACTCACCGATCGCGCGAATGGGGTCGTAGATTCCGGTGGCGGTTGCGCAGGCGTTGGCCACCACCGCCATCACCGTGCGGCCCTTTCCCGCGATCCGATCGAGACACGCGGGGAGTTCTCCCGGCACGACCCTGCCCAACTCGTCGGTCGGCGGCGCCACCAAGGCAGTGGTACCGAGTCCCATAGTCGCCACTGCGCGGGAAAGCGAGTAGTGCGCGCTTTCGGGAGCGACGACCACCAGGTCTTTGGGTGTTCCGTCCGTCCAGGCCCTCGGTGCGATGGCCGCTCGGGCGGCGAGCATGGCGGTCAGATTCGCCAGCGATCCGCCATGAGTAAGAACACCACCACCGGCCATCCCTCCGACCGCGGGAACGTGATCGCGGTTTCGTCCGGTCGGCTCCCATCCGATCCTACCGAGCATCCAGTCGATCACCGCGATCTCCATGGTGCCCGCGGTCGGCCCCATCTCGTAGACCGACATGCCATTGGATATCAAACCCGAGATCAGATCAGCAAGCGCCGATGCGTAGTGCGGAACGGAAACCTGGTGAGCGATGTAGCCAGGGTGTTGGAGGCTGGTGGCGCCTTCGAGAAAGGTCTCCACCAGCAAACGAAAGCCATTTTCGTCATCAACCGTGTGTCCGGCCAACACGCGATCGAGATCCATGGCCCGAGCGAGATCATCCACCTCACCAACCCGGACCACCGGCCTCTCTCCCCGACGACCTCGATCCACAAAATCTGTCAGTAACTCCAGCACCTCGTCGCCGTGGCGGCGAAAATCCTCGGTGTTCCAGGTCTTGTTCAGTTTCATCTCCCCCCCTGACCCTTGATTGTCGACGATCTCGCACACCGACCACAAGCCTGACTGCAGAGTCATCCCAGCGAGGCATCGATCCGCGGAACAGAGATGTAGAATGGGCGCGGAGGCGCTCAGATGCAGGTGACAGCACTCATCGAGAACGAGATAAGCGACGGTTGCGACCAGCTGCAGAGCGAACACGGACTTTCGCTCCATATCGAAACTACTGGTCTCAGAGTGCTCTTCGACACCGGCTCGTCCGGGGCCTTCGTCGACAACGCGGCACACCTCGGCGTCGATCTCAGCAGGGTGGATATCGCCGTTCTTTCGCACCAGCACTATGACCACGGCGGAGGGTTGAGCCGGTTTTTCGAGATCAATCCGAGCACACCGGTTTATCTCAGAGACTGCCCGGTCGACGATCGCACCTTCAAGGCTCTGGCCGTTTTCAAGCATCCCATCGGATTGGATCGGACGATTGTCGACCGCTTCCCCAACCGTTTTCGGCGGGTGGAAGCATCCAGCGAGGTGGCCCCAGGAGTCTGGCTGCTCACCAAGATCTCCATGTTGCATCCCCGCCCGAAAGGCAATCGTCGCCTCTTCGTGGAAACGGGCGGCGCCCTGGAGCCCGATCCCTTCGATCACGAGCTCGTCATGGTCATCAAGGAAGACGACGGGATGGTGATCTTCTCCGGGTGTTCGCACAGCGGGATCCTGAACATGGTCGACACCGCGCGGGCCCATTTCCCGGAAACACCGATCAAAGCCGTCTTCGGGGGCTTTCACCTCGTCGGTCTGCCCCAATTCAACACCATGGCGGCGAGCCGGCATGAAGTCGAGGTCATAGGTCGAGAGATGATGGATCGGGTCGACGGCCCAGTGTTCACCGGCCACTGCACGGGGAAGAGGGCCTACGCGGTTCTCGCCGGTGTCATGGGCGACCGCCTCCACTCGTTCTCCACCGGAGCCGCGGTCAAAGTCTGACCAACAGCTGGTCACTCAGGGGCTGCCACCGACCCATGCCGGGAGATCCACGTGAAGGCGGACGGATTGGACCGACTCCGATCTCCAGGGGATGACCCACGCTGACGCGAGGGTCATGCAACAGACGGTTTCCGGGGTCGGAGAGTTACACACAGGGTCTGGCGGATTCCTCTGGCGGCATCCGCTACACTCTGGCCATCCTGGAGGACTCTCATGAGTGAACTCACCCTCACCATCGGCAACCGGAACTATTCATCGTGGTCGCTGCGGGCGTGGCTGCCTCTTCAAGCCACCGGCGCCGACTTCCGGGAGGAAGTAGTGCTCCTCGGCCAAGACGATACGGCGACGGAGATCTCCCGCCACTCGCCCACCGGTCTCGTGCCCGTTCTTCGTCACGGAGACCTGGTCGTCTGGGATTCGCTCGCCATCGCCGAATACGTCGCGGAGCTCTTCCCGGAGGCCGGTCTCTGGCCGGAGAACTCAGGGGCCCGCGCCATCGCTCGATCGGTCACCGCGGAGATGCACTCGGGATTCACCGCCGTACGCGGCAACATGCCCATGAACATCCGCGCCTCCTACCCCGGTGAGGGTCACGCACCCGGGGTGGATGACGACGTCAAACGGATCGCCACGATCTGGGAGTCGTGCCGTCGAGACTTCGGCCGGGACGGCGATTTACTCTTCGGAGGCTTCACCATCGCGGACGCCTTCTTCGCACCCATCGTCAGCCGATTCCGCACCTACGGGGTCGAACTCGGCGGTGCAGCCCGCGACTACATGGACGCCCTCTGGGCGTATCCCACCATGCGCTCCTGGGTCGCCGCAGCCGAGGCCGAGGAGTGGAGAGTCGACCGCTACGATCGCTGAGACGATCGGTCGATGTTGAAAGAGAATGGCCTTTGCCGTCCAAATAGCCGAATGATCCTATTCGCCATCGACAATCTAGTCGTAATTAAGTAAGATTCATTGAGACAGCGGCACGGAGAGTTCATCCTCGTGGAGAAGAACCCAACAAGCAAGCGCGTCCGACCTTGGATTATCCCGGCGGCGGCTGCAACCGTCTTCGTCGTCGAATGCGTTCTTCACCTCAGCGGATTGTTCAGCGAAGAAACACGTTCGATGACGGCCTCGTTCATCAGCCTTCCCCTGAGAGCCCTCCTTCTCCTTGCGTTGGTGGATGGCATCAACTCCCTTCGAACTCCCGGCGAAAGACGTTTTTGGGCGGTGACGCTCGCCGCGTTTTCGTCCTGGTTCATTGCCGACATGGCGTTCCAGACCGGCGGCGAGCGCCCGCTCTTTATCGGCATTCTCGAGGACGGCGCGTTCCTCCTCTTCTACCCGCTGTTGATGGTGGCCATCGAACAGCGCCCGTGCCGCTATCACTGGCCGATCACGGGATGGGGGTCGAGGTTTCTCTGTGCGTGCTCCGGGCTCCTGCTCATCGTGTGGACATATGTATATTTCGTCGGGCTGACACTCTTCTTTGTACCTGACGTCTTCCTCAGCGAAGCACCCTCCTACGCGTTCTTCACCTGCGCCGATTTCATTTTCGCCACCGCCTTTTTCGTTCGGATGCTCATCAACCACGGCCGATGGCGGTTGATTTACGGCCTCCTGAGCCTCGCGATGACCGGTTGGGGCGTCACCGACCTGCTTGACACACTCGGTCTACTGGGTGTCGATGTCATCGGGTACGGCACACCTCTGGACATTATCTGGTCTCTGCCGTACTACGCCGTCATCGGCGCCGCCGTGTATCGAAACCGCACCGCTCGGGGAACCGCCCCCCTGCCGGTGACCACGACCCACGGTGGGACCCTGGTGATCTCAGGCTATGCCTATGCGTTCGGAATCGCGCTGATCCACCTCGTGGTCTTTTCCACCGAATGGCTCCGTCAAATCGAGGTCGCAAGGGAAGTGACGGTGGTCGCCGGTCTCACGGTTCTCGTCGCCATAGCCGTCGCAATTCAAAACCGGGAACGTCGGCGCCGCAAACTCACCCATGAACCCAGGATCATCGTTCTCGAAGACGAGGAACAACAGGTTCAAAAGATGGAGGCCCTCGGTCGTCTGGCGGGCGGAGTCGCGCACGATTTCAACAATCTCCTGATGGTCCTTCAGAGCCAGGTCGACACCCGACTCGACGAGCTCCTCAAACTACCCGACGGTCAGAGATTCGTCTCGGAGCTCCAAACGGTCGTTCACCGGGGAAGCGATCTGTCACGTCAGCTCCTCGCCTTTGGCAGGAAACAGGTCGGCGAGGTCTGCGTCATCAACCCGGTCTTGGTCATTGGAGAGACCGAGTCGATGCTGCGTCGCACCCTCGGCGAGCACGTCGAGCTTGAGATCAGCTCCTCTGACGAGGTCTGGCCCATCGCCATCGATCCGGGCCAGATCACCCAGATTCTGATCAATCTCACGTTGAATGCGAGATCAGCGATGCCCGATGGAGGGCAATTGCGGATCCACATCGAAAACGTGGCTGTCGATCATGGTGACGTGGATGCCGTCGAAGGCGAACAGTTTGTCCAGATCACCATCCGGGACACCGGCAGAGGGATGAACGAAATAACCAGATCCAGGGTCTTCGAGCCGTTCTTCAGCAACACGTCCGCGTCCAGCGGGACCGGACTCGGAATGGCCGTGGTCTACGGCATTGTGAAACAGCACGGCGGCCACATCACTTGTGAGAGCACCGAGGACGCCGGCACCACCTTTCGCGTGCACCTCCCTCGCTGCGACGAGGACAGCGCCGAGACACCGGAACTCATCGAAAACGATCATCGTCACCCCGAGGGCGATGAAACCATTCTTGTCGTAGAGGACGAACCGGATGTCCGATCGGCAGTCTCGGAATACCTCCGATTAAAGGGGTACCGAATCGTTGAGGCGAGCAACGGGGTGGAGGCTCTTGAAACCGCCAAGGGGATCGATGGCCCGATCGACCTCCTCCTCTCCGACATCGTCATGCCGAAAATGAGCGGACCCGAGCTCGCCGACCAGTTGTCGGCCGTGCGTCCCGACACCCCGGTGCTCTTTGTCACGGGGTACGCGCAGGACCTTCCGCTCACGATCAACGGAGCGACGACCGCGCCGATCCTCCAGAAGCCCTACTCGTTGATCACACTCGAAGCGAAAATCCGCAAGATCCTCGACCGCGCCTGATCATCCGCCGAGGCGCGATGGTTCGGCGCCGATCTACTGAACCGGAAACCCACAAACGGCGTTCATTTGCTACGGTGATCACGCGCTGAAGGAGGACGTATGCGTCGATGGGTCAAGATTCTCGGAATCGTTGTTGTTGTGGCGCTTCTTCTGGTACTCGGAACCGGTCTGTGGTTACGGGGTCTGATCACCGGGAGCCTTCCCCAACTCGAAGGCGACATCCGTGTCGTCGGTCTTTCCTCCACCGTCACCATCGAGCGTGATGCTCTGGGTGTTCCGACAATTCGGGGTGACAACCGACTCGATGTGGCACGGGGCCTCGGGTTTGTCCACGCTCAGGAACGGTTCTTCCAGATGGATCTCCTGCGCCGCAAGGGAGCCGGTGAGCTTTCCGAACTCTTCGGCGCGGCCACCCTAAATGCCGATCAGGCAGCCCGGACCCACCGATTTCGAGCCCTCGCACAACGGATCGAACGGAATCTACCGCTCGAACAACGGCGCGTCCAACAGGCCTATACCGAAGGGGTCAACGCAGGCCTCGCCGCCCTCGATCAAGCACCCTTTGAGTACCAACTGCTTCGCCTCGAGCCCGAGCCCTGGCTCGATGAGGACACCAGCCTCGCTCTCTACGCTATGTACTTCGAGCTCAACGACGAAGTTGGGAACCGCGAGTCAGCACGGGGATTGCTCGAGGACCTTCTCGAACCCGAACTCGCCGCGTTTCTTGTTCCGACCGGAACCAGTTGGGACGCCGCCCTCGATGGCGGGACCACGGCGGTTCCACCCATACCGGTCGCGCCCATGACCGACTCCGAGCCGCCGGCTGCCGCAGCCGCCGCTTTCCTCATCGAAGAAGATTCCACGGTTTCGATGGTCGGCAGCAACAACTGGGCCGTGGCTGGATCGCGGACCGTAGACGGAAGGGCCATCCTCGCCGACGACATGCATCTGGGTCTGAGCCTGCCCAACACCTGGTATCGCGCATCCATGGAATGGCCATCCGATGACGGCAGGACCGATCCCAACCGCATCACCGGCGTGACCCTTCCCGGGACACCGGCGGTGATCGCCGGCAGCAATACCCACATCGCCTGGGGGTTCACCAACTCGTACGGAGACTGGACGGATCTGGTGATTCTCGAGATTGACGGCGAACAGTATCTGACTCCTGACGGGCCGCGAGACTTCGAAACCCACAACGAGGAGATCCTGATTCTCGGTGCGGAGCCGTCAACCCTCGAAGTGCGCTGGACCATCTGGGGACCGGTCATCGACGAGGATCATCTCGGGCGACCTCGAGTCCTGCGTTGGATCGCCCACGATCTCGAGGGCGCCAACCTGGGCCTCCTCGGCCTCGAGGAGGCCTCCTCTCTCGACGAGGCGGTCGAAGCGGCCAACCGCACGGGCATCCCACCGCAGAACTTTGTCTGCGCCGATTCAACCGGTCGTATCGGCTGGACCATCATCGGCGCAATTCCCAATCGACAGGGATTCAGCGGTCTGGTGCCGAGTTCCTGGGCCGACGGCGCTCACTCGTGGGACGGTTGGCTGGATCCCGATGCCTACCCGCGGATCCTCGATCCGGAAGACGGCATTCTTTGGACTGCGAACAACCGACAGGTCTCCGGCGAGATGCTGAGAGTCCTCGGCGATGGGGGTTTTGCTCTCGGCGCCCGAGCGCAACAGATCCGCGACGATCTCCTCACCTTGAACGACGCAACCGAGGAGGATCTGCTCGCCGTTCAACTCGACGACCGCGCGGTGTTCCTCGATCGATGGCGGACGCTGGCGCTGAAGCTTCTCACCGATGAAACGGTGGCGGACAACTCACGCCGCAGGGTCTTTCGTGACCTTGTTCGGGACACCTGGACCGGCCGCGCAAGCACGGATTCCCAGGCCTTCCGGCTGGCACGAGCCTTCCGTATCGAGACATTTGAATTGGTCTACGGCCGTCTGATGGCTCCCCTCGCCGAGGCCGATGAGAGGTTCAACATCGGTCGTTTCGCTCAATGGGAAGATTCTCTTTGGCGCATGGTCACCGAGCGCCCACAACATCTCTTGGGGACCGACCATGCGAACTGGAACGATGTACTGCTCGCCGCGGTGGACAATGCAATGGAGTATTTCGAAACCGAGATCGGTCCCGATCCCGAGCTCTGGACCTGGGGAAAGCGCAACACCCTGACAATCCAGCACCCGATCAGCCTCGCGGTGCCCCAGCTGTCGGGCTGGCTCGACATGACGCCCGTCGAGTTGCCCGGAGACAGCGCCATGCCGCGTGTCCAGAGCCCACGATTCGGCGCATCCGAGCGGTTCGCGGTCTCGCCAGGCCACGAGGAGGACGCCTACTTCCACATGCCCGGCGGTCAGAGCGGCCATCCTCTCTCACCCCACTATCGCGCCGGGCACGAGGCCTGGGTCAACGGCGAACCGACCCCGTTCCTCCCCGGCGAGACCGTCACCACCCTGACCCTCGTCCCAACCGGCGGCTGACCGAGACGACTTCGAGGAAACAGGTTTTCACCACAGAGGCACGGAGACACAGAGCAGCACAGAGCCATCGAAACATCGCACCGTCGCAAACGCAAAGACGCAAAGCGGTCACGAAGCCATCGCACATCACTTTGGACACGGATGAACACGGATCAGCGCGGATTTCACGGATCGGACTCCACGCCGACCGCTGAAGCAGCTCTACTCTGAAGGCCCACCGACCGCCAGGCGCCCGCGGCCCCTGGCCGCAGACGCACGGCACAGCAAAGATCGACCTCGAAATGCCAGCACTTCTCGGTCGATCATCGCTGTACCGCAATCGTGCCTCCGGCACGCCCTGTCGGTCTCGGCTCTCTGGGAGTCCTCTGAGTCGCATTCCACGTTCCGGATCAAGGGTGGAATCTGCCGGCCATTTCGGGCATAGGCGGAGCCGACGCGCCGGAGGCGCGGCGAGCCCGGGGATCGAGATACCGAGCCGACCGCTCGTGTTCGGCTCGACATCTCGATCCCCGGGTGGTGACGATGGAAAATCGTCGCCGACTCAGCCGTCATCATCCCTTGCGATGATCCGTGAAATCCGCTCGATCCGTGTTCATCCGTGTCCAGATCGCGATATTTCTGTGCTGCTCTGTGTCTCAGTGCCTCTGTGGTGAAAGTGCTCTTGCTCAACCAGCTTGGCGTCATCCCCGTTCAATCCCGCGTTCCCCCCCGTGGTATAACCATGGGCCGATCAGGGCGACACGATCTCGCTGTGCCCGACGGACCGGAGAACACATGCTGACAATGAAGAACTGGGGGCTCGGCCTCGCCATCGCTCTCGCTATCGTCGCGGTCCTCGCGATCCCCAAGGTACTCCCTCTGCTTGACGACGACTCTCCCGCCGAAGATATCGCCAAGAAAGACACCCTCATCGTCAGGGTCCATGAGGTCGTCGCCACTGACCTCGCCGAGCGGCTCGCGACCATCGGAACGGTCCGCGCCAACGAGGAGGTCGACCTGGTATCCGAATCCTCAGGGAAGATCTCCGCCATCCACTTCGACGAGGGCGCCGCGGTCAACAAGGGCCAGCTCCTGCTCAAGATCGACGACTCCGAAATCATGGCCGAGCGACAACGAGCGGTGCACCGCGTCGAACTCGCTCGCCGGGCGGAAGCGCGCCAACAACAGCTCCTCGACGACGGCGTGATCTCCAGCGAGACCTATGATGTCGCCCTGGGCGAACTCAACGTCCTCAAGGCGGAGCTGCAACTCATCGAGGCGCAGCTGCTCAAGACCGAGATCCGAGCGCCCTTCGGCGGCGTCATCGGTCTTCGCTGGGTGAGCCCCGGCAGCTATCTCTCGTCGCAGACACGTATCGCCTCTCTCCACGATCTCGACCCGGCCAAGATCGACTTCTCGGTCCCTGAGAGATACTCGGGTCTCATGCGGATCGGTGAGGAGATCACCTTCACCGTCGAGGGGCACGAACAGGTCTTCTCCGGCACCATCTATGCCATCGAGCCCAGCGTTGACGCCGCGTCCAGATCGCTGCGGATGCGCGCGCGCTCCCCGAACAGCAACGGCACGCTGCTTCCCGGCACCTTCGCCAATGTCGACCTAGCCGTCCGATCGGCCACCGGCGCCCTGACGGTGCCCGCCATCGCGGTCATCCCCGAACTCGGTGGCAAGAAGGTCTATGTCTACGAAATGGGCAAAGCCGTGCCCAAGACCGTCACGACCGGAATCCGCAATGAACGTGAGGTCGAAATCACCAGCGGTCTCGAGGCGGGCGATCTCGTCATCACCACCGGAATCCTACAGCTCCAACCCGATCTCGAAGTCGAACTCGAAGACTCGAACACCGCGGGCTCCAAAGCACAATGAATCTCTACACCCTCAGCATCCGGCGCCCGGTGCTAGCAATTGTTCTCTCCATCACAATCGTGCTCTTCGGCCTGCTCGGTTTCTCCTTTCTCGGCGTCCGTGAGTTCCCCTCTCTCGATCCACCGAACATCGCCGTCTCGACAAACTACCGCGGCGCCTCTGCCGATGTCATCGAGTCCCAGGTCACTGAGCCCCTCGAAGCCTCAATCAACGGCGTCGATGGGATCCGCACCCTGACCTCCACCAGCCGCGATGGCCGCAGCACCATCCAGGCCGAGTTCGCCCTTGGGACGGACCTCGAGCGCGCAGCCAACGATGTCCGGGACCACGTATCGCGGGCACAGTTCAATCTCCCGCCCGATGTCGATCCACCCATCGTTTCGAAGGCCGATGCCGACGCGCGACCCATTGTCGGGATTTCGGTGCGCAGCGACAGCCGCAATCTCCTCGAGCTCAGCCGGATCGCCCAGGAGCTCTTTGTCGAACGGCTGCAGACCATCCCAAGCGTCGCCAGTGTCGACATCTGGGGCGAGAAGACCTACGCCATGCGGCTGTGGATCGACCCGCACAAGCTTGCCGCCTACCGGCTTTCGCCCATGGATATCCGCGACGCGGTGGCACGCGAGAACGTCGAACTGCCATCGGGACGCATCGAAGGGACGACGGTCGAACTGCCCGTACGGTCCATGAGCCGCCTCGACACCCCCGAGGACTTCAACAATCTGATCCTCAAGTCAGAGGGCGACCGTATCATCCGCTTCCGCGATGTCGGCACGGCTGAACTCGGCCCACGCAACGAACGCACCGTCCTCAAGCGCAACGGAGTCCCGATGGTTCTGGTGGTCGCACGACCGCAACCGGGCGCCAACTACATCGCCATCACCGATGAGTTTCATCACCGGGTCGAGCAGATCAAACAGGGCCTGCCGGCGGACATCGAGGTTGCGTGGGCGTTCGACGCCAGTCGCTATGTCCGGCAGTCGGTGGACGAGGTTCAGCAGACCATCTTCATAGCTTTCTGCCTGGTCATGCTGGTGATCTTCCTCTTCCTCCGCGACTGGCGAACGACGCTCATCCCATTGCTGGTGATCCCGGTTTCCCTCATCGGGTCGTTCTTTGTCATGTATCTGGCGGGGTTCACCCTCAACGTGCTGACGCTCTTGGCGTTGGTCCTCGCCATCGGGCTGGTTGTGGACGACGCCATCGTCGTGGTCGAGGTGATCTACTCGAAAATCGAGGGCGGGCTCGATCCCATGAAGGCCGGCGTCGAGGGCACCAGGGAGATCTTCTTTGCAGTCCTTGCGACAACCATCGCCCTGGTCTCGGTCTTCATGCCGATCCTCTTTCTCAGCGGTCTCGTCGGCCGGCTGTTCCGCGAATTCGGCCTCACCCTCGCCGGCGCGGTGATCATCTCGTCCTTTGTCGCCCTGACCCTGACCCCCATGCTCTCAAGTCGACTGCTCAAGAAACGGGCGCGGCAGCCGTGGCTCTACCGGACGACCGAGGGGTTCTTCGCGAGCCTCGGCGCGGGCTATCGCTCCATGGTGACCGAGATGCTCCGCAACCGCTGGTTGGCGGTGCCCATCGTCCTCGCATGTCTCGGTCTGGTGGCGCTCTTTCTTCAGATCCTTCCCCGGGAGCTGGCTCCCCTGGAGGATCGGGGGTCCATCAGCATCAGCACCCGTGGACCCGAGGGGGCCACCTTCGGCTATATGGATCACTTCATGGACCGGCTCAACGCCCTTATTCTGGATGAGGTGCCGGAGATCGACAACGTCGTCACGGTGACCGCCCCCGGCTTCGGCGCCGCGTCGTCGGTGAACTCGGGATTCGGCCGCATCAACCTCCTGGATCCCGAGGACCGCGAGAGGAGTCAGGCCGAGATCGTCGCCTCCCTCTCACCGAGAGTCAGCCTGCTCACCGAAGCGCGAACCTTCCTGTCGCAGTCGCCCACCATCGCCGTGGGCCGCCGACGCGGGCTCCCGGTCCAGTACGTCATCCAGGCGCCCAACATGGGAAAACTGGAGGAGGTCCTGCCGCCCTTCCTGAACGCGGCCGAGGCCGACCCGACTTTTGCCTTCGTCGATGTCAACCTCAAGTTCGACAAGCCCGAGCTCCGGGTCTCCATCGACCGCGAACGGGCGCAGGACCAGGGTATTTCAGCCCTACGCATTGCGCAGACCATGCAGCTCGCACTGAGCGAGCAGCGACTCGGTTATTTCGTCATGAATGGCAAACAGTACGAGGTGATCGGCCAGGTCCTGCTCGGCTCCAGAGATGAGACCGTCGATCTCCGGAACCTCTACGTCACCACAGAGGGTCGACCGCCGGTGCTCCTGGACAAGCTGGTCAAGGTCACTGAGACCTCGAGCCCGCCACAGATCTTCCGCTTTGACCGCTACGCCTCGGCAACGGTCTCGGCCGCGCTGATCCCGGGCAAGACCATCGGCGACGGCATCGCCGCCATGGATCTCATCGCCGATGATGTCCTGGACGAAAGCTTTTCCACCACTCTCGCCGGCGAGTCGAGGGACTTCGCCGAAAGCGCCACAAGTCTGGTTTTTGTCTTCATCCTTGCGCTGGTCCTGGTCTATCTGGTCCTGGCCGCCCAGTTCGAGAGCTTCCGCGATCCGCTGATCATCATGTTCACGGTCCCGCTAGCCCTTGCAGGAGCCCTACTTTCGCTGTGGTACTTCAACCAGACGCTCAATATCTTCAGCCAAATCGGGATGATCATGCTCATCGGGCTGGTCACCAAGAACGGCATCCTCATCGTCGAGTTCGCCAACCAGCGTAAGGCGGCGGGTGCTTCCGTCACGGAGAGCATCATCGAGGGCGCCACATCTCGTTTCCGGCCGGTGCTCATGACCAGCCTGTCGACGGTGCTCGGAATCCTGCCCATCGCCCTTGGCCTCGGCGCCGGGGCGGAAAGCCGGATTCCCATGGGCGTCGCGGTCATCGGCGGGATGGTGGTCGGGACCTTTCTGACCCTCTTCGTCGTTCCCGCCATGTGTTCGTTCCTGACCAGCCGGAAGGGTCGGGTCTCCCGCTTCACCTGAGCGGTCGAGGGGCATCGGTCCGTGGAGGCGCTCCGGGCCTGCGGCTCGTCGACCCTTGGTGCGTGGACGCACGAAGGGTTGAAACACAAAGCACACAAAGCTCATCCATCGGAAAGACCACGAAGGCATCGCATTAAAAAGTGGGCGCCGCGTCCTTCGAGGTCGATCCGGTGCCATATGCGCGAATGCCGTGTTGAAGCCATATCCGACCCAGTGGGCCGAGCGCCGGTGTGGTGCGGGCGTCCCGCCCGCATGGGGCCAATGAGGATTGACCACAGCCACCGTGGTGAGAAGGCCGCGTTCAACGACAATTTACCTCTCCGGCATTGGGAGAACACCCACAAACGTAGCGCCCACTCAAAAACGCGATCTGCGATGGAATCTGCGCCAATCCGCGCTATCTGCGGTTTCTCCGAGCCATGGTGCGATGGTGCGATGACTCAATAATGCGATGGCTGCGATGGCTTTGCGATGGCCTTTGTGATCTTGGTGTCCTTTGTGTTTCGATTTTCGCGCTGGATCCAGCGTCACTTCTCCGGCGCGGGATCGACCCACTCCGAGCCCCTACCGCGATACGATCACTCATAGGGGGAATCATGACCGAAACGACACGCCGCGGATTCGTCACATCGACCATGGGTGCGCTCGGCGCGGCCGCCGTGCTCTCGGAAATCGGCACCGCCACCACATCCATCGCCGCTGATCTCTCCTCGGCCCACGACGACGCCGCGTTCTGGCGTCTGGTCCAACGGCAGTTTCGACTCGAACCGGATCTGCTCTACTTCAACAACGCCTCCCTCGGGCCGTCGCCGGCCCTGGTGGCTGATGCCACCGAGTCCTTCCGACGGAAGCTCGACGCGTTCCCGTCGCGCTGGATGTGGGGCGGATGGAAGGACGAGTTCGAGTCTGTTCGCACAAAAGGAGCGAATCTCCTCAGCGCATCATCAGAAGAGATCGCCCTGATCCACAACACCACCGAGGGCATGAACCTCATCGCCTTCAGCCTCGACCTCGAAGCGGGCGACGAGGTGATCGCCGCCGACCACGAGCACTGGTCGGGAACGATCCCATGGGAGTACTGGCAGGTGCCGAAGGGCGTGAAACTCGTTCGTCCCACCCTCCCCCTCCTGCCGTCGAGTCCCGAGGAGATCGTCGAGATCTACCGACGCGCCATCACCCCTCGGACGCGGGTCATCTCCATGTGCCACGTGGTCAACACCAACGGGATGATCCTCCCGGTCAAGGAGGTCTCGGCCATGGCCCGCGAACACGGAATCCTGGTGTCCGTCGATGGCGCCCAGGCGCCAGGCCACATCCCGGTCGATCTCCACGATCTCGGATGCGATTTCTACGCCGCCTCGGCTCACAAGTGGCTCTTCTCCCCCAAGGGAGTGGGAATCTTCTATGCCCGTCAGGCGAGCCAATATCTGCTGCGCCCGCTCATCGTCGCTCACGGATGGGAGGACACGTCGATCCGCCGTCTCGAAAACTACAACACCCGCAACCTGCCCGAGGTCCTCGGTCTCGGGGTCGCGTTCGACTTCCAACAGCTCCTCGGCCCCGAGCGTCGGGCGGCTCGAATCCTCGAACTCAAGAGTGTCTTCAGGGCTCTGATCGATGGCGATTCGTCCTTCGCGATCAAGACCCCGGAGGAAGACAGCCTCTCGGCCGGGATCACGACCGTGGAGGTCGTGGGCCACAACTCCCGCGAGGTGGCCACCATGCTCACCGAACGGCACCGCATCGACTGCCGCCCCATGAGCAGCCATGACCTCAACGGTCTCCGAATCTCGCTCTCGGTCTTCAACGACGAAAACCAGATCAATGAGCTGGTCGCATCCCTTCAGGAAATAGTCGGAAGCTGACAACAACTCACCGGCCGACCACTCCGACGTTCGTGGTAGCATAACCAAGAAACGAGACTCAATATCTAAAAGAGGTGCGTGCAAATGACGAATTCATTGAAGACTGTGGTTCGCGTATCCGTAGCGGCATTGCTGGTGACCGTGACATTCGGAGCCGCGGTTCCGAGCGGCGCCGCCGAATCCGATGCAAAGGAAGCCCAAAAGGCTGTATTGGTCACCGGCGCATCGAGCGGAATCGGCCTCAAGATCACAGAGTTTCTCGCCGCGCGTGGCGTCCACGTCTATGCGGGCGCACGGAAAGAGGCCGACCTCAAGAGACTCGACACAATGGAGAACGTCAGCTCGGTCAAACTCGACGTCACCATCCAGTCCGAGATCGACGCCGCGGCAAGAAAGATCACCAAAGAAGGCCGCGGACTCTACGGCATCGTCAACAACGCCGGGGTGGCCATCGTCGCGCCGCTCATCGAGGTCGACGAGGACGATCTCCAGTTCCAGATGGATGTCAACGTCTTCGGACCCTACCGGGTGACCAAGGCCTTTGCCCCCCTCGTCATCGAGTCCAAGGGCCGGATCACCACCATCGGGTCGATCTCGGGGATCCTCTCGGGAACCCTTTTTGGACCTTACTCCATGACCAAGCACGCAATGGAGGCCTACGCCGACTCGTTGGCACGGGAGATGGAGCGCTTTGACGTCAAGGTCAGCATCGTCGAGCCCGGCAACTACAAATCGAAGATCGGCCAGAGCCTCAAGAAGCGACTCGACGCCAAGGGCGCCGACTTCGAGACTTCAGCCTACAGAGAAGAGATGGAGCGGATGATGGCGCGGGTCGGTCAGGCTGACGAGCAGAAGGACCCCAACGAGGTTGCCGAGGCGGTCTACCACGCCCTCTTCGACGAGAACCCGAAGATGCGTTATATGGTGGTCCCGTACGAGCAGCAAGCCGAGATCACCGTCGCCAAGGCGATCCAGGAGATGGTCGAACTCAACGAAGGCCAGCCCTACACCTTCAGCCGCGATGAACTGGTCAAGATGCTCGACGAGGCGCTAGCGGAAAACTAGTCGACCGGGGCATCGACCGGAGCAGTGACCGGGGCAGGTTGGTTGCCTCCCACTCGTTCTTAAGAGGACGCGAAAAAACCGCTCACCGGGGCGTGCCGAGCACGCCATTGTGCAGGGACGTTCCTCCGGCAACGCGGCACGATCCACACAAAGGCGCTGCCGGGCAACCCTCGCGGCAGAGCGTTCCGGAGAGGCTGTCCCGATTCGGGAGCAGGCCGCCGGCGCGTCATCGGCGTGGTCGCAGCCCTTCAAACGATCTTCTCGCGACCACGCCGATGGTGCGACGCTGGGCCGCCGGAGGCGGACCAGAAGGCCGGAGCCTCGGGACGCCGGGTCACTCGGACCCTGCCCCGCTCCCCGGCGCTGCCCACTGTCTCTCGGACACGCGGTCCCATCGCCCCGGGTTGCTGCTACGATGCGCCTTCGCTCCTTCGAGTCACCGACGACTCCCAAGGGCGATCATCAAGAAACGAGTATCGAGCATCGAAACCCTGACACCCTTCACCGGCGAAATCATCGCCTTCCTCACCGTCCTCTGCTGGACGGTGGGTGCGCAGTTCTTCGAGGCTGCCGGGAAGCGGGTCGGCTCGCTGACCGTCAATCTGGTGCGGCTGGTCCTGGCTGCAGTCTTTCTCTGCCTCACGCTGCTCATCA
>Ga0209344_10002074_pt1 | contig 23401 bp, 22 predicted proteins | sample Cruoilmetagenom6_FD_187293 | JGI IMG/M metagenome (GOLD analysis project Ga0209344, IMG submission 187293) | Oil polluted marine microbial communities from Coal Oil Point, Santa Barbara, California, USA - Santa Barbara Oil Seep Sample 6 (SPAdes)... | ecosystem: Environmental > Aquatic > Marine... | reverse complement strand
GATCTGTGGGACGTAACAGACCACGAGTTTGGGCACAACTGGTTCCCAATGATTGTAGGCAGTAACGAACGACGCTATCCATGGATGGATGAAGGTTTCAATACTTTTATAAACCATTACAGTACTGCTGCTTTTAATAATGGTGAATTTCCAACAACTACAGACAAACCAAAAAATTTAGTGCGCTATTTAAGCTTTGAAAACCGTGAGAGTATTGATACTTATCCCGATGTGGCCAATGCGATGAATTTAGCATATACGGCGTATTATAAACCAGCAGCGGGACTTTATTTGCTTCGTGAGTACATACTTGGCGGTGAACGTTTTGACAATGCTTTCAAAAGCTATATTCACACTTGGGCTTTCAAACACCCGCAGCCTAACGACTTTTTTAACCATATGGAAAACGTGGCAGGCGAAGACCTTTCTTGGTTTTGGAAAGGCTGGTTTTATGGCAATGGAAATATTGATTTAGGCATTTCAGAAGTAAAACCTTTCAACGGCAATTATCTAATTACAGTTGAAAATGATGGGCAGATACCGATGCCGGTCCAATTGCAAGTGATTTATGAAGACAATTCAAAAGAAGAAATCTCGCTTCCCGTTGAAATCTGGCAGCGCGGCAATGGCTGGACACACCTTTTGAAAACGACCAAACAAGTACAACGCGTGGTTTTGGACCCAAACAAAATGTTGCCCGATGTAAATGTTTTAAACGATACGTGGAATAAACTTTAAATATTTCAACCAATAAAAAAATGCTTCCAAAGCTTAAATCTTGGAAGCATTTTTTTTAAAACTATAAGTCAATTAATTTTAACAGCCTCCCAATTGAACTGTCGGATAGTTGCTTACATCTATGGTAACTTCATTAGTGCTTTTTTCCACCATTTTAATAGCTTCTTTTTCGCTGTATTTATGCGGGCCTATGTAAAAAGTGGCTCCCCGTTTCCCCAATTCCTTTATGTATTCCACAGGATCAGCATTTGGAGCGGGCGGAGCCTCGGCTGCCCTATATAAGTTTCCATTATCTGCTGAAGGTGCTTTAGAAGCTTTTGAAGCTGGTGGGGGTGAGGGTGGCGTAGGGATAGCGCTTTTATCATCTTTCTTTACTTTTGGAGCATCTGGAGTCTTGGGTGGTTTTGGTGGTGACGGCGTAAGACACTCAGGAAATGGCTCTGCATTTGCCTTCTGTGCATCGGTCATTTTTTTGTAAATTGTTTCTAAAACCTTCAAATCTTTCAGCGGGATTATTCGATTTTCAATGTTGACTGCGTTGTATTTTTTTGCCAGCTTGTTATATTCAGCAACTTCTGCTTCTGTGGCCTTTTCTTTAATTAATTCAGTTGTTTGCGCGTTTTTTTGAATAATTTCTTTCGAGCTAAACCCATAAATTAATACGGAAAGCAAAGGAAGTAGTAAAATACTTCGAAGCCAAATAGCTCTTTTGGAGGTGTGTGTTTTCATAACTGTAAATCGCTTTTTGATGGATGAATAATTCAGTGAATGTGTCAACGATGGTGTAGCGGCATTTGATGAGAATGCGAGTAATAATTTTTGATAATCAGAGGTTTCAGCACCAGCGTTTAAAACGGCGCGATCTGCCAAAAACTCGTGGTTCAGTTTGATGCTTTTTTTAATGAAATGGAACAGCGGATTGAACCAAAATACTATTTGTAAAAGTTCAACAAAAACCAGGTCCAAGCTGTGCTTTTGAATAGCGTGCGTTCTTTCATGCAGCATCACTTCTTTAGGGATTTCAGCATTTTCAAATTGTTTTTTATTAAGAAAAATATAACTGAAGAAAGTGTGCGGGATAATTGTTTCTTTTAAAAGGATGTAAATAAAATTCTTGTGTCGGGATTTTGGGTTGTTGTGTATTTTGTGGATTAATCCGAAAAGACTTCTGAAAAATTTAATGCTAAAAAACAACACGCCAAGGCAATAAATCGTCCAAAGCGCGAACGGCCAGTAATTTAAGGTTTGATCAACTTCAGTATAATTCGATTGCGGAGATACTTCGGAATAAATGGGCACGATAGGCGAAACCTCTATATAGCTGGTAAAGGTGATAAGCGGAATAAAAAAAGAAGCCAATAAACTACCGAATAAATAAAAACGCTTAAAAGTGTGCAGAGAAGTATTTTCCAAAGCCACTTTGTAAAAGGTGAAAAGGATTGCTAATATGCTTCCGGATTTCAAGAGATATAGCTCCATAACTATTTCTTTTTAATTTCAGAATCGATGAGCGCTTTCAGTTCTTCCAACTCTTTTTTGGAGAGATTGGTTTCTTCGGTAAAAAAAGACGCGAACTGCGATGGGCTGTTATTGAAGAAATTTTTTATCAAACCATTCACATGTTTTGAGAAATAATCTTTCTTTTTTACCAATGGAAAGTATTCCCGCGAACGCCCAATTTGTTTGTAGTCCACAAAATTTTTGTCCTGCATCCGTTTCAAAAGCGTGGCAACGGTTGTTGTTGCGGGTTTTGGTTCGGGATAGGCTTCCACTAAATCTTTCATAATAGCGCGTTCCTTTTTCCAGAGAAGTTGCATTAATTGTTCTTCGGCATTTGAAAGAGTCATCTTGTAAATTTTAAAATTGACTCTACAAATGTAGAACAAAATTTTAATTCTACAAATGTAGAGGATAGATTTTTTGAAATCATATGTTTTTGAATAGTTTATATTTGCAACCTCATTCTCCAAAGCCCTGGCAATGGAGTAAAAAATTTAAAAATGAATTCAGAAAAAAACCTACGAGAAAGGAGTGGTAATGCATGTGAACTTTGCGGCTCTGAAGAAAATTTGATTGTTTTTGAAGTGCCAAATTCTCCAACAGATGTAGCGGAAACTAGCATTTTTATTTGCAACACTTGTAAAGAGCAAATAGAAGATCCAGAAAAAGTAGAGTCAAACCATTGGCGCTGTTTGAACGATAGCATGTGGAGCACCGTTCCGGCCGTACAAGTTATGGCATGGCGAATGCTAAACCGTTTAAAGGCCGAAGGTTGGCCGCAGGATCTATTGGATATGATGTATCTGGAAGATGAAACCAAAGAATGGGCAAAAGCTGGCGTAGCAGAAAATCAAGCGGAAGCAGTAATTCATCGCGATAGCAACGGAAATATTTTAGAAGCCGGAGATTCGGTAGTCCTTATAAAAGATTTAAAAGTGAAGGGCAGCAGTATGGTTGCCAAACAAGGCACTGCAGTTCGTAGAATCTCTCTCGATCACGAAAACGAAAAGTACATTGAAGGCAAGGTTGAGGGCCAACAGATTGTAATTATCACTGATTTCGTAAAGAAAATCTAAACTTGGCACACTGTTTGGCTGACGATAAAAAAATTAACTATTATGATGAAAACAAACTACATTATTCTCTTTACATTTTTTATTTTCAGCGGCGCTATAGCCCAAAAAAATTATAACCTTGAATTTTTTACTCAAGAAACCGCTCCGTTCACCGTATTCATTAATGGCGTACAGCAACACGAAACGCCCACTAAGAATGTTCGGATTGAAGATTTTGTGCAACCGGTATTAAAGCTACGCATAACATTTTCAGATAACCAAGATGAGATTACAAAAACACTTTACATGCCAGAGCAATCTTCGGAAATAGCCTACCAAATAAAAAACACCAAAAAAGGAATTAAGGTTAGGCTTTTTAGCGCTGTTGCTTTACAGGAATTTTATCCCGTAAATAATAGATCAGATTTTATAGTGGTGCCTTACGCTACAGTGCCTGTGGTTTCACACACTACTACAACAACCACCACTACTGGAAAAAATTCTGGAGTTAATGTGGGTTTGAATGGTGATAAATTGGGGGTAAATGTTTCAATAAATGTTGATAGCAATGGTGGTTATTATGAACAAACCACAACCACAACCACAACTTCCACAGTAACAAATGCTACGGTAACCGACCACTATATTTTAGAAGGCTATAATGGAAGAATAGGATGCCCGTGGCCCATAACGGAAGCAGATTTTCAAGAAGCAAAAAGAACCATAGCAAATACATCTTTTGACGATACAAAATTGGGTCTTGCAAAACAGCTTATTCAATCCAACTGTATGTTTGCGGATCAAGTGCGTGATTTGGTAGCATTAATGAGTTTTGATGATAGCCAATTGGAACTCGCTAAATTTGCGTATGGCTATACATACGATCCTGGAAATTATTTTAAAGTAAGCCAAGCTTTCAATTTTGAAAGCTCTGTTGAAGAATTAAATGAATATATCGCAAACTACCGCTGGTAGAATTAATATAGCTTAAAGCAAAGACCTGTAAGAAAGCATCAGCTTTATTGCAGGTTTTTTTATAAGTATGCTATAGGCTGGGGGACGATTGCAGTTAGAAGAATCTCTCTCTATCACAAAAACGAAAAATACATTGAAGGTGAGGTTAATCGCTAACAAATAGTGATAATCACTGATTTTCTGAAGAAAATATAGGCTAATATTTATAGTCCAGTTTTTTCATGAATTCCTTAAAACGGGTCTCGTTCCTATAGGCTTCAAACATAGGTTCGTTAGGTAATTCTATTAAGCCTAGGTCATTGTATGTCCGCGCTTTTTCAAGCCAATAATACATTTTATCTTTGTCTTGGAGCACTGCATAAGTTCCCGCAATTTGAAAACTCCAAGCTTTTTCATATTCATTGATCAATTTATTCAGTGCGATATTGGATTTTTCCTTATCGCCTAAAAAATGGTAGGCTATAGCTTCTACATGAAGCCTAAATCCTTCTAAAGGTTCTTTACTTATGACCTCTAAGGCTTCATTATATCGTTTCTGGTTTATTAATATCAGCGCATATAATGAGTACGCAACATCTTGATTAGGGTCTAAGTCAATGGATTCCTTTATAGCTATTTCGGCTTCCTTGAAGTTTTTCGCCATATAATAGGTGTTGGCTAAACTGTAATAATTGCCAGCATTTATGGGATCCAGCGTAATTACTTTTTTATGGATTGCAATAGCCTCTTCTGTTTTACCACGTAACAACGCTACTTCTGAAGCCCTGTGGAGGGCGGTTTCATTATTGGGCTCTAAGCGTAAAGCCTTTTCGGCGAGTCTTCCGGCTTTTCCAATATCATTTTCGTATTCCAAAGACAATAAGGACAGGAACGCGAAAGTTTCCGCATAGGTGCTGTCTGCTCTTATTGCTTTTTCTGCAACTTGATAGGTTAGTTTTTTAGCTTCTTCATAATTAATAATTCCGAAATTATTTTTTGTGTGGTAAATATTGCCCAGCGTTATTAAGGCTGGAGCATATGTGGAATCTATAGCCAAAGATTTTTTCAATAATTGCTCAGCTTTTAGCAAGGATGAATCGTCAAAGTTATTGTGAAATATATGGCGACCTTCCAAAAACAAGGTATAGGCATCGGTATTGGGTTCTTTTACTTTCGGAATTATTTTATCCAAAATACGCAATTGAAGATTTTCAGCCACTGCCTCTGCAATTTCGTTTTGGATCTTAAAAATATTTTTGAACTCTTTCTCCCAACTCTGTGACCAAATATTAGTATCGCCTTTGGTTTCAACAAGGTTTACGCTTACCCTTATAATACTGTCCTGTGAGCGTACGCTGCCTTCCAGAATGTAAGCTACATTTAATGCTTTTGCTATTTCTGGCAGATCCATTGCTTTGTTTTTGAATGAAAAGGCAGAGGTGCGCGAAGTAACTTGCAGTTCGTGTATGTTAACAAGGGAATTTAGCACTTCTTCTGCCAACCCATCGGCAAAATAACCTTGCTGATTGTTAGGCGACATGTCTGAAAAAGCCAAAACAGCTATGGATTTTTCAGGATTCGTTTCCAGGGCTATGGCAGATTCATTTTTTTTTGATCGCAGCCGAAACCTATCCACAAACAATAAAATTATTGCCAATGCTAAAAAAGCAATGATGAAGGTATTGAGTTTTTGACCAGTTTTTTGAGCAATTGATTTTTCTTTGGGAACATTCTTCGTTTTTTTGATACCGTCGGCCGTAATTTCAAAAAACCAGGAAATACAGACCCACACTGGCAGCAAGACGATTAAAATGATTAAAATCATTTTTCCGAACCAAACGGGGGCATTAATGATAGGAGTGAGTATGGCTATAACCTGTAGCAGAACCCAAGAAAAAACCAAATATGAAACCGTGCCTTTAAAAACATTCCTTCTTTTCAGCTCGTTAAAAAAATCATTAAGGTTCATGATGCGCCGTTATCAGTTATAGGGAAGCCCATTTTGTCAATGAATTTTTGCCATCTTTTATCGTTGTGCAGATTTCTAAAGCGGGGTTCAGACAAGACCTCGTTCAATCCCACATCGTGTACTTCATATGCCTTATTCAGCCATTTAAAAGCATTTTCGGTATCATCTCTAAAGGAATAACTTTCGGCAATTTGATAGGCCATATCACTTGAATATTTTGCAATAAGTTCTCGCATATAGGCTTCAGATTTTTTCATATCGCCCATTTTGTAATATATATCAGCATAAATTTGCAGACTCCAGCCTTCATCCTCTTCTCTTTTAATAGCTTCCATGGCGGCTTTTACATTGTTTTGTTGCAATAATATGCGTGCGTAGTAATAATGGACGGCATAGCGGTTGGGCTGTAATGCTATACATTTTTTTGAAGCATCCACGGCTTTGTCCAACTGGTCCGCACAATAGTATGCATTCATTAGTTGATAATACGAATCTGGATTAATCGGGTCCAGACTTGCTGAATATTCCTGAAGCCTAACGGCACTTTCCACATTGCCCATAGCCAATGCAAGGGTAGATGTAAGGTTTATTATTTGAGGATTAGACCCGTCCAGTTTTAGGGCTATTGCATTTAATTGTTTGGCTTTTGTAAAATTCCACTCATAACTTAACTCAATATCTGCCAAATATGCATAGGCCAAAGCATTTTCGGGGTCTATCTCCAACACTTTATTTGCTGCTTCCTTGGCCAAAGTATATCCTTGCTTAAACCCTAATGTTCCATTGTTGGCCTGGGTTTCGTACACTCTTGAAAGTAGCAGCCAGGCCGGCACATACTTATTATCTATTTCCAGTGCTTTTTTGGCAAAAGAAACGGATTCAATTAATTTTTGTTCGTCACTGGAAAAATTATAGGCGTGCACTGCCTGCAGATAAAGTCTATAAGCTTCAGGATTGGTTTTTTTGGATTTCGGAAGCGGTTTTGAATCTAACAAATTTAGTTCCAGTGCTTTTACAACGGCTTCGGAAACCTCGTCCTGGATAGCAAATATGTTGTCCAGATTTCTATCATAGGTTTCAGACCATAAGTGCTTGTCTTTTTTTGCTTCAATAAGTTGGGCGGTAATACGAAGTAGGTTTCCAGATTTGCGCACGCTGCCTTCCAAAATATACGTAACGTTTAGTTTTTCTGCAATTTCAGGAATCTGTAATTCTGAATCCTTAAACGAAAAGGTTGAGGTTCGGGAAGTAACTTTCAGATTTTTAATCTGCGATAATAAATTCAGAAGTTCTTCCGTAAGCCCATCCGCAAAATATTCGTTGTCGTTTTTTTTAGAAAAATCCTCAAATGGAAGTACCGCAATGGTTTTGGAATTCATTGCTATGGAAGGGGCGGTAAAAGTATCATTCCTTTTTTTATCGGTTATAATGAACCTGTCAACCACCAAAACAACAAGAATAAGCGCCAAAATACCAATTATAACTTTATTGAGCCTTTTTCCCGTTTTTTTTCGAATGGAAGCAGATTCGGTAACTTTACTAGTTCGCTTTAAGCCAGTGGGCGTAAATTCAAAAATCCAAGTAAGCAATAAATATATTGGAAAACCTATTAAAAGCAGGTAGAAGAGACTTTTGGAAATCCAAAGCGGCATTTCTAGAATGTCCTTTAGCAGTGCTGCAATGCGAATAAGGAGCCATGACACCACTATATATGAAATGGCTCCCTTTATTACATTGCGCCGTTTTAGTTCATTCCAAAAACTTTTCCCCCTCTTCAAAACTCAAAATATTTGGTTAGATATATTGAATCCTAAAGGTAGCGAATTTATTGATTATCAGTATTCATGACTGTATGGATACAATCTGAGGATTTAAATAATGCCTTTAAATAAAACTTAGCTGATTTTATATTTACTTACTCAACTCAGTAAAATAATGGTAGAATTGCGGAATGGTTTCAATGCCCTTTAAATAATTCCAAATACCAAAATGCTCGTTGGGCGAGTGTATGGCGTCACTGTCCAGCCCAAAACCCATCAAAATAGTTTTGCTTTTCAGTTCCTTTTCAAACAAAGCTACAATGGGGATGCTTCCGCCGCTTCGCTGTGGAATTGGCGTTTTTCCAAAAGTTTCCTCATACGCTTTTTCAGCGGCTTTGTAGCCCAAACTATCGATTGGTGTAACATAAGCTTGACCGCCGTGATGCGGCTTCACTTTTACGCGCACACCTTCCGGAGCAATACTTTCAAAATGACTTTTGAAAAGTTCCGTAATCTTTTTCCAATCTTGGTTTGGCACCAAACGCATACTTATTTTCGCAAATGCTTTGCTCGCAATTACCGTTTTTGCACCTTCGCCTATGTAACCGCCCCAAATTCCGTTTACGTCCAATGTGGGGCGAATGCTATTTCGCTCGTTGGTGGAATATCCCTTTTCGCCATACACCGCGTCAATATCCAATGCCTCTTTATAATTTTCAAGATTGAAAGGCGCTTCCGCCATTTTCTCGCGTTCCTTTTTGGAAAGTTTTTCCACATCATCATAAAATCCGGGAATGGTAATGTGGTTGTTTTTATCGTGAAGCGAAGCAATCATTTTTGTCAGCACGTTTATGGGGTTTGCCACCGCACCGCCATACAACCCGCTGTGCAGGTCACGGTTTGGGCCGGTAACTTCCACTTCCACATAACTCAAGCCGCGAAGCCCCGTGGTAATTGACGGCACATCTTTCGCGATCATTCCGGTATCGCTTATTAAAATAACATCATTTGCCAGTTTTTTACGGTTTTTGGTTACAAACCATTCCAAACTGCTACTACCAACCTCCTCTTCGCCCTCAATCATAAATTTCACATTGCAGGGCAATTGGCTTGTAGAAGTCATATATTCCAAAGCCTTTACGTGCATATACATCTGGCCTTTATCATCACAGCTGCCACGGGCAAAAATCGCACCTTCAGGATGTAGTTTTGTTTTTTTGATTACGGGCTCAAACGGCGGACTTTCCCAAAGATCCAATGGATCTGGCGGTTGCACATCGTAATGGCCATAAACGAGAATGGTGGGTAATTTTTTGTCGATTAATTTTTCACCATACACTATAGGATAGCCGGGCGTTTCGCATATCTCAACAGAATCGCAGCCCGCTTTTTTGAGTTGTTTTTTTACGGCTTCCGCAGTTTTTAGTACGTCTTTTTTGTAAGCTGAATCGGCACTGATGGAAGGTATTTTCAACAGTTCGATCAATTCATCCAAAAACCGTTTTTTGTTTTTTTCAATATAAGTTTTAGCACTTTTCATTCTGATATATTATTTTTTCTAAAAGTACTAAAAATGATGTAATTTGGCAGGAAAACCAAGTACTTCCTTTATGATAACCGCCTATTTAAAAATGCCTTTTCACTTTTCGGAAGAAATGCTTTTGATGGATTTAGAAGTTTGTAAAAACTATAATTTCACTTCCCATTTCAACAAAAATGATTATTCGGGCGATTGGACTTCCATCTCCCTGCGTTCCCCAAACGGTGAAATGCATAATATTTTTGCACTTCCAGAGAACGGTGAAAAATATAAAGACACGGAACTGCTTCAAAAATGCACCTATTTTAAAGAAATCATTGATTCTTTTGAATGCGAAAAGGAATCCATCCGGCTTTTAAATCTAAAACCGGACAGCGATATTAAAGAACACACAGATTATAATTTGGGTTATGAAGATGGAATTTTCAGGATTCACATTCCAATTACTACCAATGAAAATGTTCATTTTTTTATCAATTCCGAAGAAATAAAAATGCTTCCAGCAACTTGCTGGTACGGTAATTTCAATTTAAAGCATAGCGTTCGAAACGAAGGAAAGACAGATAGAATCCATTTGGTGATGGACTGTTTGCGAAATGAATGGTCTGATAAATTGTTTGCTAAAAATGGCTATAATTTTGAAGCTGAAAATACCCAGCCCGAATATTCCCGAGAAACAAAAATGCAAATGATTGAACAATTGAAATTAATGGATACCGAAATTTCTAAGGAGATGATACTGCAATTACAAAAGGAACTTTAATGAAGCACGAAACTGAACGCGAATTGATTTTGGACACTATTTTTAGGTTTTTGGAAAAAATAAGCATTGCCTATAGTTTAACTGATATTGAAACAGAAACCTTTTTGCCCGGTATTCAAATTAAAAATGGCACCCTACAAATTGATTTGCAAAAACTGAAATATCCCGGAGATTTATTGCGCGAGGCAGGACATATTGCGGTAACAAAATCAGAAGAGCGAAATATTTTAAACGATAACGTAATGGAAAACAATGCAGAAAAGGCTGGTGATGAAATGGCTGTATTATTATGGTCTTATGCCGCAGCGAAGAAAATAGGTTTGGCTCCCGAAATTGTTTTTCACGAGGACGGTTATAAAGGGGAAGCGATATGGTTGCGGGAACAGTTTGAGGGTAAAAACTATATAGGCTTGCCATTACTCCAATGGATGGGATTGGCAGAAACGGAAGGGGATCATGCCTTTCCAAAAATGAAGGCCTGGCTGCGCGAATAAAAAACCTTGAAAAAATTTCAAAATAAGTTGGCTTTCATTTGTAAGTATTATTTATATTTGCACTCCTTTTACAATATGTCCTAAGTGTTGTTAAGGATTTTGATGCAGGCGTGGTGGAATTGGTAGACACGCTAGACTTAGGACATAGCGAAATAAAAAACGTTAAAATATTAAAATGCGGGCGTGGTGGAATTGGTAGACACGTCAGACTTAGGATCTGATGCCGCGAGGTGTGGGAGTTCGAGTCTCCCCGCCCGTACAAAAGCCGAAGAGAAATCTTCGGCTTTTTCCATTTAAAAAACTCTCGAAAAAAAGGTCGGGTACAACATAGGTACAACATTTTGCTAATTTCAGGGCAACATTTGTATTAATGTCAAATGTTTCAATTTGTTATTAAACCCTATTAATTTTCTAGTAAAATAATAAATTCTGCTAATTAGCAACCTTATTCCTTCGTAAGGGGAGTTTATTATCATACAATATAACCGCAATTTAAACTCGTAAAATACTTCCATCAAAAGACTACGGCATAAAGCCATTTCTTCAGCCAGCGCTTATTTATTCCGTTTCCTTTTGAGCCAAGATTTTATCTTCCGTTTGGTTCCTGCTCAAATATTGTTTAATCTAAAATTTGAGTATTATGACAACAAAAGCGAGTACCACAAAGAAGCGCAGTAGAGCGAAATCTATTGTCAAAAAAGAAGTGAATGGAATGGAAGCATCCGCACTTCAAATTCAGAACCTGGCTATAGGCAAAATAAAGCCCGACCCAGAACAACCAAGAAAAACTTTTAGCGAGGATGCATTACAGCAGCTTGCAGAGAGTATCGATAAGCACGGTGTATTACAACCGATTACGGTAAGGCAACTAAATGAACACTATGTCATCGTGATGGGCGAACGTCGGTATCGTGCAAGTATGCTGGCAGGGAAAAATACCATACCCTGTATTGTGAGGACTTATAAGAACAGTGATGTTCTGGAGGTACAAATCATCGAAAATCTGCAAAGACAGGATGTTGAGCCTACCGAAGAAGCCGAGGCGATTGCCTATCTAAGAGAAAAATATGCGCCTACTGAAATTGCCAAACGATTGGGCAGAACGGATAACTTTATCAGACAACGCTTAAAGCTGGCAGGTTTGATAGAAGGCTTTAAACACTTTGTCCGCAATGGCGAAATGACCATTTCCTTGGGTGTAGGTGTCGCGCTCTTTGTACCTGAAGAACAGCAGATGATGTTGGAAACGATGGGCAAGGATTTCAATGCGCACCAGATAAACAGGATGATTAAAGACCAGACCTATGATTTGGAAAAAGTATCCTTTGATGTAACCGACAAAAAATTAGTACCGAAAGCAGGGTCTTGTGTCGAATGTCCGTTCAACGCAGCCAATCAAGGGAATCTATTTGGGGATGGAAAGATGGTCTGTACAAAATCATCTTGTTACGAATCCAAGAAAAACAAATCGTTCTTAAACCTGATTGAAAAATCAAAGAAAGAAAATGTACTGTTGATTCCTGAAATACGAAAGTATTGGGCAGATGATGAACGTAATCAGCTGGTCATTTCACAGCTAGAGAAAAATGATTTGAATGTCTATTTGCTAGACGATGTTGAAATCATTGAAAAACCGATTCAGCTCACATTGGAAGCCGTAAAAGAAGGATATCAGAATTACGACTACAATGAAGACGAGCTAAAAGAAGAATTTGACGAGGCTACCAAGACCTATAACGAGGAATTGGAAAAGTACAATTCGGCTACAGCGAATGGATTTAGAAATGGCATCGTTTTTCATCCTGAATCTTACCTACACAAAGAAGTATTAGTGAAGGTCATCGAAAAATCAGAAGATGCAAATGAAGTACATTCTGTACCATTATCGAACAGAAAAATGGATGATTGTACACCAGATGAACAAATCATTAAAATCAACGAAAGGGAAATCCGGAAAAAGCAAATCGAGAATAATCGACAGTTTGAAGAAGTTGTCGGGATGATTCGAGAAACTACGTACATAGAGACCAAGAAAACGCTTTCGGTAGATGAAATGGTCGCCTTTTCAATTTCGCTCTACGAAAACAATGTGGACTACTTTAGTCAGCAAAAGTACTTTACAGGATTATTGGGCGATACATCAAAGCTATCCAAAGTTGAAATCGTGGAAAATTTCAAGAAGAAGTTCAAAAAAGAAATTTTTCATAAGCTGATTCGGTATATGCTTACCAAGCAAGTGCATTTCGGCGAAAGTAATCACGTAAATAATTTAACGAACATTTCATTCTACAATGCAATGCAAGGATATTACAAAACTAAGATTGCCGGTATTGAAAAAGAATATGCCGAAAAAAGGGACAAGCGTGAAGAACGTTTGAAAGAGCGCATCATAGTTCTTGAAAAGCAAATTCAGGAATTGAACGATTAGCTTTTGTTGTTTGAAGAAGGGTCGGCATTCGTGCTGGCTCTTCTTTTTTATTTAGATAATTTTTATTTGAAAATGAGGAGCCAAATAGAAAAAATAATCAATCAATAGTAGCGCAAAGGTAAACTCGTAAAATACACCCATCAAAAGACTACGGCATAAAGCCGTTCGCCCACTCACTATTTATTCCGTTTCCTTTTGAGCCGAGATTTTATCTTCCGTTTGGGTTTAGCTTAAATATTGTTTAATCTAAATTCAAATATTATGTATTTACAAAATTTACAACAAGATGAAATCTTCGTTTCCAATGAAATGAAGTCTTTGAGAAGTATAACTCAAATGGAATCCAGAAGAGGGCTTGAAAACGCCATAATTTCCAATGGTAAAATTGTCAATGTAGTCTCGAACAGCTATGGCCACATTCCAAATCAATTGTTCTTCAAGAAAGCTGAAGAAATGCTGACCGATGCACAATTGAACTTCCATAAACGCACCATCAACAAAAATGACAGGTCGTTTATTACCGACTTTATCATCGACGACAAAAGCCAGTTTACGGTCAAGAACCATAAGGACTTGATTCTGCCGATGCTTCGGTTCAAGAATTCCTATGATGGAAGTGAAAAGACTTCGGGTCATTTTGGATTTTATAGAAAAGTATGTTCCAACGGACTGCACGTTTCACAAGCTGAAATCGAGTTTTCCATTAAGCACAGTAAGAACAATACCGACCTCATAATGCCAAGGTTGAGCAACCTATTCGACAGATTTCTGGACAATGAGTTCTACACCATTACCAAGAGATTTGATAAAATGAGGAAATTTAAAATCATCGACACCAAAGAGTTCGTTAGAGCGATTCTTGACAAAACAAAACTCTTTAGATACGAGTGTAGCGATAAGAATAGTGAACCATCAAAAAAATCAAGAGAAGTCCTTGAAATTTTGAACTACGAAGCACTTTTATTAAATGAAGAACCGAATTTATGGCTGGGTTATAATGCATTCAATGCAGTATTGCACCATACATTAAAGAAGAGCTTTTCACAACAGGAAAAGTTAGATAAGAAGCTATTCAATGAAATATATGAAATGGCTTAAGCTATAAAAGGTTTATCCAGTACCTACTTAAACTGGGTTTTTTATTTTAAAAGTATTACAAAATCAAATATTTACCATTTTATTCATATAGTGGTAATAATTAGTTTTCAAATATTCGCCACTTTTTTGTATTTTTGGCAAAGTTTTGATATTAGTATTATGCCAAAAATTATAGAAAATAAGATTATAGAAGTATTTAAGGAGCGTAGTTCCTTCGATAGGGACGAGCTATATCACTTTTATCTGGACTTTGAACCAGACTTGAAAGAAAGTACTTTTAGTTGGCGAATTTATGACCTTAAGAAAAAGGACATCATCAAAACCATTGGGCGAGGATTGTATGTTATATCCTATAAACCCAAGTACAAACCTGTTCTAACGGAAAATGTACTGAAAATAGCCCGTAAAATTACCGAGAGATTCGAGGATATTACATACTGCATTTGGGAAAGCCAATGGCTAAACGAGTTTACCCAACACCAAACATCCAATCAAATGATAGTCGTAGAAGTGGAAAAAGAATTTACAGAGTCACTTTATTATTTTCTAAACGATTCAATACGAATGGATTTTTTCTTGAATCCCGATGAAAAGGAAATCGAATTCTATATTTCTGAAAGTAATGTGCCAGTCGTTATAAAACGACTCGTTACGAGAGCCCCAATAAGTAAAATAAAAGACAAAAAAACAGTTGTTCCCATTGCGACACTTGAAAAAATAATGGTAGACCTATTTGCAGATGAAAATCTGTTCCATTTTTATCAAGGTTCTGAACTCATATACATTTTTGAAAGGATACTAGACCGCTACAGTATTAACCTTACAAAGCTGTTCAGCTACGCAAAAAGACGTAAAAAAGAACAAGAAATCAAGCAATTTATAAGCAAACACATTCCAAATTTTTTAGAGGACATCCAATATGATTGAAAGAAAAAGTTTTACAAAAGAATGGTTGGATAGTTTCCGAGCGGAAAAAGAGCATAAATCCATTAATGTGACCATTCTGGAAAAAATGGTACACGCATTTTCGCTGTTAGAGTATTTAAAATTAGCTGGGCTTGATTTTGTATTCAAAGGTGGGACTTCCCTAGTATTATTGCTTGAAAAAGACAATCGATTTTCAATCGATATTGATATTATTTCCAGCGTAGCCCGTGAAGCGTTAGAAAAAATTCTTGATACAGTAGTGGCCAACTCGCATTTTAAAAGACATATTTTGAACGAGAATCGAAGCTATAAAGAAGGTGTTCCGAAGGCGCATTACACGTTTGAATTCGATTCAGTCTATAACCCGAATGTTCCAGGAACAATTCTGCTGGACATTCTTTTTGACAGTCCGCATTATCCAGAACTTATAGAATCTGCCATAGAAGTATCTTGGCTTTCGGTCACTGGAACTACAACGACGATTACAACACCATCGGTAAATTCCATCTGTGGCGATAAGCTTACTGCTTTTGCACCAGAGACCATTGGTATTCCATATTACAAACAAGACCAGCTTTTTGCAATGGAAATCTGCAAGCAGTTGTTTGATTTAGGTAAACTATTTGAAAACATTACCGATATAAACATAGTGAAGAAAAGCTTTTCCGCTTTCGCGAAAGCTGAACTATCCTATAGAAGTTCTGATGAAAATTTCAACAAAAGAAATCTTACTGAAACAGAGGTACTGTGGGATTCCATAAACACTTGTGCTATAATTTCAAAAAGGGAACGAAATTCCACCGCTGAAACAAAAAAGAAATTTGAAGATTTAAACCGTGGTATTCGCAGTTTTGGTAGTGCATTTCTAATGACGGGACATTTTAGGATAGAAGAAGCAATGGCAGCTTCGGCCAGAGTTGCTTACTTGAATGCAATCCTATTGCAACCAAAAATTATAGAAATTGAATATTATGAGGGACAAGATATAAGCGAGCTTACTATTGAAAAAGCAGATTGGGCATACCTGAATAAATTGAAACGCCAGCCGGATAAGTCCATATTTTATTATTGGTATAAGGCGGTGGGATTATTGTAAGTGTAAATAATAAGAAAAATTGAATTCAAACTTTAATTATTTGCTCATACAGTAAACTATGATAGATAAATACATAAATGCTAACCTCAAATTATTACAAAATTTCAGAACAAACAATTCTGGAATATTAACTACTGGTATTTCTAAAAATCATTCTTTTAATGGTCTTCCGGCAACTATAGAATTCGGTAAAAATATCGTGCTAAAACCAGATGCATTTTTATCAAAAGATTTAAACAATCATAATGATATTAAATTTAGAAAAGGAACAGAAGTAAAAATGAGTTGCTCTTTACTTGATTACTATATATCAGGGTCCGATTTATTGCCGAGCAGTATTAAGTTTCCTAACTTTAATAATCCAGAGACTGATGCTTATAGTCTGAAAAAACAGATTACAGCAAATCTACGCAATTTGTCAAATCAAAGTAAAAAGCATTATAAAAAACATAGATTTTTTCGATTTCTACTTCCTATTGAGAAAGTGTTGTCTTTCCAAGGAGATTTCTACCAGTATGAATTTGCCAAAGTGGATGCAGCCACCAATAACGCTTTGACGATTAACATCGAAATTGAGAATGAAAACTATCATTTCTTCTCAACTCATATAAAGGAACAGCACTATATTGTTATTGATTCTTTGAACAAAGTAATGCTTGAGCGATTTACGCAAGTAGTCAATTCAATTTTTATGACCTATGCTTTTTTGAAGGGAACTTATTATGGTGGTTTAGCCCATATCTTCTCATATAATGATATTGAATTAAGACATCCTATAGGTATTCGAGTATTTGAATCTTCCGAAACTATATCGAAGGGGTATGAAATTCATACCACAAACCCTTATAAATATATGAATTTTAGAAGTCCTAAATTCATAAAGAATAAGCAGGGGATAACAGAAAGAATAGGAAAGGATACTGCAAGAAATTATATGTTAGAGTTTCCGATGGAAAACTATTCAAAACTATGCGAGTTGATACTTACTAGGGGAAGTGTTTTGCGAAGTTTTATATTAATTATCGATTGTAGTGATTCCCCATTAGAACTTAAAATACCAGCTTTATTTGTTGCACTTGAAAATATTACAAAGGTTGTTGTAAATAAAGGCGAGAATGATAGCGGCGAAATATTTGAAGAAAAAGAAATTAATAAGAAAATTAAACAGATAAGTAAAGAAGCTGCCAAAAAAATCAAAACACTTGAGCAGGACAATAGACCAAAAGGACTTTCATCTATTGAATTGAAAGAAAGAAAAGCAAATTATGAAAGATTGATTACTAAATTACACCAAATTAATAAAGGCAGTAATAACCAAAAGCTTGCAGAGCCTTTCGAGAAGTTTGGCTATCAATTATCTAAAGATGAAGAAAACGCTCTTTACATCCATCGGAATAAGTTTATTCACGGAGATGACTTTTTTATACCAGATGTAGATTTTGATAAGGAATTTAAAGAATTATTTCATTTAAGTTTCTTGGTCTATAAGCTGTGCACAATACTTCTTTTAAAACTTTCGGGCTATTCAGGTTTTATTGTAAACCTTCCTAAAGCATACGCATACATAACTAAACAAAAAACTTCGGGTAGAGGATTAATTAAGATATAATGACACCATCAGAAAAATATGTAGCCACTTTATGTAAAAATTCTTTTTTACCATTTTGGAGTTTCCCAAATCCTTTAGGTAAGAAAGATAAAGAATTATGCGATGTACTTGTTGTATGCGGCAATACAATTATTTTGATTTCTGTAAAAGATATTAAAGTTTCAAACCACAAAGATAAAAGTGTCCAATATACGAGGTGGGTTAAAAAAGCTGTGGACGACTCAATTCAACAGCTTTATGGAGCAGAAAGGTTTTTAAAAAATGTTAACGATATTAAACTAAAAAATCGTGTAACAAAGGTTGCTCTGCCAGATAAAAAATTGAGAATTATTTATAGAATTGCAATTGCATTTGGAAGTGATTATGACTTTCCATTCCCAATGGGAACGAGTAATAGGGGCTTTGTTCACGTATTTGACGAAAAGTCAACTGCAACCATTATTAGCGAACTTGATACGATAACTGATTTTACAAGATATTTAACGGCTAAAGAAAAGTTTCTAACTTCAAATCATATGTTGCTTCCGGAAGAAACTGATTTTTTTGCACTTTATATTCAAACGGGTCTTGAATTTGATTATCCAGTTGATTTAGTAGCTGGTTCTGGAGGACTTTGGGAAGATTATATTAAGTCAGAAGATTACAGGGATTGGAGAAATCGTATTTCACCTAGTTTTATTTGGGACTATATGATAAACCAACTACACGCTTATCACATAAGGGACGAAACAAATAATCAGCAAATACAAGATTTAGAAAATGCAATCAGGATAATAAACCAAGAGGACAGAATACACAGAACTGAACTTGGTTTAGCTCTTGATAATACCATTAAAAAGAAATCTAAAGGTAGAATGCTACTTCCACAGAAAGACGCCAAACATATGTATGTATTTATGCCTCTAACTCAAAAAAATTGGGATGGAAAAGAGAGCGAGCTGGAATTGAGATGTATTGTTGCCCGATACTTAAATCCCTTTGTAGATACAATTATTGGAATAGGCATTGGTTCAAATGGAAAAGATGAGAGTGTTTATGATATCTGCTATCACTATTTTTCCGAAATTACCGATGATTTTATTACTCACGCTAAAGAAATACAACAAGAGCTTGGATACTTTGAAAATCCAATTCAGACAAGTAATTCTTCTTACACAATAGAAGATTTTAATGGATTTGGAATTAATAATTCATAACATTTATTTGGATTAATTTGTTCCAACTAAACGTAAATCATTTATTTAAACGACCATTCAGCCCATTCCCCTGCATTCCGCAAAAAGCTTCATTTCGGTAAATACGCTTCATTATAAAGGTCTTGGACACAACTTCAAATCTTCCGATTTCCATTGCGCTGAACCTGCCATAAAAATGGCAGAATCGCTTCATTCCCAATCTATATCTTTAAAGTCAAGTCCGCTTTAAACCCTACTAAATAAGGATAATTTGTTTTCATAATCCAGTAAGCACATTCCCCTGCATTTCGCGAAAAGCTACATTCCGAGAAAAGAGCTTACCTAAAAAGGTCTTGGACACAATCCCCAATTTTGACTTTCCATTCCGTTAACCCGGTCCGCTTCGCTGGAACTGGACACTTCATTTCCTAGCCAAAATCGTGAATTAAGTCCGCTAAAATTGAGATAAATAATCAATCAATATCTGCGCAAAGGTAAACTCGTAAAATACACCCATCAAAAGACTACGGCATAAAGCCATCGCACCATCCAACGCTTATTTATTCCGTTTCCTTTTGAGCTGTGATTTTAGCTTCCGTTTGGGTAATGCTCAAATATTGTTTAACAAAAAATATAAAATTATGAAACAATTATCTGTAGAACCCAGCATTTCATTAAAAGAAGCGGAAGAACATTATCAATTGAGTAGTGAAAATTACACAATTGATAGTGCAGAGACTCATTTAGCTTATTACAGAGATAAGCATCAGCTGTACTACCGAACACTTTTAAATCATTATTCAAACTAAAACCTCACATTATGGAAAATTTTAATTTTGTACAACTTGATTTTGGATTCGAGTGTGAACCCGAATCTACACAGAAAAAATCATCGAAATCAAACAAAAAGCGAAGTAACGATTTCGTTTTTAATTTTATGGATTGTCTCACCAGTCCCATCATTGTCTTTAAATCTGCTTGGAAAGATACAATACCAAGAGACATACTTAAAAACATAAAATTATCACGACTATTATGTTCAATGCAACAAGAAGAAATGGCATCGCTTACAGAAACTTTAGCATATATGATGCCCAGAACTTATGAAGCACCAATGCCTACCGAATGGGTAAATATTTATACTTGGCTAGGTCTTCAGTATGCAATTCAGTTTAAGAATAGTGGCCAATTGAATGCAATGACTGAAATCGCACCAAGCAAACTTTCAGAATATGAAATGGGACGTTTGAATAGTTTGAGAAGTTGGATTTATGATAAAAGAAGAAAGGCTTTAAAAGATAGATTAAAAATAGCTGAAAAATCAGAAACAAATATATTATCTGAAAATCAAAAAATACTTTTTGAAGAGTGAGCTAACTATTCACCCTTTTATTTAATACGAGTTTCATAAGCCATTCAGCACATTCCCCTGCATTTCGCGAAAAGCTACATTTCGGGAAAAGAGCTTCACTATAAATATCTTGGACACAATCCCCAATTTCGACTTTCCATTCCGTTAACCCTTCCCGATTCTCTGGGAAGGAACACTACATTTCCAAGCCAAAATCGTGAATAGCGTCCGCCAAATCGGAATTCCATTTAATGATTTGGTGTCGCTTCCTACGTTTTTATACTTCACAAAAGCTTTTAGACCTACATCCGCACCCTCGCTGTTATACCCTTTTTTTGCCAGCAAAATACCAACATTTTGAACTTGAACAGACTGCATAAACCGTTCTCGCTGCGCTTCACTTTTTATAAGTCCTTATCAATTCAAAATCTTGAAAATGTATCAGCAACAAAAAAAGGTAACAGCGAGGGCGCTATGGGAAGTAAATCTAAAATGAATCTTATGAAATCTTACAAAAACATCAAAAAGGAAGCGACACCAAAAAAAACAAAAAAGGAAAACGCTCAAGATATAATAAGTAAATCACTTCAAAAAAATATAACAATAAACTGTCTGAATGGTTCAGATAGCATTTTAATTAATCTTTAAATATTTTATTATGAGTACTTTAAAAAATCACGTACAGTTAATCGGAAACGTTGGACAAGAGCCAACCATTACAAACCTTGAAAGCGGTAAAAAAGTAGCCCGTTTTTCACTCGCTACTAATGAGTATTACAAGGATGCCAAAGGCGAAAAACAAACAGAAACCAATTGGCATACCGTTGTGGCTTGGGGCAAGACTGCCGAAATTATCGAAAAATTTGTAGGTAAAGGCCAGGAAGTAGGTGTTACGGGAAAATTGAAATCCCGAAGCTACGAGGACAAAGAGGGTATCAAGCGATTTGTTACCGAAATCGAAGCAAATGAAATCCTTTTGCTTGGAAGCAAAAATGATAAGTAATCATTGAAATTTTAGAGGGCGTACCTCTCGAAAGTTGCGCCTTTTTTATTAATAACCTTTAAATCTTTTATTATGAAAACTATTAAAAATCACGTTCAGTTAATCGGGAACATTGGGCAAGACCCACAGGTTACGCATCTTGAAAATGGAAAAATTGTGGCGCAGTTCTCAATGGCTACAAATGAAAACTACAAGGATGCAAAAGGCGAAAAACAATCTGAAACCCATTGGCATAGTGTTGTGGCTTGGGGAAAACTCGCTACAATTATTGAAAAATATGCAGTAGTAGGAAAACAAATTGCTATTGAAGGCAAATTGGCACAACGCTCTTATGAAACCAAGGAAGGCGAAAAACGATACTATACCGAAGTTGTAGCAAGGGAAATTCTTTTGCTTGGGTCAAAAAATGGTAAGTAACCATAAAAATTAAAGAGGGCGTTCTCGTCGAAAATTGCGCCCTCTTTTTAATTATCCACTAATAAAAATAGATAACAATGAAAGCACAAGTTAACGAAATCAAAGAAGGATTGCAACATTTTCACGGAACGGAAATGTTCTACCAAATCCCATTATTAAGAACACGTTTTACAGACGGACTAAAATATCTTGCTAATGTAGCAGATTGTTTTTGGCTCATTACGGACACTTCCGTAATTGCAAAAAGTCTGATGAACAGAAGCGAGTTTATAACCATAGACTTTAAAAGATTGTCCGAGGAAAAACAAGATTTTACAGGATATGAAGCTGAAATTATTTATACAGATGGCAACGACAATATTTTGGAAAAACACGGCTATCGGGTAACTGATTTTCCGCTCGATGAACTGCGGTTATTTTTTGTAAATGATACGCTGATGTTACCAAGCGAATACTAAAATTTAAGCTATGGTATATCTCAATTTTACAGACTTGAGCGAAGAGGCTCAAAACCGACTTTTAGAAAATTCTAAAAAAGATGTGGAACGAAAATTTGGCGATGATATTCGCAAATACGTAAGGGAAAATTATACCTGTTTTGAAACGATGATAGAGGAAGAAGCATTGCGAAATTTATATTCCTATACGTTTATATTCAACATCTAATTTTCTAAACTTAATAATCAAGCACCTCTAAATTTTAGAGGTGTTTTTTCTTTTCAAGTAATTCCAGTTCAATAAAAAACCGTATCTTTATTTCGCTGAAATTCAGCACACATAATTTATATAGCTACCCTATTTTTAACTTTCGCTGATAGCTGTATCCATCTATATTTTACATTGAGGAATTTTCGGATTCCTAAAAGGCAATTGGCTTTTTAGCCAGATTGTATGAAATTTTTGTTCGCCTGTGGCGAACGAAAAGGAATAGCAAGAGGGTAACGGGCAGAGCCACGTTACATATTCCTTTTAGCGTATAATCCATTGATTTTCAAATACTTGAAAACTAATGGATTATATAAATTTCTTCGATTTGCGTCAAATGCCCCCACACAGTCTGTAAACAGGGATGGATTTACGTCAAACACAGAAAAAAGCGAAAGAAAATGGATTCATTCATCACCATCAGGTTCAAAAGGAAAACTGCCAAACGTTTTCAGGAATTTTCAAAAAAGCACTTCAAGACACATACGGAAACGATGGAAGCCATTCTTGATTTTTTCTTCTACAATGAGATATCTCCAAAAGAAAAATTAGGTCCGACAGGACGAACCATCGAAGCCAAGTTACTGAAAAGAATCAATGCAGTAATCGCTATAATGAGGGATGTTGAAAAGACCCAAACCAAGCCTACAGTTGCAATGATTCAATCCCTTTTTGAGACAGAACAGCCAAGTAAAAAACCTTTGATAGTGGAAAAGAAATATGCCGAAGAAAAAAAGGAAGTACGCTTTCGCGAAAAGCAAAACCTTAACAACGAAGTCTAAAATTTTGAGCTATGTACATAACGATAACACCTCAAAA
>Ga0209344_10002073_pt1 | contig 23407 bp, 17 predicted proteins | sample Cruoilmetagenom6_FD_187293 | JGI IMG/M metagenome (GOLD analysis project Ga0209344, IMG submission 187293) | Oil polluted marine microbial communities from Coal Oil Point, Santa Barbara, California, USA - Santa Barbara Oil Seep Sample 6 (SPAdes)... | ecosystem: Environmental > Aquatic > Marine... | reverse complement strand
TCCATTTCTTATATCAACTAATCGTAACCATTATGATAAAAAAATTCTTCCTACTTGACTATAGCAAAGTGTTTTTTTGTTCTCTCTTATTTATTCTACCTTTTTTGGGGTTCTCCCAAACCTTTACCAAGCTTTTTGATTTTAATGGTTCTAACGGTAGTAAGGCTTACGGAGACCTTATTAGCGATGGCACTTATTTTTATGGCACCACCACTGTAGGAGGTAGCAATGATAAGGGCGTAATTTTTAAAATTAAAAACGATGGTACCGACTATCATAAGCTTTATGATTTTGATGAGGTGCATGGAGCAAAACCGTATGATGGATTACAACTAATAGGCTCAGAATTGTTTGGGGTTACTTTGTATGGGGGAACGAACAACCGTGGGGTTATTTTTAAAATAGATACCGAGGGCACCAACTATACCGTTTTAAAGGATTTTTCAAATAGCAATGATGGTGGCCAACCTAACGCCCCGCTCTATTTTGATGGCACCTTTCTCTACGGCACTGCCTATTCAGGAGGAACAAATGCGGGCGGGGGTACGATCTTTAAGCTGAATCTCGACGGGACCGGCTTTACAGTTATTCACAATTTTAATGGTAGCAATGCCGTCAATGGATCGCAACCACAAGCCCAGTTGCAATTTGATGGCACTTACTTGTATGGGGTAACTTTTAATGGTGGAACAGACAATAAAGGAGTGCTCTATAAAATTAAACCAGACGGGACCAATTTTATGAAGCTCTATGATTTTGTAGGTACGAATAACACAAACAATGTAGAACCAAGCGAACCCATTTTGCACGAGGGGTATATATACGGCTGTACTTTTCTGGGGGGCATCAATGAATTGGGTACTCTCTATAAAATCGCAACCGATGGTAGTGGTTTTTCCGTCCTTCACGACTTTGATAATCCAACCGGAGCAAAGCCCCATTGCAAATTGACCCTAGCTGGCGATTATTTATATGGAACCACAACCACTGGGGGGCTAATGGGGGGTGGGATGATCTTCAAAATAAAACCTGATGGTACCGATTACAATACCATTTTTGAGTTTGTAACGGAGAGCGGTTATAGTTGCTGGTCTTCCCTGCTCTATAAAGGAAGCTATTTGTATGGAATTACCTCAAGCGGAGGCAACGGTGGCGATAATGGTACTATCTTCCAATTTGATGACGGACTCCCACTTTCCACTCCAAATATTTCAGCCCCAAATAATATAGCTATTTACCCAAATCCAGTAAAGGATGTTTTATACATAAGCCTATCTGAAAATAGGAAAGCCGAAGCTATTCTCTATGATGTTGCGGGTAAATTAGTACTAAGGGAAACTATAGGTGGTAATACCACAATAAGTCTAAACAGCCTTAAAAGCGGGGTTTATTTTCTTCAAGTGGGAAATTTCAGACAACAGATTATAAAAGAGTAAGGAAAAAATGCTTAAAGGGGAATATCAGCCCGAAAGTAAAAAGTAATTCCAAAGCAACATCGGGGTATTTTTCGAAGGCATCCCCTTCAAACCGGCACACTTTTTAAAAACCTGCACTCGCTAGTTTTAGTACAAGTTTATTTTTTTATCAGTTTTCCCGTCATTGTTTTTTGATTAGAATTTATACTGTAAAAATAAAGCCCTTTTGAAAGTTTGGGTAAGATTATGGTTAGTTCATTTGATTTGGATATAGTTTCATACACAATCTTTCCCAGGATATCATATATTACCACTTTGTCATTAGGATTTAGATTGGCTATGCTAATAGTGTTTACAAAAGGATTGGGGTAGATACTTATTTCATTATTATAATTTAAATCATTAGTGGAAAGTACTTCAGTGTATTCGCATTGCTGGGGGAAGTTCAAATCTGGGATTGTGGTACAACTTTGATCGCTCCGAATTTCAGCATCATCTAAATGTACTCCATTGTGTGAAAAACAAATCGTGGAGTGATAATTATTCGTAACATTCAAAGACCATCCAAACCCTTTTGTTGAGCCTATACCTTCAATCCAGGATTCGTAAAGGCCATAGGTTAAAGGTTCAAAGTTAATCCTTCTTCTTAAGGAACCATCTGTCATTGTTACATAATCTATGGACTCTACAGTTAATGTTTCTGTATCCATTAATACTCCAAAATCTGGAGCATCAGGAAGGAATAGGTATTGATATCCCGTGACTGTTTCCCCAACTGCGGAAACGTTAAAATCGAATATTGGATATTCTGTGCCAGGTGGGTCTCCAAAACCGTTGGATTGGGGGACAAAATAAATTACCTTGTTTTCTTCCCGGTAAGCTATAAAATAGGAAGCTAAAGTAATGTCAAAGTCAAAACCACAAGAATCACATTGAAATTCATCGTGCATTTTGCTTTGCATATATACCTTATGATAGGTGTTTCCATTAATAATTGTGTCTCCAAATACGCCAGCTTTTGAAAATGCCGATTTAAGAACGTAGGGTCCGGGCTCACAATGCATTACTGACCAAAATACATTTTCTTCTGGAAATGGCTCATATGTTTGTCCAAAGGTTTTTATAGCTAAAAATGTAAAGATTAGAAGGAGAGATTGTTTTTTCATCAATAAAAAAAATTATAAGATTAATAATATGTTTGAGGCACTCATGACATCTATAAAAAAAATGTTGTTTCTAATGGTTCAAAGCTATCGGTAAGATTGGATATACATGCAAAAGAAGAATTGACAAAAGTGTTGACAAAAAAGCCCTATTAAAATTCCTTGATGAAATGGCCTCTTCCTGAAATTTTCAATTTAGATTGTACTGTATTTGTTTAGTAGAACGAAGGCTAAACTATTTATGAAGTATTATAGAGAATAGGTTTATCGATATGTCAACATTTTTGTCAACACCTAATTTTCATTTCAATAAAATAAAATAGGTTAATTCGAAACAATAAATCAATCTTAAAATCTTAATTTAAAATCCCACGTATAGTCAAAACATCGTTTTATCATTTAAATTCTCTCTGAATAGAAAAATAATTTGGGTGGTTTGATGAGTTTATGTGTGGAAATTCTAAAATTTACATTATGAAGAAAATCTATTTTTTATTAGTATTTATGGCAACCCATATAGGAGCTTACTCCCAATCGGGTATTTTGGACACTTCCTTTGGCAACAATGGTATTATTACGACCCAAATTGCGGGCGATTATAATTCTGGGGAAGCTTCCGTTGTGCAACCCGATGGTAAAATAGTAATTGCTGGACAAGCGGGTGATGCTTTTACGTTCAAAGTTGCAGTGGCGCGTTACAATCCAGATGGAACACTGGATATTTCCTTCGGAAACTCTGGAACGTTAATAATTCCAGTTGGTCCCGCTAGGTCGTACGCTAGGAGCGTAGATCTTCAGGATGATGGAAAAATTGTGGTGGGGGCTTATACTTATGACGACGTGGAAGGCGATTTCGCGGTACTAAGACTTAATACTGATGGTACGCTGGATAATTCCTTTGGAAACAACGGAATTACAATAGTTGATGCCGGAAGTCATGAAATTGTCGATGCAATGACAATTTTAAACGATGGTAGAATAATTTTGGCTGGAAACGATTACGATAATTTTTTAGCCGCAAGATTTAATACAAATGGTTCCCTCGATACAACTTTTGGAGTAAATGGATGGGTAACTTCAGAATTTGAGTCAAGTGCCAGTCAAGTAAAGGATATTACGTTTCAGAATGACGGTAAAATTCTACTTAGTGGTTATGCCGCTAATATATCAACAGGACGGCATAAAATAGCTGCAGCAAGATTCAATCCCGATGGCTCCATTGATACTGCATTTGGAAATGCTGGACAGGTATTGTTCAATATTGGTAATTTTGATGATTATGGTGTAGCAGTGGAAGTTCAAACCGATGAAAAAATTATTTTAGGTGGGTATACAACTGTAAGCATTAGTCCATTTAAATATGATTTTGCCGCAATCAGACTAAACCCAGATGGTAGTTTCGACACTAGTTATGGCGATAATGGAATTGCGATAAGTAGGGTTTATGAGGATGGTAGAAACTATGTAGAGGAAATGCTGATACAACCCGACAATAAAGTAATACTGGTAGGCTTTGTAGCAGCATCATCCGATTCCAATATTGGGATGATACGTTTTGACACTGAAGGAAATGTTGATACTACTTTTGGTATTGATGGAAAAGTAAATACAGATATTAGTGGTAGGGAGGATTATGGCAAAGCAATAACATTGCAGCCTGATAATAAAATTGTGCTTACTGGATTTTCCTATACAAATGCTTTTATCGGAGAAATGGTTGTTGCGCGATACGATAACAATATTTTGGGTACAGACGAATATCAAAGTTTGGAATTTAGCTTTTATCCAAATCCCGCAACTGAACAAATAAATATCAAATTTGAAAATACTTTGACAAATCATGATGTTGAGATTTTTGATGTTTCAGGAAAAAGATTAGCAACTTCTAAAATCCAACAACTAGGAAATATTGATATTTCAGATTTGGCTACCGGGACCTACCTCTTAAAACTTACTTCTAAAAACAAAGCAGCTGTTGTACGGTTTATAAAACAATAATTAATATAATCTCAAAAAAATAAAAGGTGAACGATGTTCCCTACCTTGCTTCGGGAAATATCAAAGCCAACGGCGCTCTCAACCTAAAATCACATAAAAAAATCTCTTGAAACGAAAGTTTCAAGAGATTAAACAAAGGGGAATTAATGAAAGGAAACCTTATTTAAAGTCTTCTATTTAACCTGTATCTTTTTTGAGCTAATTCCTTTATCGGTAACAATCTGCACCAAATACATACCGGATGAAAGCTCTTCAATATTTAGACTAACTAAGGTGTCACCCACTTTTTCTTGTCTTACCTGTTGCCCTAGGGTATTCAAAATTCTAATTTCGCGCATAGGTTCTGTGGTTTGAATGTGCAATACATTAGTTACCGGGTTTGGATAAAGAACCACAGCGTTTGTGTCAAGATCCTGACCATTTACCGCCAACACACCGGAAGAAAAGAAAAGGGTTATGTTTGGCACTTCGTAACGTGGAAATCCATTGGGAGGATTCATGGCATCAAAAGGTTGGTCATCTCCATACACCACTCGGGAATAGGCAGTATTTTGGTCGGGGGTGTTATAAAATCCAGTCCATAAAATTTGCTCTGGATAGCTTTTATTTGAATATACTACCAGATTGTCGCCAGTGTATTCATATGCAGTATCAAAAGGAATATAAATGTTATTAAACCCTTTCTGGAAATTAACCATTCCTTCATAAACTAGGGTGAAGCTGCTAGGGTCAACCCAAGCATTTTCCATATTTTCTTCTGTGGTTTCGCCCAAATAAATTTGAATAGGCACATCGTCAGTGTCATTGTCAAAATAAACGCGGTATTCCAAGCCATTTATGGTTTCGCCGGTTGCCGTAATATCTTCAGCCTTATAAAGCGTTTGGGCCAAACTGTGTAGGTAGAAGAAATTTAAGGGAGAATCTGTAGCTGGATAAATACCATCACCAATATGAATATCTTCTGTGTCTTGGTATTGCACGCTTACTAGAAAATCAGCGGTTTCGTTATTTGTAAGAACGGCATCATCAGCGCTTTCTACTTTTGCAATAAATGTATGCCCTCCTAAGTCTGCATTGCCAGGTGTCCACGATAAAGTATAGGTTTTTGTTTCGGCAAAAGCAATGGGATCGCCTGCTTGGAAAGCTACTACATCGCCATTTTCGTTTACAATCGAAACAGTATAGTTGTTTTGGGTGATGGTACCCCCGTTTTCAACTGTTATATCATAAGTGGCATTCTGCCCTATATTAGGGGTCGTATTTCCTGAGATGCTGCGAGCTAACAAATCATTATCAATTACGGCTTCTACTTCCACGTCGTCAATTGCCCAACCATTTATGAAGTTGTTATTTCCATCATAGCGAAAGGCAAACTTCATTTCCGTTGCCCCAGCGGGGGCATTGAAATAATAGACATATTCGTCCTGTGGAATGTTAAAAAGCCAGAGCGGGGCTTCCCATAGTGGTTGCCAAGTAGCACCATCATCAAAGGTAACATCAAGACCTATTACTTCACCGGCATCTGCCGCATAATTTATTAAATATTGTTTGTATCGAAGGGCTAATTTGTCATGCCCGTCAATATCAATAGGTGAGGAAACAAGGCGACTAAGACCTACCTGAAAACCGTATCCCATATATAATTCTGGGGCAGTACCACCCGCTATTTGTGAAACGTTTACACCCCACTCTGGTGGTTGGGCAGCATCAATTACCCAGCCGGTCGGCAACTCTCCTTGAGGATAATCAAATGTTTCTGTATAAAGGTTTTGTTGAGCAGATAGCGAATTGCTCCAAAAAAGCATTTGTAAAAGGAACAAGGAAATAGATAGTGTGGTTATTTTTTTCATCATATTGTAATTTATAAAATCTGTTTCAACAAATTAAACTAAAATTTCAGCGCGCATCAATTCGTGTTACACGCTATTTTATAAGTTACACGCTAAGTGCCAGCACTTAATTTTGCTATTGGGGTTGCTAATAATAATAACTTTATACCACCTTTGTATCATGCGATGCTTTGCAATTAATAAAAATGATACTGTATTTAGGTATGTAGCGAAAGCTATATTGCTATCGCTTTTTAGTATGGGTACCGTCAGTTGCTACCAAACGGATAGCAGCTACAAAAAGGAAACGTATTTAAAGTATACTGCCGCAACAATTGCTGATAGCATCTTTGAGGAAATCCATAATCAAGTGTATGATAACCCATCTTTGGCAAGATCGCGTTCCTTTGAAATTTTGGCATCCCTTGACAGTAGCGATAAGATTTCCAGAATAAAGTTGATGAAATACATAGGTTCTTCCTATGTGTTTGAGACGAATTATCCCGAAGCAATAAAGTATTATAACAAAGCCCTCGCCGAGGCAGAAGCAATTCAATTTTATTCCGAAATAGCCAATATCAATAATAATCTTGGGACCGTATTTAACGAATCGGGGAGCTACACTTCTGCCTATATCCATTTGGTAGCGGCATTGGATAATTATGAATTGGCAGGTATTCCAGATAAAAAGGGCGGAACACTCAACAATATTGGCCTTACATATCTCAATCTTAACAATCACAAAAAGGCCCTTCAGTATTTTGAGGAAGCCTTAGATACAAACCCGCAACCAAAGAATCCTATTTTGGCGGCGACCGTTTTAAATAATATTGCGCTGTGCAATGGTTTTGAAAACAATACTGCAATTGCCCTGGAAAACCTGAATCACTCCATACAACTTTCAGAAAAAAACAACAACCAGTATAGCTTGTGTATTTCCTATAAAATAATGGGCGATATCTATCAAAATTCCAAAGAATATGAAAAAGCATTTGAAGCCTATAAGCACAGTGAACGTATTGCGCAGGAAGGGAAATTGTTCCAGCAGATTGCTTTTGCAAAAATAGGACTTGGAAGGGTATTGTTGGATTGGAACAGAATTCCCGAAGCGTTAAAGGAGGGTTTGGAGGTGTTGGATATGGCAGAAGAGAAGAACAGTAACTTATTAAAAACAGATGCCCATTTCCTGCTTTCTATGATATACCAAGAAAAGAAGGATTATCAGAAAAGCTTGGAGCACTTTCAGAAAAACGTATCCTTAAAGGAGGAAATGAACAACAATACCATCGTCAACCAGATTTACGACGTGGAGTTAAAACATCTGGACCAATTGAACAATATGCAGCAGTTGGAAATAGATAAAAAGGAACTGGCAATAAGCAATAAAAACAACCTCTTGTTTTTTGTTTCCTTGGTTTTCATGCTACTTTTAATTGGTCTTTATTTGGCCTATAGGAACCGCCAACATAAGCAGGAGGCAAAATTGCGCGACACCGTAATTGAAATGAATAAAAAAAGATCCAATGCAGCTTTGGAAGCCGAAATAAGGGAACGAAAAAGGATTGGGCAAAACCTACATGACAGCTTGGGGTACTTGCTCTCACTGGCGGGACTACAGGCAAGTGTACTTCATAAAAAGAAACATATTTCAGATGAGAAAAGAAATGAATTAATACAATCACTAATGGAAAGTATTGACGAAGCATTTAATGAGGTACGTAATATTTCGCACAATCTTTCACCATCTTTACTTTCAGAAAGAGGTTTAAAAGGCGCATTAAAAAATATTAGTGCTCGCGTAAACCAAAGTACAAAGTTACATATGACTTATGATACGTTTGGTTTGGGAGAAAATTTGGATGATCTAATAGAAAATGCACTTTACAGGACGCTTCAGGAAATAGTAAATAATACTATTAAACACGCCGATGCCAGTGAACTATTTATACAGATTGCCCAAGATGAAAAGGAAATAACACTGATGGCTGAAGATAATGGTAAAGGGTTTAATTATGAATTGGTAGGCAATGAATCCGGCATGGGGCTTGCAAATATTACCTCAGGGATTGAAAACTTAAACGGCACTATTTTTATAGATACAAAACCTGGTAGGGGAACAATTATTAGTATTATAATACCTTTAAAATAGCACACTGATTATGGTAGAAACACCCATACAAGTATTGATAGTAGACGACCATCAACTTATGATTGAAGGGTTAAAACCGCTATTGGAAGATGAGGAAGATATAGGGCAAGTATCGGGCGCAAACTCCATGGAGGAAGCGCTGCAGTTTTTAGATTCAAACCAGATTGAGGTAATATTAATGGACGTAAATATGCCAGATATTTCAGGTATAGCGGCCACAAAGCAAATCAAGGCGCAATATCCAAATATAAAGATAATAGCCTTGACCATGCATGAGGATATTGCTATTATAACCAAAATGATAAAAGCTGGAGCTTCAGGTTATATTTTAAAACGCACCAATATGGTCGAAGTGGTGGAAGCTATTAAGATAGTTAGGAATAATGGGAGGTATATCAGTAAAAATATTCAAAATATATTAATGGATAACATGATGAGTCCCACTGAAGAGCTTTTTAATGAAGAGGCTCAAAAACCTGTACTTTCAGAAAGAGAGCGCGAAGTACTCGACCTGTTGGCAAAAGAATTTAAAAATGACGAAATAGCTGAAAAGTTATTCATCAGCGAACGCACCGTAGAAGCACATAGACGGAATATTTTTATAAAGACCAAAACAAAATCTGTTATAGGGTTAATGAAATACGCCATAAAAAATGATTTGATTAAGATTAATATGGAAAATAAATAAAAAAACATGGTTTTAAAAAGTAAGTGTACTTTTGTATAGCTTAGCTAAAACCCATAAAATGAAACTTTACACTTCGCTCCCAAAAGGATTAAAGCCTTATTACGAATTGGAACTTGAAAAGTACCGCCAAGCATATGCCGATGGCAATCTGTCAACAGCTTGGAGCCATTTGGAAAGGGCCCACGTCCTCGGGCAGCGCTATCCGTTTGCCCACAGCTTTGTACACTGGAAAATGCTGCAATTTGGATTTGCTATTAAAAGTGGAAAGGAAGTCTTGGGGCAGCTACCGCGCTTGGTGTTTGGGGGCGTGAAGTCATTTGTGGGGAAAGTCCCCGTTGGAAACCCCGGTGGCGCAAACGTACCTCCCCTAAAGCCTTTCCCTATAGAAAAAGAGTTGCAGGAAATTTTTATAAAAGCCGGTGTAAGCGCAATCAATCCCTAAACCTCCACTCGTGATTCTTAAAATAAATTCCCTTCTCAAGTCCAGCTAGCCTGTCCTGAGCAGCTTGTCCTGAGCAGCCTGTCCTGAGCGAAGTCGAAGGGCAGTCGAAGGGTAGTCGGGGCCATATATTCTTCCATGATTCACGATTGAACATTTCCCCAAATTACACAATTGCACAATTGCAAAACCAACAATGCCATACCTTACCTGAATAAGATACTTGCGTATTTAAAACTGATGATCATCGTGTTGAACTGTCCAATAAAATCCTGACCCAAATTGCCGTGGAGATTGTCGGTAACCCCTATTTTTTCTGGGAATAGTTGAATGTTGTTCAACGTTGCCGTTGCCTTGCCCACAGTCAAGGGTACGTTTTTTAGCACAAAACCATCCAAGGCAACCTGCCCACCGGCACCACCTGTATTGAGGCTTGTTTTGGTGTAATTGGCATCGATTGCGGCTTTGTATTTATTGTAAAATTTTGAATAGAGGGAGGTAGTCTGCGCCCCTGTGTCAAAATTGAAGCGAAGCTTATCATTTTTGTGGCTAAGCTGTATTATGGGCATATATTCATCATAAGCCAGATTTTTTAGGGAGTATTTGTTCGGCCGCTTCGGAACGTACAGAGTGTCATTTGTAAGCTGTATTTCCTGTAGCGCACGGATTACAGGGAAGCCAATGATTCCCTTTATTTCATAGTCTATCTGGGGAAAGTCTAAGTCCGTATCATCAAAGACGAGGAAGACTACATTTTTTAGGATGATTTCACCCAGTTCTACTTTGTCTGCTACGGTAAGATCACTCTTCACTTTTAGTCCCGTGGCAGCATCTACGTCAAATTGGGCAGGAATTAAGGTCATTCCAAGGGTTTCCGCAACGGAACGCTGTATAACCGAGAAATTGGCTCCAGTATCAAAAACAAAGTTGGTGGTGGTATTTCCAATTTTTGTGGCAAGAGTAGCAAGACCTGCCTTATCTTTTATTAGGGGCAAGGCGACGTCTGAAGCTATGCTGACTTCCTGTGGAGCGGTATTCTCTAACGCTTTCCAGATTTTATGGGTGTTTTTAAGATCCTCAAGTTTTGTGGAATCCAAAAAGTCGGCATAGTCCTTTTGAAGTGCTCCATTGATGTGTAACGCTTCTTTATATTGACCCAGATGGATATAGTTGGTCAATTTGGCAACCAACATTTTTTCCTCCAAGCTATCTTTAGCTTCCTTTTCTTTGATTTTGAAAAAAGCATCAATCGCTTCATTAGATTTTTCCGGATTGTTGAAGGCATTGGCAAGAATTGCCTCAAAATAGAGCGAATCCTTCTTTTTGAACTGGTCTTTGTTGTTTTTGAATTCTTCCCGTAAACTGAAGTAATCCAAATCGGTTATCAAAGTGTTCAAGTCCTTAAACGTCTTGTCGGTAGCAAGCTTTTTTGGACCTTGGTTGCAACCAATAATAAATAATAGTAGGGGGAGCAAACATAACTTTTTCATAAAGGATAAACGGTTTGGTATTTAAGATATTTTCAGACTATTGGTTAATTAATCGGGTAATTCGTAACAAATAAATCCTGAATATTTTATACAATCCATCACTTTTTGAATTGCTAAAGGTTTTTGGGTTTCCACTCGAACTACATTTTCCCAATCTTCCAGGTCGATGCTTACATCCTCAATTTCCTCAATTTTCATCAGCATTTCAAGTATTTTGGTTGCTCCTGCTTGCGAATTTATCGATGTGCCAAGAATGATGAGTTTTGCTTTTTCGGTTTTTGTATATTGTGGTTGCACTAGTTCCATTTGTATTAAATCTAGCGGTTATACTTTTATTATCTTCAATATTCAATAGAAAAGTTTTAGGTTTTTCTTATCGAAATTAATCTGGGACTTGCTCATTTTTGTATTCAGTTAATAAAGCCTCAGTATTCTCATTATACAGTTTTCGGGCTAGCTCGTGTAATCTTTTCTTTGAAATGGTTTTCCAATTTTCAAAATCGCCCTCGTAGGGCTTGTTGAATAATGCCAGACTCATATTGGCGATAATTCTGTAATTTGCATGAGGGTGCGCATTTCTGGGATCGTTTTTGGCATTTTTTAAATAATAGGAAATGCGATTGTAAAGCTCTTCCTCACAAAAAACCATTTCAATCAATTTCCCCCGGTATTCCAGATCACGCGACTCGAGTCCTGGAAATCTTTTATAATCGTAAAAATGCTGCCCTTCATGCTTTAGATAAACAATTTTAAATTTTTCCGAACTTTTATCATAGCCCTTGGTAACGCAATACAGGGCGCTGTCTGTGGCCCATCCACCTGGATAACGTTCTCCCAAGCGGGAATACTCCATCCATCCAAGGGACAGGAAATCTTTCATAAAATTGACATCCACCTTTTCTGTATGGTCAATCAAATCAATTTCGAAAGTTTGGGGCTCCATGGTTTTCCAAACCAAAAAGTCGTAAAACTTCCCGGCCCTGCCAAAGCCAGTACAGTGATAACCTTTGCTTTCAATATATTTTATATATACCTCATCTAGGTTGCTTTCGTCTACTTTCCCTTTTGTATAAATCCCATTTAAGTTTTCCTTATTGAAAAAACGCAGTAATTTTTGTTTAAAAATACTGTCATTATCCTGATCTGGATGTAGAAGTCCCCTTCGCCAGTAATGTTGAAACATTCGGTGTAATGGATTTAAAAGCGTGTCTGTTTTGTCAAAATAATCATCCGTCCGATCGGCAGCATATTTAAACCGCGCCTCAAATTTGTTTTTAAAGGCAACATCCTTGGACTTGTATAATTCCAGAGTATCCAGATACTTTAAAATCTTGGGGCCTTCGCCTTTTACGGCGGTTCCATATACGTATTCATAATCGAGGGTATCCGTGGCCTGGGTTTGGCCAAGGACGTTCCCCACTACAAATAAAACAAAGGTTATGAATGGTGCTATTTGCTTAAATGTCATTTCTTTTAATTTAGTCGTTTTATTCTAAAGACCCTTTATTATTGCTATTGTTACAGTCTTTGTGAGAATTGTTCGGCCTTGTCACTTTTCAAGTATGATAAGACCGAATGGATTTTAAAAATCTATTTTTTCATAATTTTATGGGAATAGGAATTTCCATTTACTACTGATTTCATTATATAGGTGCCTGAATTTAATGAAGATAGGTCAATGGTACATTTGAGACTTCTTGGCTTTTTTTCAAGTACTTTTTGACCGAGCATATTATAAAAAAGAATGGTTTCAATAGGGTTTTTCGCAATAACGGATAGTTTTTGCGTTGTAGGATTGGGGAAAAAGTTGAACCCTGTAGCCACGGGATCATCAATAGAAAGTTGCGCACAACTAATGGTAGCCAACCACCCTGTTTCCCGAACTACTTGGTTTGAGGAAAACACTACGGTAAGTGCGCCCGTAACAGGGTCAGATGAGGTAAACGAATCCCCAACAGAAAGATTGCTACTAGGCACCGATGGTACATCGCCCGTGGTGCTCTCCTCTCCACAAAGTGTTTGCGCAAGCAGTGGGGCCGAGGTATTCTCTCCATCATAAATTGTCAAGAAATCCCAACACCCTCCTTGCGATCCATTGCCAAAAGTATCTGCTTCTATATCTACATAGGTAAAGGTTAGCGTAACCGCATTTCCTGAAGTATCGGGATATAGGGTTGTTGTAATATGCTCATTATCTTCATAAGTATCATTGGTTCCTCCCGAATCCGTAAAGTTGCCATCACATATCTCAGGCGCTGCTTCCGTAAAGAATGTTAAGGCGGTAGCCTGCGAAATGCCCAAAGTATCGCAATCTGCTATTATATATGCATCATAAGCTATGCCTGCTTCCAAACCGGAAGCTGTGGTCTCCAAAGTGCCACTGGGAAGTGTCTCCGTATAAACAGCTGGGTCTGTAGCGGGATCATCGCCTTCCAAGAAAATAGACAAAATATAACCAGCACTTGCGTTCGCTATTTCATCCCAACTGAAATGCGCCGTGGTTTGGGTAGTGTCTGAAAAGCTTAGGTTTTCAACCTGCGGGCAATCATCTCCTGTTTGGACTTCTATGCAGAAGGTTCCCTCGGTATTGTTATAACCGCTTAACTGTATATAATATGTTTCCCCGGGAGTCAGGCCTTGGGTTTCAATAATAGCATTTAATGGGTGCAGGGGTCCGCCTCCAATTTGATTACATGCCAAAGCTTCTGAAAAGGTAGTCATAGCCGCACAATCTGTGGGGCTTTCATATAAGGCCAACTGAGTATCTGGATGGGTGCCAACGTTGAAATCAGTGGTAATTAGTACACTGCCGTTATATGGGGCTTCAAATGTGAACCATACACTTTTCTGGGGACCTTCAAAAAAACAATCTCCTTCAGGCTCATTCTCTTGTGGTGTGGCGCCAAAACTAGTATATGGAGCGCCAGAGCACGGATCATCCACTAAAAGTGGGAGGGCATCACAAACATCGTCATTTAACGGCGGGGTAGGAGCGGTGGTAAAAGTTTCCTTAACCATTATCGAATTATCGCTGCCACAATCGGATGTTATATATACATCGTATGTAGTTTCAGCTATCAAACCATCTGCAGTGGCTATATAGGTTCCGGCAGGAATATGATCTGAGTAGATGGGTGGGTTTGTGTTTGGATCGTCTCCAGTATAAAAAACTGCAATATCAAAACCAGCCAAGGCCGTAGGAGCATCATCCCATAAAAAGTCCGCAGTTACATCAGTAATGCCATCAACCCGCAAATGTTCAACGGCAAAGCAACCGGTTATATATTCACAATCTCCTAAGATACTAAATACGCCATCGTCATAAATCCATTCATTATCATCTCCCCGTATCCAATCATTGGTGCTATTGCCGTCATTGTCAAAAACAATCAAACTCCCAATAGGGTTTAGTCTGGTATCTTCCCAGGAAATTTGTGTGCCAGGAACTACCGGTTTTGCAACTAACTGCATCCAATATTTAATTTCCTCGGTCCCTGTACCTGGAAAATTCAAATCATCGGGTAAATCTAAAATTACTTCATGCACTTCAAAACCAAAAGCAGTTCCTATTATTTCCTGGGATGTTGGCACCAAATTTTCAATGGTTTCACCTATTTGGGTAGTGGGGATATTATCACCGTTTTCATAAAACAATATGTCAACACTTTCAATGCCTCCTTGCGAAAATAGATTCACTATAATTTGGTGGACGGAAAAGTTTAAGGTATTTGTTGAGACAAAGAAATCATTTGCAACTTTTTGCCCCCCTTCTTCAATGAAGGATCCATTCTCAAAATTATTGCTCAGCTGGATGTGGGAGCAACTTGTTTGGGCATATAAAAGGCCCATGGAAAATAAAAGAATAACTGTAATTATGTTGGTCTTCATACTATATATTTTGGGGTTTAATAGATAGTAAGCAAAGCTAGAATTTCGGGAATAGGGTTTTCTATTGTTTGTGTTGACAATAGCGTTGACAATTCACTAAATAGTTCAGTTTGATTAAATAAATATGGTGCCTTCCATACTAATGATGGCAGTTCCGCTTAAAAGAATTCCATCTGGTTCTATACAGACGCTTAAAATGGAGGGTCTTCCCATTTTTTCACCTTGTATTATTTTGTAGGTTTTATTTCTTTGCACAAGATGGTGGTGGCTCAAAAAACCAATCAAGGGTCCGGCAGCACTGCCCGTCGCGGGATCTTCCACTATGCCTATTCCCGGATTGAAAAACCTTGTTTTTGATATAAAGTCTGAATTATTTTCAGAAAGCGCGAAACAATACACTCCCTGAAATCCATATTGTTCCGCAAGCTCTTGTAAAAGGGCTTTCTTGGGGTTGGCTCTATTGAGAACTTCACTATTTGTAAGTGGAACCATAAGATGGGCTACTTCCGTTTTAACAACTGTAGGTTCCATAATATTGTAAATATCCTCTTTTGAAATTGAAATTGCTTCTGAAATTTTTTCTGATGGAATTTTTTTTAAAAGTGATGCAGGTTGCTGCAAGATACCAACTTTATACCTGTCTATACCAATAGGGATGGTTTTATCCTTCATTATTATTTTTGGTATTTCCGCAGGACTGAGTTTAAAATAAATATCGTTTTTAAGTACCGCATGTACGGCCCCTAAAAGATTATGGCCAGCTCCGTTAATCTCAAAACCAGTAGGCGTAAAAGATCGCACTCTTAATGTGTTTGTCGATTTGGAATAATGTACAAAGGAAGTTTCGGAGTAACCGAATTCCTTTGCAATGTCTTTATATTCTGTCAGCGCCAATTCCTTTGGGATTTCTATTACGGCTAGCGGATTTCCATAAAATTGTTCGTTGGCAAAAACATCTACAACAAAATATTTTAAGCCTCTTTTATGCATAGTTTATTTGGTTTATTTTTTAATATCCTTTCTATCTCCATTGGTGGAAGGTTGCGATATTACCAAGAAGTCCAGTTTGATATCGTTCTCATTTGCTATATAATGGGGAACGTTGGGAGCAACAAAAATTCCTTCTTGCTCCTTTACTATCTTTTGTATATCCTCTATGTAGAAGGATGCATTGCCGCTTAAAACAAAAAAGAACTGTCCTGCTTTTGAATGAAAATGTATGGATTCCTTGGTCCCACTGGGCATAGATTCCATCTTTACCACTAAATTTTCCTTATCCACAAAGACCCAACTATCACAGTTATCTCCCCATTTATAGTGGTGTGAATTGTTTTTATTTAATACCATAACCATTTCAAATTTGTTTGGCGTTTCTAATAATAATGTACGCTTTTCTTCATTTTTCTTTTTGTTGTCTATGAATTGATTTTGTATATTTTAACAAATGGGATGGAAGTATTGTATGTTATTGAATTGGTAACATTTGCTTTTTTCAGGAGACCCTCCATATATCCCTTTTTTTGATATTCCTTGAAATTTTTATAATGTTTTGAGAATCTTTGGTCTAACCACAATAAACTCCTTTCCCCAAAAGTCCTTGGACGGGAAAAGCCACAGATCAGGATAGAATTTGAAATGTTTGTCATCCGTTTTAATAAATAAACGGCTTTCTTGTGCGAAATTACGTGAAAAAATAAACTGGCTATGGAAAAGTCATACCTGCTCTCTTCTGCATTCCCTTTTCCTAATGTTTTGCATACAAAATCAACATTGGTAATACTCCTAGTTTGTTTGTGCTTTCGCGCCGTTTCAATAAGTCTTTCCGATTTGTCTATTCCTTTTCCATACCTGATTTTGGAAGATAGCTGTATAAGTAGATCCCCCTTGCCACAGCCAAATTCAATTACAGCTGAATTAGGAGATACTAATTCTTTCATTTGATTGTGGAGTTTAGATATGTTGTCTTCAGCATTAATTTTCATCAAATAACATCTTTTATTCAACGGCTATTTCATTAAAACCTTTAAAAAATCTTCTACGGTTTTATAGCCTTCCTTGTTCAGCTTTTTCTTTAGTCGCATTTTACTTACCCGAACACTTTGTGGCGAAATGCCTAATATTTTGGACATTTCCTTGCTAGTAAGGTCCAAATGCAGCAAGACCAAATATCTTATTTCTCCTTCGGTAAGGGAAATTTTAAAATGCTGTATTTTTCCAAAAAAGCTCGGATAGATATTGTTGAACTTACTTTTAAAAACGGTCCAATCTTCTTCTGTAAGAATTTTTTGCTCCAGTAAATTCGCTACCTCTTCATCGGTTTTGTTCAATTGTATGCTTTCTCCGATCTCCTTTTGGAGGGTGTCTATTATTGCATTCTTCTTTGAAAGATCCAAGATATATGTTTTTAGCTCTTGCTCCTTTACTGTCAATATTTTCTTAGAATTATGCAACTGAAGTTCCAGGCTTTTCTTGTTAAACCGTATTTTTTGAAAATAACGGTATACAAAAAAGCCACCGGACAGTAAAATTGCCAAAATTGCAATTGCAATAAACCAGTTTCTATTTTTTATCAACCGCTGTTGTTTTTTGAGGTTTTCTATTTGAAGGCTTTTAACTTCCGAACCCATTTTTGCTTGATATTCCGCCAGTGTCTTTGATTGGTTGGCTATTAAAATAGCATTGTTTTCCTCAGTGTAAAGCTTGTAATATTTTAATGCGAAATCCGTTTCTTGAAAAGTCTCATATATTTCTGAAAGCTTTTTATAACCCTCGCTTATGCGTAATCTTCGATTGATAAGAAGGCTTAAATCGAGACTTTTTTCAATCGCTGCTAGTGCAAGTATTTTTTCACCTTCCCGTAAATAAATGTCTGAAAGATTATAGTAAGTTGCGGCCTCTCCATCTTTATAATCCACTTTTTCATAGTTTCTAAGCGCCTTGAGGTAATAGGATTTCGCCGAATCATTTACTTTTTTGTTTTTAAATATTTGCCCTTGATTATTAAGGGCTATGGCTAGATCCCTAAATTCCTTTTGTGATTTAAACATTTCAATTGCGCGATTGTTATGATGAAATGCCGCCTCAAAATTACCTTCCTCCTTTAAGATCAAAGCCCGATTAGTATGGGTTAGTCCCAATAATCGATACATATCTAAGCGCTCGGCAATGTTCCCGGATTCTGTATAGCTGGACAGGGCGTCTTCATTGTTTCCCAATCGCCACTGCACCAAACCCAAAGTATTTAATATTTTGGCCAGTTCTTCATAATTATTTTCTTTTTCAGCTTTGCTATAAGCCAAATTGACAAGTTTGAGTGATTTTTGATATTCACCAGATCTCCAAAATTCCAATGCGAGATCATTAAGGGAATCAGTCTTTATATTTTGATAAAACGAGGACAGACTGACAGAATCTAATTCAGAAGTAGCTTTGAATACAGGTTCTTGACCAGAAGCTTTTTCGCGGGAAAAATTGCAGCCTAATAAGAATATACATATACAAGTCACAAATAGGTAAATTGCTATTTGCTTTATCATAATCATTTTAAAAATTTTTAAAAAATTATTACAATTGAAAAAACCGATAATTCCTGTACCAAAATATTTGGTACAGGAAGATTATCACATTATCCACACTATCTAAATGAATCAAATTGTATTTTATTGTTTAATCAACTTTCTTGCTGCCTTGAAGGGCCCATTTTGAATTTGGTAATAATAAATTCCGCTTTTTAGGTGGGAAAGGTCCATTTCGATTATATTCTGCCCAGTATCAAAAGTTTTGGTAAGGCTGTAAACCATTCGTCCTAAACTATCATAGATAGCAATGTCTGTGCTGCCGCCATTTAAAAGATAAAGCGGAATGCTTGTCCTCGAATTTACAGGATTGGGATAATTCTGGCCCAGCCAATTGGAATTTGTTGGCAGTTGATTGTCGTTTTCCGTAATTCCCAATGGTATATGGTTAGCTTCAAAAAAGTACAAGCCGCTAAAGAAGCTATTGTTGTAAAGGGTGCCCCCCATTAAAAGCGTCCCATTGTTGAGCGGCGAAATAGTGGTAGGATCAAAATCCGGTAATTCCGGTCCCTCATAAAAACTTTCTTCAATAGCATCCCCATTGTTGTCTATCTTTAATAGGGTTCCTAGTGTATATGACCCCAAACGTTTATATGTAAATTCTCCTGCTTGATTTAAAATAAACAGATTGTCTTCTCCGTCAATATAAGCATCTCTATAATAACGACCAATCTCCGAATTGTTTTCCCATTCAATTTCACCGCTCTCCTTGTTTAGTTGCAAAGTGTTAATCCTATTGTTTGGTGTTTCGCCCATAACCCAATACAAACTATAGGAGGGTATTACAAGATTTCCCTCCGTATTCTGCATAATTTTATAAGGACGGATTCTTCTGCCTTCATTGCTTTGTCCATAAGAGGTTGTCCAAACCTCCTCCCCATCGTTATCTATTTTTAAAGCTACTAATTCCTCTACAAAAGAAGTGATCTCCTGTTGCTGCATTCCACTAACGTAAATAACATTGTTGTTAGCTATAAGCAAATCAAAGCCAGTGCTAACAAAATCAGGCTGAGGATACTTGTTAAGCCACTCCAAATCGCCACTACTATTGTATTTCAAAACAGTTAAATCTACTACATTAGCAAACATAGTGCTATACCCGCTTACACCTGTTAAAACTACATCTCCTTCAGCATTTACTGCACCCGCATTGATCTCAAAGATAAAATCGTCAGGATTTCCTGTAGTTGCGAATCTTGTCCATGCTTCATTGCCTTCTGAAGTATATTTTATGGTAGTGAAAACTGGGAAGTCATCAGCTATGTTTTCTTTTGAGTACCCGCCCACATAAATATTATTATTATCATCTAAAAAGAAAGCTCTTAATAGGGCAGTATGTAACTCTTTTTCGGTTTCCCAAATTAAATTTCCAGCCGTATTGTATTTTTTAATGCGAAGAGGCAATGCCGATTCAGGATTTGGCAATAAAAAAACAATTAGATTTTCTTCAGAATCTATTTTTGCTACAATGCCTTCAGCTTCGTTTCCGTTTTGTTGGTTAAAGTCCTTTTCCCATTCCACTTCGCCATTCATATTGTATTTGGCAACAAAAAAATTTCGGAAGTATTGGTTGTTCTCAATTACACCAAAATCGCCCGTTACATACGTATTACTATCTGAATCAAAAGTGCTGCTTAGCATTCTGGTATTTGAACTCGAAAAAGGCGTTTCGTAGATAGCTGTCCATTCCGGATTATTTGGCCCCGAGTCAAAAGGCATTTTTACGGTTTCAAAAACACCTCCCCTGGAAGTGTAATAATTATCCAAAACCGCGTATGCATTATCATTATCATCAATGGCAAGATTGATTAAATCCCGAATCCCTTCCGTATTGGAATCAAGTTTAAGATAACTGGTTTCTTTCAGGATTTCCCCCTCTTCCGAATACCTGAAAACGCGAACCCTTTGGTCTTCGGTATTTTCGTCATATCCCAGACCTGCTATTACCGGTAAATTGTTGATGTCCAATACCATTTTAGCAGTTTGAATTTGGATAATATTTTGGTTTTCCTCAACCCAATTTTCCGAACCATCATCTTCATATGAGATCAATAACAACCCTTCATTTATCCACCCACTTCTATGCCGTCCCACTATATAAATTTTATCCGCTCCACCAATTTTTACGTCATGACCATTGGTGATGTCATTATTGAACTCTCCCGCACGATAGGTTTTTATCCAGCTTTCATCTCCATTAGTATTGTATTTAATTGTTCCAGTTCTATCTGCCGAGGCTACATCAAAAGTGCCTGTCACAATTATGTTTCCGGAAGCATCAAATGCAATTCCCTTTGCCACTGAATGGGTCTTGATTATTTCACTAGTTGGGTCGTTTTCATCTACATTTCTTTCAAATAGATACGGTTGTCTCCAAACTTGATTGCCGTTTGAATCATAGAAAATTGTTAAATACCCCTCCCAATATCCTTGACTATCGCCATCCACTGCCGCATAACCGGTAATTGCAATATTCCCGAAAGCATCTGTGGCAATCGCGGTGGGTTCATTCCAAGACTGTAATATGGGATTGGAGTCTACGGCAGACCAGAGAGGCTGACCACTGGCATCATATTTTAATAACAAATATTCCACAGAAGTACCCGTATAGCTAATGCCGCCAATAAGGATCGCTCCGGAATCATCTATCGCCATCGTAGTTGGCGCATCCAAAGCTCCATGTCCTCCGTCATAAACAGAGGACCAGAGTTCATTTCCTGTATTTTGATCATATTTTATAGTAAAGACATCCATATCGTTGCCATTCCATTGAACTCCAGTAGCTATTGGGTTTCCTGTTTCATCTAAGGCGATATTTACACCGTATTCAACGGCATACAGCGTTCCCGCTTCCCTTTTTTCCCAGATTATCTCCCCAGATACGCCTACCTTAATAGTGAGAAAATCGCCTTGGGCACTTTCTGTATTTGAACCGGCCCCCGTTATATAAGTATTGCCGGCCGAATCGGTAACACTGGCGTAGGGAATATTCATTCCAGTTCCTAAATGTTCCAGATATCCATATTCGCTATTATTTCTTTCAGAAACATGAGGTGTGAGCCCATGTTTTTTATCCAGCAGTATATCAGAGTAAAAATTTTGATTCAGGATATCATTTTCATGCAATTGGGATAACGAAGTCATTTTGCCTAAAATTCCAGTCTTTTGCGATACACTGGCGTTTTGGTGAGTTGGAAATTGGACCGTCTTACCTTGGCCTAATAAAGATGCCGTAAAGTGTAAGGAAAAGTACACTAAGACAAAACAGATGGTTTTTGGAAAGTAGCGTGAATTCATAATATTGATATTTGAATGATTAATATTTAAAAAAGAGTAAACCGTACAGGATGCACGTTTGTGAATTTTGTTGACTCTCGGTTTCAAAACTAAGCGTATAGGCTGGTATTTTTTAAGAATAGGCGTTGACAAAAGTGTTGACAACTTCATTCAAACTGATTGCTTTTCCATATATATTTTTAGCTCTTGATGCTACTGCAATGGCAATATATATCTGGCTTTTCAATTACTTGCTTTATTTGTTTCTTGAAAAATTATTTAATTCAATATGTGTTTAAGAGCATACAAGGGAATTGGTATTTTTTCCAAAATAGGGTAATTTTGGAATTGTCTATAGGAGTTATTAGAGGCCTGCCATCACATAGAAAAACTGTAAATAAATATGGAGATCAAAACTTTAAACGGAGTTAGTGTTGAAGTTATTTTGGATGCCTTTAACCTATCCTTTTCCGACTATTTTGTTCCTTTTCATTTGACATTGGAACAACTGAATTCAAAAATATTTGCCGAGAATGTTGACTTGGGTTTGTCGGTCGGAGTTTTTGAAGCAGAAAATCTAGTCGCTTTTATATTGCATGGGGTTCATGAAACCGATGGACAAAAAATCAGTTATAATGCAGGAACGGGCGTTATTCCACAAAAAAGAGGCCTCGGCTTGACTGCAAAAATGTATGCTTACATGCTACCTATTTTAAAGGAGAAGAAGTTCAGCACAGTGTGGCTTGAAGTTATCTCAGAAAATACCCCAGCCATTAAATCCTATGAAAAAGTCGGCTTTAAAAGGGTAAGAAAAGTGTCTTGCTATAAAGGAATTCCGAAAGTGGTAGAAACAAATAAGGCTGTGGAAATTAAAAAACTTGGGATCTATAACTGGGAAATAATGAAATCCTTTTGGGATATTGCTCCAACGTGGCAAAATTCAATCCATGTGCTTAACAGGCTTAAAGAAGAAACTATTTCATGGGGCGCCTATTTCCACAATGAGTTAGTAGGATATATTATTTATAATCCAAATAGCAAGAGAATTCAACAAATTGCAATTGATAAGAAATGGAGGAAACAAAGAATAGCATCGACCCTAATTTCCATTATCGCGAAAGAGCCGGATATTCTGATTTCGATAATTAATGTGGATGCACGTGTTGAAAACGTTCAGCAGTTTTTTGAAAAGATGGGGTTTGATAAGTTTTTGGAACAAGATGAAATGAAACTGGAAATCAATTAATCTGGAACTTCACAAAACATCCATATCTGAATGTTGGTAACTAAAATTTTAAAAAAATGTCTTGAAAATTTGCGCAGTTAAATAACTGCATTTATATTTGCAGTCAAATAACTGCGTAATGAAGTTAAGAAGAGATGTATTTCAGGCAATTGCCGATCCCACCCGAAGAATGATAATTTCCCTGCTTGCCGTTCAAGCCATGACACCTACCGCTATTGCTGAAAGTTTTGATTCTTCTCGGCAAACCATTT
>Ga0209344_10002072_pt1 | contig 23419 bp, 23 predicted proteins | sample Cruoilmetagenom6_FD_187293 | JGI IMG/M metagenome (GOLD analysis project Ga0209344, IMG submission 187293) | Oil polluted marine microbial communities from Coal Oil Point, Santa Barbara, California, USA - Santa Barbara Oil Seep Sample 6 (SPAdes)... | ecosystem: Environmental > Aquatic > Marine... | reverse complement strand
GAATTTTTCATAAGCAAGTTTGGGGCGATAAATATAATTGAAATAACTATGATGTAGGCAAGGAAGTTAAAAGGAAGATTTGCGACATTCAAAATTCGAAGCTCGAGGTAGGAGATTAGAGAATGAGGATTAGAAATTAAGTTTTAAGGAATTACTTTTTTGTGATGGCTTTCCCTTTGCTTAGGCTTCCAGATTATCAATTGCCTTAGCTATATCTACCTCCTTACCCAAAACCGGAGAAAACCAATCGCCCATTTCCGTAAGGCGCTGGGGCATGGATTTTATGGTAAAATCCAAGATGGCAAGGCCAGGCTTTACTTCCTTCCAAGATAGTGGAGCAGAAACAGGCGCGCCTTTTTTGGGCCTTGCACAATAGGGAGCCGCCATGGTTTGGCCTCTGCGGTTTTGTAAGTAATCCAAGTAAATCTTGCCTCTACGATTCTTTACTGCGCGCTCCATACTGGTAAGCTTTGGCAATTTATCGTGGATAAAATAGTACAGCAGTTTGGTAAAATCTCGCGCCTCATTGTAGCTGTAATTACCGCCTAATGGAATGTAAATCTTCCTTATCCAGCACAATATAACTGTCGCCTTTCTTAAACCCTTTAACGATATCCTTCCATTCCACTTCCTTGCCTGTTTCCTCATTTACGCGTTTGTAGTGGATGCGTGCATTGTCATGAACGTCGAGCATGTCCAGATCGAGTTTTCTGTCTTCCGATGCGCTGTACATTTTTATGGGAATTGACACTAGGCCAAAGCTTATTGAACCATTCCAAATTGATCTCATAATCATAGCATTTTCATTAAAAATAATGCTAATGCGGGAAAGGCAATCGGGGTTTCACGATATTTTTTAACGGTGGCAGAAATAAGAAACGCGATTATACGCCGTATGAAATGTAGAGGATATTTTAAGGAAGTTATACCTGCTAACTATAGCTTAAATCAGTTTTAATTGATTCACGATCTCCTGCAAAGAAGACTTCGCATCGCCAAAAAGAATACTGCAATTATCCAGTGCGAAAAGGTCATTTTGAACGCCTGCATAGCCTTTGCCCATACTTCGTTTCATTACTATAACCTGCTTGCTTTCGTACACACGAATGATGGGCATCCCATAAACGGGGCTGTCGGGGTTGTTTTCGGCTGCTGGGTTTACTACATCGTTGGCACCAATTACCAAAACAGCATCGTACTGTTCCATGTTTTCATTGCCTTCATCCATTTCCTTTAGATGGGAATATTCCACATTGGCCTCTGCAAGCAGCACGTTCATATGTCCTGGCATACGGCCAGCGACGGGATGGATTATGTAATCTACCCCCACGTGACGCTTTTCTAATAATTGTTGCAATTGACCACAAATATGTTGCGCTTGTGCAACCGCAAGTCCGTAACCGGGAACGATGGCCACCTTCTGCGCAAACGAAAGTGATAAGGCCGTTTCCGAAATGCTTATTTCCTTAATCTCCTGCGCTTCTTCAACGGCACCATTTTTACTCTTTTTAAACGTTCCTGCAAGTACTTTTAACAGGGAACGGTTCATCGCCTTACACATTAAAAGCGTAAGTAGAATTCCCGCGGCACCCACAAAAATACCGCCCGCAATCATTGCCTTGTTGCCGTAAACAAAACCTGCAAAAGCTGTTGCGATACCTGTGATACTATTTAAAAGAGAAATTACTACCGGCATATCGGCACCCCCAATCGGAAGAACGAAGAGCACGCCATAAACCATGGCTATGGCTGCCAGTACATACATAAAAGCGGTAAACCCGATAGGAATGATTCCGAAAAAATAGAGCACAGGCAATAATACCATCAAACCCAAAAGTATCCTTGCGGAAAGGATGACGGTTTTACTGCGTCTGTCTTTTACTTTACCGGCCAATTTTCGCTCTGCTATAATACTTCCCGTTAAGGCTACTGCCCCCGTTATCAAACCGGCTATAAGTAGGATTTTATTGCCCAGAATGGTAGTGAAGGGATCCATTTGGTTGGCCTCTACCAAGCCAAGAAGCATTGCACAGCCGCCGCCGGTAGCATTGAATAACGAGACCAGTTGGGGCATGCCAGTCATTTCAACCTTGTCTGAGAGCCTTTTGCCGATAACCGTTCCTACGGCGATTGCCAAGAGCATAATTATTAAATTGGTATAGGGAACGGTTGCCGTTACCGCAGCGATAAAAGTGAGGACCACGGCGAGGACCATGCCCAAGGCGGCTATTAGGTTTCCCGTTTTCGCATTTTTTGGGGAACTCATAAATTTCAAACCTCCCAGAAAGGACAGGGTGGCAATTAAATAACCTACTTCTATGATTGCGTACATGGTTTAATTATGAAGTTTTGTTTTTATTGGAAAATAGAACGACTTTAAAAAAAGACCAAAACATAAGCGATTTTTTAAATTGAGGTTGCTTATGTTTTGTGTCTTTCAGTATTGAGTCAATAATTGAGGAATTATTTTTTAGGACTAAACATTTTCAACATACGTCCGGTAACGAAAAATCCGCCAGAAATGTTAAGGGTGCCGAGAAAAACCGCGATTCCCCCCAAAGTGAGGTTGAGGTAATCGTCCGCCGGCACCCGTAGCATCACGATAATGGCTCCTACCAAAATAACCCCACTAATGGCATTGGCGCCGCTCATTAGAGGCGTATGCAAAATAGCGGGCACATTGGCGATTACTTCTATGCCGATAAAGACACAAAAAATGACAAAATAAATTTCCTGGATGTGTTGATTTATGAAATCCATAATTTATGCTGGTTGTAGTTGTTTGGTGAAATGTGGGTGCGTCCATTGGCCTTCCTTCATAATTTGGGAAGCGGTGAGCAATGGATCATCTGGTTGGTCTTCTGCCTTTTGTTTGTACTTTATAAATGAGAAATAGTTATTGGAAAGCAATTTTGAAGCAGCCGCGGGTATTTCTGCGGAAAGGCTTGAGTGACCCAGAATAGTAACTCTGTTGTGATTGATAATTTCCTTGTTTTTTGAAAGCTCGCAGTTTCCGCCCTGTTCTGCCGCCAGGTCAATGATCACGCTGCCGGGCTGCATTGCTTCCACAGATCGTGTTTCAATGAGCAAGGGTGCTTTTCTCCCCGGAATATTGGCAGTACTGATTACGATATTTGCCGTTAGGATGTGATTGTGTATCAATTCTTTCTGCTTTTTCTGATATTCTTCACTCTGCTCCACCGCATACCCGCCTGCATTTGCAGACTCGGTATAGCCTTCTACTTCAATAAAGGTGGCACCAAGGCTGCGGACTTCCTCTCCGGCAGATTTGCGAACGTCAAAAGCCTCAACTACAGCGCCCAAACGACGGGCAGTGGCAATGGCTTGCAAGCCCGCAACGCCTGCACCGAGCACTAAAATCTTGACCGGGGTAAGTGTTCCCGCGGCGGTTGTAAACATTGGGAAAACCCCATTATACACTTCCGCTGCTTTTATCACCGCCCTGTATCCCGCAAGGGAGGCCATGGACGAAAGCACATCCATAGACTGCGCAAGAGTAGTTCTTGGAAGCAAATCCAAACTGTAAACCGTGGCTGAATTTTTTTGATAAATAGCGAGTTTGGAATCATGAAAGAGGGGGTTGAAAATACCAATGAAGCAACAACCCCCCTTCATTTCCACTTCGCTAAAAGTATGGTTTATGGATACGATGGTATCCGAATTTTTAAAAATTGACTCGCGAGATTTACTGATAGCTCCCGCCTGTAAATATTCAGCATCGTCAATTTGTAGCGAACTGCCCAGCCCCGGCTCAAAAAGGATATTGAGCTTCAACTCCCCGGTAAGTCTTTTTACTTCCTTGGGCAACAAACAAACCCGCGGATCGTTTGGGGTTTTTAGGATTCCTATAGTATTGGGCTGCAGCTGTTCGCTCATAAGTTCTTATTGAAATTTTTATTTTTCCTTTTTATTTGTTTAGCATACCGAAGTATTCTTCCTTTACTTCCCGGTAACTTTTTAAATGGGCCAAATATGTTTTTCTAAACTTTTCATGTTCGGTTACATAAAACATATCGCAATCTACATCTTCACATTCTGCGGCTTTTGGTAAGCTTTCCCTATATTTTAGAAAAGCATCTATTTTCGCAGCGTTTGTTTCTTTTTCACGAACCAATTTATCAAGTGTGTTTTGGGAATCAAAAGCTTTTGAAAGTCCTGCTTTTCCAAGGTTCAACAGGTTGACAATCTCCTTTTCGATATAGTTGAGATGTTCTATCCAGTTGTCCAACTCTATGGAATTATTCTTAAATGCTATTGCTTCGGGGGAATCGTGATCGTAAATCTGCATGACTTATATAAATATTTTTAAATTTCTATGAAAGAACGTCTATATCGATGGGTCTTTCAGCCTGCTTAACACTTGTAATTTTTAGTTCTTTGGTACCATTTGGAAAATTCCAAATAACGGAATCGCCCTCGGCATAACCCATTACGGCTGAACCCATTGGGGCCAAAATAGAAATCTTGTTCGCCGCGATATTTCGTTCGGTGGGGATGACCAATTGAAATTCGGTTTGCCAGGTTCCTGATTCAACTGTAACAACACTGTTAAAGCGAATTACATCTGCAGGCATTTCTTCGTGGTCGTAAATAATGGCACTTGTAAGCTCCCCGCTTAATTTTTTAAGGGAAACCTTGGTGTTTTCATCTTTATAATAACCTGTAACGTTGAGTAGGCGTTTTAAAAAAACATACTCTTTTTTTTCTAATATCAAATTTCCATATTTCATGGTTTCTATTTCTGTATTATTAAAGATGGAACATCATTGTCATTTAAGACAATTGAGGAGCGATGTTCCATCTTTATGGATTCAAATTAATTATGGGAAAATCCCTCTAAGCACATAGGCTTTTTCAATTCTTTCGATAGCGATTGCAAAAGCTGCGGTACGCATATCGATTTCTTTCTCTTCGGAATAGGCCGAAACTTTCTTAAAGGTTGACCGAAGTTTTTTCTCCAGTTTTTCCAAAATCTCGTCCATCTGCCAAAGCTCTCCGTTACGGTTTTGAAGCCATTCAAAATAACTTCCTATTACGCCACCGGAGTTGCACATAATATCTGGAATGATGGTGATGCCACGCTCTAACAATATTTTTTCGCCTTCCACATCTGTCGGGCCATTGGCGCCTTCAGCAATCAAAGTAGCTTTTATGGAATGTGCGTTTTCTTTGGTAATCTGGTTGCCCAAAGCTGCTGGAATACAGATGTCGCAATCCAAGCCGAAAAATTCCTTGCCGTCCAAGGCGTCTGCTTCTGGGAAACCTACGATGCTGCCGTTATTGGCTTTTCCATAATTGAAAAGATCCTCAACTGTAATCCCTTCTTTGTTTTGAAGGCTTCCGTAGGCGTCCTGGACACCTACCATTTTTGCACCTTCTTTTTCCAAGAAATGTGAAGCCCAATAGCCTACGTTTCCAAAACCTTGAACGATAAAGGTTTTACCTTTTAGACTCTCATTGTTCTTTTCTGCCCAAAATTTAATGGTCAAAAATACACCGTAACCAGTGGCACGATCACGGCCTTCCAAACCACCACTGCCAACAGGTTTTCCTGTAACTACGTGTTGGTTTTTGGAACGTTCACTAGTGCTTTTTGTACTCATATAGGTGTCTGCAATCCACGCCATGGTCTGGTCGTTGGTATTTACGTCTGGCGCAGGAATATCGTGCTCCGGGCCAATATTCTCGCCCAGCGCATAGGTGAATCTTCGCGTAATGCGCTCCAATTCTCCTTTTGAATATTTTGAAGGGTCGATCTGGATTCCTCCTTTTGCGCCTCCGTAAGGTAATCCTGCCAAAGATGTTTTCCAGGTCATCCACATGGCCAAGGCACGTGCGGCGTCAATATCAACCGTTGGGTGGTAACGAAGGCCTCCTTTGTATGGGCCAAGTGCGTTGTTATGCTGCACACGGTAGCCAGTGAATATCTCCACATTACCATTGTCCATACGAACCGGGAAGTGAATGATGATTTCAGTGTTTGTGATGCTAAGAATTTTGCGAACGTTTGGGTTCAGATCAATTTTGTCTGCAGCGCTGTTGAATTGCTCCAACACGTTGTCCAACATTCCTCTTTTTACAGGTTGCGGTTTTTCCAAGGTTTGTGTATTTGTCATTTTAATAATTGTTTTTAAATAGTTGCCATTTCTGGCTCTCTTTGGGTTATTTTCAGTAAAGGCTCGGGAGCACGGTGTTGCAGTTCGTCAAACTCACTACAGGAAAACACCGCTGAATGATTGTGCGTTAGCACGCAATAAGCTGCGTGCGCACATTCAAGGCAAAGGTTTGTAGGGTTATTAGTCATAATCATTAATTGTTTGACATTCCTATTGGCAAGGTGTGTGCCATTGGCACAAAAAATATTCAATAAAAACGATAAATTACTGTATTACAAATAGTTATAATGATTTATAACTAATTTTTTCTGTGAAGTGAGTGGGGCATATTTTCCGCAGTGGGGAAAAATTACCCAATGAAGATGAAGTGGGAACTGGAAAGTATGAGGTAATTAGTGAGAGTGCTTAAACTAAGTAACGCTTTCGCTTAATGACCAATTACTTAATTTTCCCACGAAGTGTTTTACGGTCAATGTTGAGAATCTCCGCAGCTTTGGTTTGGTTGTTGTCAGTTGCGGCAAGTACTTTTTGAATGTATTTCTTCTCCATTTCCTTTAAAGAATGCAGACTGTCCTCAGGAAAATCAATTTTATATTTTAAAGTTTCGGGCAAATCTTTTATACCTATGGTACGGTCGCACATAATCACGGCACGTTGAATTACGTTCTCCAGTTCACGAATGTTGCCCGGCCAATCATAACGTTGCAAAAGCTCTTGAGCCTCTGGATCAATGGTAATGTAGCGATCTTTATATTCATTGCCGTATTTGAAGAGAAACTTGTCTGCTAGTAATGGAATATCCTCTTTCCGTTCCCGAAGAGGCGGCACGTTGATTTCTACAACCGTTAAACGATAAAAAAGGTCTTCACGAAAGGTTTCCTTCGCAATCATTTCCTTTAGATTGCTATTGGTGGCGGCAATGACGCGTACGTCAATTTTTTCAGTTTTTCGATCGCCAACTTTCATTACTTCTTTTTCTTGAAGGACTCGTAAAAGTCTGGATTGAACAGCCAAAGAAGCGTTTCCTATTTCATCCAAAAAAATGGTTCCGCCATCTGCAGCTTGGAAAAAACCTTCGCGATTGTCATTGGCTCCTGTAAAAGCACCTTTTACATAACCAAAAAGTTCCGATTCCAAAAGATTCTCAGGAATTCCGCCGCAGTTTACCGCAATAAACGGTGCGCGCGAAAACTTGCCGTTGTAGTGAATGGATCGTGCCACCAGCTCTTTTCCCGTTCCACTTTCACCACTTATAAAAATGGTGGCTTTGTTGTCCTTTACGCGTTCTATTATTTGCGTTACGTTTTTAATGGCTTCACTCTCGCCAATTATTTCATTATATTTTTTTGTTGCAGTAATTTCGGTTACGTTTTTCCGCTTCGTTTTGGTAGAAAGGGATTTTAAAACACCTTGTTTCAATTCTTCCTTCGTAAATGGTTTTACCAAATAATCTACCGCGCCCGATTTTATTGCGGAAAGCGCATCCTGAACCGAAGGATAGCCTGTAACCACCAGTTTTGGCATATTTGGGTAATGTTCCGAAGCAAACTGAATAAGTTGAAAACCGTCCACTTCGGGCATTTTTAGATCTGTAATCAGTAAATCTATTTCGGTATCGCGCAAAATGGCAACGGCCTCTTTTACAGAAACTGCTTTATAAGTGTGATAACTGAGCGAATGGAGATGCCGCTGGAGGAGTTCCAAAATGTTGATGTCGTCATCTACTATCAGTATGTTTTCCTTTTGTAGCATCGGGGTTTATTGTTTTGGAAATGTAATAATAAAAATGGCACCCGTGGGAATATTGTGTTGATAATCTATAGTTCCACGATGGCTGCGAATAATTCCGTGCACTACGCTAAGCCCTAAACCGGAGCCGTCGCCCACTGTTTTTGTTGTGAAAAAAGGCTGGAATATTTTCTGCACGTTTTCGGGAGAAATGCCTGGGCCCTCGTCTGAAATTTTAAGCGTGATTTTCTTTTTTGTTTCTTCCAAAGAAATAGTAATCAAACCATTTTTGGGTGAAAAATAGATTGCGTTCAGCACTAAATTGAAGATAACCTGGGTCAACTGAATGGTGTCGGCTTTCATTAAAACTTCACCTTTTGGAAGATTCACTTTATATTTTACTTCGTTCTTCTTAAATGTGGGGTCTAGCAGATTCATCGCTTCGTTAATTACAGGAACGATGTCTGTCTGTCCTAAATTTTGCGGCATTTCGCAGGCGAAGAACATTAATTTTTTTACCACTTCGCGTGAAAAAATGGCACTATTTATTATTTTATCTAGGTCTTGGCTGGTCTGTGTGGTTTTGGGTTCTTTACTTTTTAGCAACTCGGCGAAGCCCAAAATATTTGCAAGTGGGGTGTTGAGTTCGTGGGCTATTCCCGCGGTTATTTCGCCCAAAATACTCAAGCGGTCCGCGTGTTCCATTTTGCGTTTCATCACAGTTTCATTTTCACGGATGGCTACTCGTTCCAACAAATCGCCTACGTTAATTGCAACGTTTTTCAATAATTTTTTCTCTTCCTTTAAAAAATCTTTTTTGGTGAATTTATCTGCGGGATAATGAATTTTTATAAAACCTTTTGGCTCATTGAAAATGGTGATATTACTTTCAATAAAAACACTTTTTTTGGGAAGTGCAGAAGAAATGAGATGGAAAGGTTCTGAGTTGATCTCAACAGTAGCGTGTTTGCCGAACTGCAATGATTTTCGCAAACTTAATGCGATTGAATATAGTGTTTTGTCAAGCTCATTGTAATCATTGTTTACTATAATAGAAGAGACCTCATACAAGCAGGTAAGTTCTTTTATTCGTTCCTTAAGGTTTTTTTCAAGAGTCATATAAGGCTGTAAATATTTGTTCAAAGATATTGATAATGCGGAGATTTTCTGAGTTAATTGGTACGAATGGTTCGTTTCTCTATTGGATTATTTCCATTTAATAGGAAATAATCCAATACTTTAAAATTCTTTCACTATATTTGTTTTCCCAGCAAAGAAAAATGCAATCACAACTTTTCGCTATTATTGACGTAGAGACCACTGGTGGTGGGATAGCAGGCAATCGTATTACCGAAATTTGCATCGCATTGATGAATAATGGCGAAGTGGTAGATAAGTACACCACGCTCGTCAATCCGGAGCGGGAAATACCACACCACATTACTGCACTAACAGGCATTGACAATGAAATGGTTGCAGATGCGCCACGGTTTTTTGAAATTGCTGAAAAAATTGAAGCGTTTACACAAGATGCTATTTTTGTAGCGCACAACGTTAGTTTTGACTACAATGTAATCCGCGGTGAATTTCGGCTATTGGGGCAGCATTACAACCGCAAGAAACTCTGTACCGTCCGGCTTTCGCGAAAGTTGATTCCCGGAATGCTTTCCTATAGTTTGGGAAGACTTTGCAATACCATAAGCATTCCGCACCATAACCGTCACCGCGCCGAAGGCGATGTGGATGCCACTGTAATTCTTTTTCAGCGATTGCTTTCACTTGATGAAGATTTTAACACTATCAATTCCTTTTTGAATCCACGTTCCAAACAAGCAACACTACCGCCACATATTCCTGCCGAACAGATAAACGAACTGCCCGAGGAGCCTGGTATTTATCTTTTCAAAAACCAAAAACATCAAGTGGTGTATGCCGGGAAGGCAAAGAATATTAAAAAACGGGTGCTTTCGCATTTTTACGACAAAAAAACGAAGGAATACCAACTGGGGCAGGAAACGCATTTTATAGATTTCGAACTAACGGGGAATGAGCTCGTAGCGTTGCTGCTAGAATCTGAACACATCAGAAAACACTATCCAAAATTCAATCGGGCGCAGAAATGGCCCGCCACAATTTTCCAAATAATCAGTTATGTAAACCAACGTGGCATTATCCAACTGGCTTTGGGTAAAACAAAAGCACTTAATGATTCCGTAGGTACTTTTTACAACCGAACCGAGGCCACGGAAAAACTGGAAGAGATCTGCGAAACTTTTAAATTGTGTCCACGTTTTTGCACCTTGCAGAGCACTTCTGAAAAATGTTCCCACTACCGTATAAAAAACTGTGAAGGTATTTGTGAGGGTGATGAAAGCGTAACGGAGTATAACCTAAAAGTGCAGGCTGCCATTAAGGCCCTAAAAGAAAATAAACCCAGCTTTGCTATACAGGGAAAAGGAAGAACGAAGGACGAAATTGCCTTTGCCTTGGTAGCCGAGGGAGAATACAAAGGTTTTGGTTTTTTTGACAGAAGTGAAGCCATCTGCAATATTGAAGATTATGAACCTTTTTTGAAATTGCAAAAGGCCAGTTATCACACCCACGCCATCATTCGCAGTTATCTTAAAAAGAATGGAGAACGGAATGTGGTCTATTTTGAACCCCTCCGCCTATCGACACCTCCCCTTGAAAAAAAGGAAGGAATATTTGATTATAATTTATCACAAAATTAGATTTGAAAACAGAATCTCCTCAAAACTTGTAATCACCCTATCCGCCTTGCTGTAATCCTGGTTGGCAGAATGGGGGCTTTTAAAACCTACGCAATAAATATTCGCAGCTTTTGCCGCGGCAATTCCGTTGGTGGAATCTTCAATTACCATGCAATGGTTTGGGTGTTCGCCAGCAAGTTCGGCGGCTTTTGTAAAAATTTCGGGATGCGGTTTTGAGGCTTTTAAATCTGCGCCGCTTATTTTGGCCTTAAAATATTTATCGAGATCAAACCGCTCAAAAATACGGTTGATGTTTGGCATGGATGCCGAAGAAGCCAAAACCAAGGTTAAACCATTTTCGTGATAATTTTTTATTAAATCGTGTACGCCATCCAAAAGTGATAAATCTGAATCGTTTTCAAAAAGATATTTAAAATGTTTTCTTTTTGTTGAAACTAGATGTTCTGGAGCATGTGACAGATCAAAATGCTGACACAGTGTTCTGCAAATGGGAAGGGTAGCCTGTCCCGTAAATGAATCATACAGTTCTTCGCCCACATTAATATTCACATCCTCAAACATTTTGAAGTACGCTTTTCGGTGCAAAGGTTCAGTGTCTACAATAACCCCGTCCATATCAAAAAGTACAGCTTTTAGCATTTTTCTATTTTTTTGCGAAGGTAGCATAGATTGTTGGATTATTAGATTATTGGAGGGTTAGACATTAAATTTTGGCACGTTCATATTGCAACGGCCATTCCAAATCTACTTTTAATTCTTTAGCGGCGTGAAGCGGAAAATATGGTTGACGAAGACTTTCCCTAGCGTAAAGAATTAAATCTGCCTTTCCATCCTTTAAAATTGCTTCGGATTGTTCTGCGGTTGTTATTTGCCCCACAGCTCCAGTCAAAATATTTGCTTCTTTTTTAATCTGGGCAGCGAAAGGAACTTGATAGCTGGGTTCACTGGGAATGGTTGCTTTTGGCACATTCCCGCCCGAAGAAGTATCGATTAAATCAACACCAAGCTTTTTCAGTTCAATTGAAAGTTTTACAGAATCCTTAATCGACCAACCCCTATCGGTCCAATCTGTGGCTGAAATACGAACGAATAATGGCTTTTCCTCTGGCCATTCCTTTCGAACTACTTCAGTAACTTCCAATAGAAATCGTATTCTGTTTTCAAAACTTCCGCCGTATTCATCGGTACGTTCGTTTGCCAATGGCGAATAGAATTGATGAAATAAGTAACCGTGTGCCGCGTGGATTTCAACCACATCATAACCTGCTTTTTCTGCGCGAATAGTTGCTTCGGCATAATCTTTTTTCACTTTTTCAATTGCTTCTAAATCCATTGAAAGTGGAGCAGGTTCTCCTTCACGAAATGGCAAAGCCGAAGCGGAAACAGTTTGCCAACCGTTTTCAGCATGAGGAGCAATTTTTCTAGCGCCATCCTTTGGTAATTGATAGCTTGCTTTTCTACCTGCGTGTGCGAGTTGAATTCCAATTAACGCGTTTTGGGAATGCACGAAATCTACTATTTGTTTCGACTTTTCTATATGTTCGTCTTTCCAAAGACCCATATCGCCGTGTGTAATTCTTCCCTCTGGCGAAACTGCGGTGGCTTCTTGTATTATCAATGCCGAACCTCCCACGGCGCGGCTTCCCAAATGCACGAGGTGAAATTGGTTCGCAAAGCCATCAACGCTACTGTACATACACATTGGCGAAACGACCATTCGGTTTTTGAAGGTTGTGTTTTTTATTTTTAGTGGAGAAAAGAGGATACTCATATTTATTATTAATTCTTTATTGCTATTATTTATTTTTTGATTGGTCTTCGACTGCGCTCAGACTGACAGAAATTTAAAAAATCCATACGTCTTTCTGTTTTTTAAATATTCTAAATCGTTTTCGAAATGATATGCTTCTCTTTCAAATGAAATATTCCTGTAAGCTTTATGGCGATCTTGATATTGAATTAATCGAAGCAAAAATTCAAGTCCGTAAAATAAATAGAAAAAAACAACCAATAATTCTGCCTGTTGGCGAAGGTGAATTTGTTCGTGATTTAAAAAAACAACATCCTCCTTTTGACCGTGATGCTTTAAAACTATAAAAGGCCAAAGCGTCATTCCAGTGAAGTTTTTTCGGAGAAGTTTTGGACGGACTATTAGGATCAAATTGTTTCGGGTTTCAGGTTTCAGGTTTCAGGTTTCAGGTTTCAGGTTATAAAATTCAATATTTATTTTCGCTATTCGCTAATTCCTATTCCCTATTTTATTTTTTTAAAAATTGACGCAACACATATTGAAGGATCCCCTCGTTTTGATAATATGCAATTTCAATGGGCGAATCCAGTCTTGCTATGGCTTTGAATTCAATTTCCTTGCCGTTTTCGTCCTTGGCAGTTACGGTTACTTTTTTTGAAGGGGTCAAATCGTTTTCAATACCTGTAATTGTGAAATATTCCTTTCCCGTTAACCCGTGCGATTTGGCACTTTCCCCTTCCAAATACTGAAGCGGCAACACACCCATCATAATTAAGTTACTGCGGTGTATGCGTTCATAACTTTCTGCCAAAACGGCTTTTATTCCCAAAAGAATGGTTCCTTTAGCTGCCCAATCGCGGGAAGAACCACTTCCGTATTCCTTTCCAGTAAGCACAATCAAAGGGGTTTTATCTTTTATATATTTTTGCGAAGCTTCAAAAACCGTCATTTCCTCTCCCGACGGAAGATAAGTAGTGTAACCGCCCTCCCTGTTTGCCAATTGGTTTTTAATACGCACATTGGCAAAAGTTCCGCGCACCATTACTTCATCATTTCCACGGCGGGAGCCATAACTGTTGAAATTTTTCTTTTCCACACCTTTTGATATCAAATACTTTCCGGCAGCGGAATCTTCTGAAAAGGCTCCCGCAGGCGAAATATGGTCCGTTGTAATGCTATCGCCCATTACCAAAAGTGCGCGGGCACCCTCTATATTTTTAAGCGGTTTCGCCTCATTTGAAAGATTGTGGAAAAACGGAACTTCCTTAATATATGTGGAGTCATCATCCCATTGATAAAGCTTATCATCCGGCACTTCAAGGTTTCGCCATATTTCGTTGCCGTCAAAAATTTCGTCATAGTTCTTCTTGAAATCTTTTGGAGTAAGCACGGTTTTCATCACCTCATGAATTTCATCATCCGTAGGCCAAATATCTTTTAAAAAGATTTCCTTTCCGTTGCGGTCATAGCTCAGTGGCTCCGTCGTCAAATCTATATCCACGCGACCAGCTATAGCAAAGGCCACAACCAACATTGGCGACATCAAGAAATTCATTTTTACTTGGGAATGAATTCTGGCTTCAAAGTTTCGGTTTCCGGACAATACGGACGTTACTATTAAGTCGTTTTCCTCTACCGCTTTTGAAATCTCCGGAGGTAATGGGCCGGAGTTACCAATACAGGAAGTACAACCGTAGCCCACCAAATGGAACTGAAGGGCTTCCAAATCTTTTAAAAGGTCTGCTTTTTCAAGATAATCCGTAACAACCTTTGAACCCGGAGCTAAAGAAGTTTTCACCCAAGGTTTTACATCAATACCGCATTCCCTTGCTTTTTTTGCAACCAGCCCTGCTCCTATCATGACAAATGGATTTGAGGTGTTGGTACAAGATGTAATTGCCGCAATGGCTACAGCTCCGTCTGAAAGCATGTATTTTTCGTTATCTTGTGAGATCCAAACAGTTTTTAAGCCATTTTTAATTTTAGCTTCAATCTCAATGTCGGGTGCGGGATTGTGAGACTGTTTTACCGGCTGGCTGCCCCCTTCTTCCTTCCAGCGGGTTATGGCATCTACCCTTTCTGAATGTTTTATATATTTTCTGCCAAAGGAAGCATGTTCCAGTTCTATGAATTTTTCCTTTAAATCTTTAAGCAAAATTTTGTCCTGAGGTCGTTTTGGCCCAGCCACACTTGGTTGAATAGTTGAAATATCCAATTCCAACACATCGGTGTATTCAATCTTATCCTCATCCTCTCGCCAAAGCATATTCGCTTTACAATAATCCTCAACCAACTGAATCTGTTCTTCGCTTCGGTTACTGCTCCGCATATATTCCAGCGTTTTATTGTCTATAGGGAAGTAAGTAATGGTACAACCAAATTCTGGCGACATATTCCCAATGGTGGCTCTATCAGGTACCGAAAGATTGTCTAAACCGGGGCCAAAAACCTCAACAAATTTGCCCACTACACCATATTTGCGCAGTAAGTTGGCAATGGTCAACACCAAATCGGTAGCAGTGGAACCCACGGGAAGTTTTCCGGTTAATTTTAAACCAATTACTTCAGGATTAATGAAATAGATAGGCTGGCCAAGGATAGCAGCCTCGGCTTCAATACCTCCAACGCCCCAAGCTACTACTCCAATTCCGTTTACCATTGGCGTGTGGCTGTCTGTACCCACAAGGGTATCTGGGATAGCCATTCCCTCCCTAGCAATTACACCTTTAGAAAAATACTCAAGATTCACTTGGTGGCAGATCCCCATTCCAGGGGGCACCACGCTAAAATTATTGAACGATTTCTGTGCCCACTTCAAAAAAGTATAGCGTTCTCTGTTACGTTTGTATTCCTCTTCCATATTTTGCTGATAGGCGTATTGAGCCGCAAAATAATCTACCTGTACACTGTGGTCTATCACCAGATCTACCGGTATCAATGGATTTATTTTTGAGGCATCGCCTCCTTTTCGCGCCATTTCGGAACGCAGCGAAGCAATATCAACAACGGCGGGAACGCCCGTAAAGTCCTGCATCAGTACGCGGGCAGGCTTAAATGCGATGTCTTTATCGCTTTTGGCAGGTTTCCAATTGAGGATAGCATCCAAATGTTCTTTGGTTACTGAGAAATCATCGTAATTCCGTAGTGCATTTTCTAAGAGAATCCGTACCGAAAACGGCAATTTTTTAATATTATGTCCTTGCTTTTCGAGTTCAGAAAGACTGTAATAAGTAAGTTCTTCGTTATTGGTTTTAAGCGTTTTTTTGAGGTTGTAAACATCTTGCTGCATGGCTGAAAAATTTTGGCTATTAAAAATACGCAAATAATATTGCGCCGTAAGCCGAGAACTTTTGTTTAACAAGGCATTAACAGATAGACATGGAACGCAATCAAAATAAAAAAGCCCCCGAGTCACAACATCCCGGAAGCTTTTTCCCCTCACATTTACAATTTTAAAACTACTCCTCGATAGTTAGATTATTATATAGGTGAAAGCTTGAAATGTCATCAACCATTTGGAAGGAAATTTTTGTAGATTTAAACTTTTATAGGCTAAAAAATTCAAAATGAAAACCAAAATCATCCTACTACTCTACATATTTCTCACCACAATCAGTTTCTCACAAACCATTGAAACGGAAAAAACAGAAACCTATACAGAAGAAGTTAGAGTATCTGAACCAAAACCGATTGCATTTAAACTCGTCGATGTTCCACCACTTGCGCCAGACTGCAATGCAAAATGGAAGCTGGAAAAGCTACAAAAATGCACACTCAATTATATTTTTGGTCATGTAAATAGAAAACTTAATACAGATCTCGTTTCAGAGTTAGGCCTAACGGGATTAATAAGAATAGATGTAACTTTCACAATAGACAAGGAAGGAAACCCAAAGGATATAACTGCTTCTGGCGGACCAGAAATTTTGAACCAGAACGCAATAGAAGTGCTCCAGACTCTTCCTCAATTAATCCCTGCAATACATCAAGGCGAAATAGTTGAGGTTTATCTTAAATTTCCAGTGGCGCTGAATATTCGATGAGTATTGCATTTTTTGAAGACTCCAACAAATATTAATATTCTATTTCTGTTTATTAAATGAAAAAAGAATCAAAATTATTAAAATCAAACAAAATAACATTTGTCATACGCTTTTTGTAAGCACTCTATTTGTTGTTTTAGGGTTTACAGTAATGGAGGAAAACACTTTCACTAAATGGGTTACAATTATCTTTTTTGGTTTATGCATAGTCGTATTCATAATTGAATTATTACCCAACTCAAGTTATCTAAAACTGACCAATGAAGGATTTGAAATACGCAACTTTTACCGTTCCCATTTCACAAAATGGACCGATGTAAGCGGTTTTGGAATATATTATGTCAGCTTTAATACGATGGTCGCTTTTGATTATACTGAAGAACATACAAAGCATAAAACGAGAAAGAAAATTACCAGATTCCTTTCCTCTTACCAAGGAGCTCTACCTCAAACCTATGGCATGAAAGCCACAGAACTTGCAGCGCTAATGAATGAGTGGAAATATAGAAGCGAAGGTGTAATACGTCCAGTACCATATAATCATTCTGAAAACAAAAAAAAATCCCGCCAATTCCACCAACCTAACAAGCGTTCTATAATTCCGTGTACCAGCGCAATGTATTTTTCATAATTCACTTAGTTATTGCCTGCGCAACAAGAAACCCGCCAGTCCAGGCATTCTGAAAGTTAAAACCACCCGTAATAGCATCTATATTTAAAACCTCGCCCGCGAAATAAAGTCCGTCAACCTTTCGGCTTTCAAAGGTTTTAAAATTCACTTCCTTTAAATCCACGCCGCCAGCAGTTACAAATTCTTCCTTAAATGTACTTTTCCCCGTTACCTCAAAAATGCCCGCCGTGAGTTGGTTTGCCAAATTCTGAAGATTTTCCCGCGTGGCTTCTGCCCAAGTAAGGGTTTCGGCAATTCCAGAGGCTTTTACCAGACTTTGCCAAAGTCGCTTCGGCAGTTCGAACTGCGCATATTTAAAAATGGTCTGCTTTCCTTGGATGTTTTTCATTTCCTTTAAAGAATCCAAAACTTCTTCTTCGGAAAGGCTATTCAACCAATTCACCTCAATATTGAAATGATATTTTAAAGGCTCCAACAATCGCGCGCCCCAAGCCGAAAGTTTTAAGATTGCGGGGCCGCTCATTCCCCAATGGGTAATAAGCAACGGGCCGTTACTCTCCAAAATGGTTTTTCTCTTCGCATCCAAAATTTTCACAGAAGCATCCGTACTTAAACCCGGCAAATCGATAATTCGTGAATCTTTAATATTAAAAGTGAAAAGTGACGGAACCGCAGGTATAATGGTATGCCCCAAATCTTCGAGCAATTGCCAGATTTTTGGATTGCTACCCGTTGCTACCACAACTTTTGCTGTGGAAAAGGTATCGGTAGTTGTATTTATTTTGAAATATTCGCCATCCTTTTGAATTTCCTTTACGGATTGATTGAGAAGCACCTCAACACCCAATCTATTCGCTTCGGAAAGAAAACAATTTATAATAGTTTGTGAAGAATCCGAGACCGGAAACATTCTGCCGTCTTCTTCAATTTTTAGCTCCACTCCCCTTTTCTCAAACCAGGCAATGGTATCGCCAGTCATAAAGGTGTGGAATGGGCCCAAAAGTTCCTTTTCGCCACGGGGATAGTTTTGCGTTAATTCCTTCGGAAGAAATTCGGCGTGCGTCACATTGCAACGCCCGCCACCCGAAACTTTCACTTTGGTGAGCACTTCCTTTCCACGTTCGAGAATTATAATTTTAAGTTTCGGATTATTCTCAGCAGCATTTATTGCCGTGAAAAACCCTGCAGCACCGCCGCCAATTATTATGACATCGGCCTGTTTCAAGCCAGGACTTTTTCTTCCGCAAAACTTTCGCAGAGGACGATGGTTTCTTTTACATCTTCCAAGGTAGTGCGCGGATTTATCAAACACATTCGTAAAACAACTTGTCCGTTCAACACTGTTGTTACAAGCAAGGCTTGTTTAGAATCGACCACATTTTTGGAAATTCGTTGGTTCAATTCATCAAGCTTTTTCTCTGAAAGTTTGTTGCCAATCGGGTTATATCTAAAATTGATAACGGCCAAGGTTGCGGGCGAAATAACTTCCCAATCAGCACTTTTTCGAAGAAATGCTTCCGTAGCCTCGGCCAATTTCACGTTATACGAAATCGCTTTTCGGAATTCACCCATCCCAAAGGTTTTTACTGACATGTAAAACTTCAATGCTCTAAAACGACGCGTCAATTCAATGCCGTGATCGTAAAAATTTATTTCGGAAGTATTGCCTTCAATATCACGTAAATATTCGGGTTTTTCGGTGAAAGTTCCTTTTAGCCATTTGTGGTTTTTAATCAACAGGCAGCCAATTTCATACGGCTGAAAAAACCATTTGTGTGGATCAACCGTTAATGAATCTGCTTTTTCGATTCCCTTTAAAAGCTGTTTTCCATTTTCGGCAAGAATTGCAAACCCGCCGTAAGCGCCGTCAATGTGGAACCAAATGTCTTCTTTTTTGCAGATTTTCGCAATATCGGAAAGCGGGTCAACCGTTCCCGTATTCGTGGTCCCTGCCGTTGCAATCAGGCAGAAAGGCTGCAGGCCTTCCAATCGGTCCTTTGCGATTGCGTTTTTCAGTTTATTCAATGAAAACTTGAATTCGCTATCCGTGGGAATCACGCGGATCTGTTCTTTTCTGAAACCCAAAACGCGAATTGCCTTTATATTTGAAGAGTGTGCCTGATCAGAAAGATAGATTACCGCCTTGCTGAAATCGTCGCCGCACTTTACGGAACGCGCCGTAACCAATGCGGTTAAATTGGCCATGGAACCACCACTGGTAAAAATTCCCCCGCCCTTTTTCTGCGGAAAACCGAACATTTTTAAAAGCCAATTCATAGTAACTATTTCCATTTCTGCAGCAGCTGGCGAAGCTGCCCAACCTCCGGAAAATATATTGAACCCAGAAGCCAGACTATCGGCCATTGCGCTGATATAGTTGCTCGGCCCCGGCACGAAGGAATACGATTTTGGATGCGAAACAATGTTACTTTTGGTCATCACTTCTTCCAAAACAAAATTTAGTACCTTTCTTGGGTCACTGGGTTTTTCGGGCGCATCCTCAAGAAATAATTTTTCCATTTCTTCACGGGATCCCGAAACCACGGGCAGCTTTTCGTTCTGGGTTGCAAAGTGTTCCACAATGGCATCAACCACCTCATAACCATAAGTTTTCATTTCCTCTTTACTCAATTCCAGCGTAGCTTTATTCTGAATTTTCACGTGTTTGTTTTTTGAATTTTTTGAAAGTGCAAAATTACGGTTTTAACAAAGGAATTTCGGTCTTTAAACCAATAAAAAATGCCTTGACTTTTCGTCAAGGCATTTTAAAATTTTGGGGTTTCATTGATTATTCCACAATCATTTTCTTTGTAACAGTTTGCGCATCATTGCTGAAATTCACAAAATACAATCCTGAAGGAAGATTAATAGGTAAACTGTTTTGCCTTTCAGAAATAATTTCCGAAGAAATTAAATTGCCCTGAATTCCATAAATTGCAACCTTTTCAAAAGAAAATAAGTTATTGAAATTGATTTCGTTTTTCACAGGATTCGGATAAAAACTGAAGTTTTCAAAAGCATTAGCCGCAATACCCAAAACGCCACATTCAAATGGATCAAAAACAACTTCTCCCAAAGCTGGATCATCTACTATGTGAAAAATAACATCTTCAACTTGTTGCTCAGTGCTTTGTTGATTTTCAATCCAGCAATTGTGTTTTGCTGAAATTGTGTTTGCCGTATTGTTGTAAAGCGCATACACTTGGCCGCCATTTTCGTTTTCGGCGAAAATATTCTCACCGGGATTGTTTGCATCGTCGCCAAGATTCGCTGATGCCGAACCTTGAAGTGTTATTCCCCAAAGATTTCTTCGAATTTCATTGCCCGAAACAATCACATCTTCACTCGCAGTTGAACTATTAAGGTTGATACCGCTTCCGCCAAGATTTGGATCGCCCTGAATGTTGTTGTCTTCAATAATATTGTTTGTGATTTCCGCAGAATCGTTTATTCCAAGCATAGTGATTCCATAGCGGTTGCCGCGAATGATGTTGTTATCAATAACCACATTTACATTGCCACCCACAAAGTTGGCAATGGCAATACCGCCGGCTTGTTCCAAAGCAGGGTCGCCGATGATAGTATTTTGAATAATTTCCAAAGGCTCATTGGCCAAGGTTGTACCCAAATTTATTTGCGGACGGTTGCTGTTGGCTTGGTTGTTCCCTTCAATCATATTATTGAAAATATATGCCGAAACAGCCGAATTTGCTGCGGAACCAATAGCTGGATTTTCATTGAAAGAAATGGTGTTATTTGTAATCTGTGGCATTCCTCGCGAAAGTTGAATAACTGCACTCGTGGTTGCACCCGAAACATTGTTTGTAAGCGTACAATTATCTATCGAAAATGTCTCGGTCAGAACGCGAAGTCCGCCGCCATATTCAATAGTGGCATTACTGATATTTATAGTTGAAAATTCCTCAAAACGGAAACCGTCATATGGGGCATTTTCATCCAAAGCTGTAATGGTTACCGCGTTTGAATTTACCGTAAATGTTCCAAAAACTGTTACCAGCTTCGCATCATCAATTAAAAGCGTCAAATCCGAATCTATTATTACAGTATCATTTTCTGAAATAGTGAGATTTCCCAAAAGCGTGTATTCACTTCCAGATATCGTGATGGTTGTTGGGCTAGCCGCAGCAATATCGACCAGCGTCCAAGTTACGCCCGTGTTTGGGGTTGTATAGTCTTGCGCAATTGCAATTGTGAAAGTTAAAAGAACCAATAAGGTACTGAGGATAATTTTTTTCATGGGTTTGTTTTTTTTTGAAGCCGTAAAAATAGGGATATGTGTTTAAGCAAAAAAGATATTTGTATGCTTTAGCATTTTGAAAAAAACTAACTTTGGAAAATGGTTCTATACATCCTGATAATCTTCTTTATCATCAGCCCCTTTTTTCCAGCTACCGGAAATCCGCATTGGTTTTTTAGAACTGCGGATTTTGTGAGGCTTCAATCATTGTTGATTCAATGTATTTTATTGGGTTTATTTATCTATTTCGAAGAAAATTTTACTGTGCTTAGTTGGATATTGCTTGTGGCGCTGATTGCAACCATGTTTTATCAACTTTATAAAGTATTTCCATACAGTTCCCTTTTCCCTAGAAGAAGATCGCACGCCACGAGTGATGGTCAAGTTTCAATTTTAGCAGGAAATGTGCTGCAGACCAATTCCTGCTACCCAGATTTTTTGAATGAAGTGAAACGATTTGATCCAGATTTGGTGCTAACAATGGAATCAAACAAAGACTGGGAAAATTGTCTTTCCGAAATTGAAAAAGACTATCCCTTCACCGTAAAAGTACCTTTGGAAAATTTTTACGGAATGCATGTTTATTCTAAAAAGGAATTAAAAAATGTGGAAGTAAAATATCAGATTGAGGACGATAAACCTTCCATTTTTTTTGATTTTCCAATAGAAGGAAATAAATCAATTTTCTTTTGCTGCCTGCATCCCGCGCCACCAAGCCCAACCGAAAACGAAACTTCAAAAGAGCGCGATGCCGAACTGATGCTAACCGGGAAAAGAATTCGTGATTTGGACAAACCCACCGTGGTTTGTGGCGATATGAACGATGTGGTTTGGAGCCGCACCACCCGACTTTTCAAAAAAATGACTGGAATGATCGATCCGCGTGTGGGTCGCGGTTTCTTTTCAACATATAATGCCAATTACTTTTTTCTTCGTTTTCCGTTGGACCATCTTTTTCATACTCGTGATTTGTATGTAGAAAAAATGGTGCGTTCCAAGAATTTTGGAAGCGACCATTTTGCGATGTATTATGAGATTTTTCATAAAAAAAAAGTCCAAACCCCAAAAAACCCTAAGCTGAACGGGGAACAAAAAGAAGAAATAGAGGAATTAATTGAAAACGGAAAAGACAATCAATAAAAAAGCTCCAGTTTTCAATGAAGCTTTTGCTTTATACAGGCGGAGACCCCGAGGCTTCGGGGGAACTCTCACAAATAAAAATTTTTAAAAACAAAAAAGCTGACTCGTTAAAGTCAGCTTTTTTTATTTGTACAGGCGGAGAGACTCGAACTCTCACACCTCACGGCACTAGATCCTAAGTCTAGCGTGTCTACCAATTCCACCACGCCTGCATCAAAATCCTTTACAACACTTAGGACATATTGTAAAAGGAGTGCAAATATAAATAATACTTCTAAATGAACGCCAACTTATTTTGAAAATTTTTTGAAGGTTTTTTACTCGCGCAGCCAAGCTTTCATTTTGGGGAAGGCCTCCTTACCTTCCACATCAGTAAGTCCCATCCATTGCAATAGCGGCAAACCTATATAATTTTTACCCTCAAACTGTTCCCGAAGCCAGATTGCTTCCCCTTTATAACCGTCCTCGTGAAAAACAATTTCGGGAGCCAAACCTATTTTCTTCGCAGCGGCATAAGACCATAACAAAACCGCCATTTCATCACCGGCTTTTTCTGCATTATTTTCAATTACGTTATCGTTTAAACCATTTCGCTCTTCCGATTTTGTTACCGCAATATGTCCCGCTTCGTGCACTAAATCGCCAGGGTATTTAAGCTTTTGCAAATCAATTTGCAGGACGCCATTTTTAATTTGGATACCAGGCAAAAAGGTTTTTGTTTCAATTTCGGTGAAATTATATTGGATGGAAATTTCATCAAAAAACTGATAAATCTGTTCCAAAACCGAGTCGCGTTCTTTCCCCTGTTCCATTAAAGCTCCTTTTGTAATTGCAGTATCATTTCCCTGGAAATTTCGGTATCCATCAATTTCAATTGTTCAATCATTTGCAGTTTTGTTTCGCGGGAATATTCAGGCTGAACATTTTCAGCTTCAAAATTATAGCCACTTTCCGCAAATAATTTATCAGACCAATCATTGCGCAAACAGTCCATCACCAA
>Ga0209344_10002069_pt1 | contig 23453 bp, 22 predicted proteins | sample Cruoilmetagenom6_FD_187293 | JGI IMG/M metagenome (GOLD analysis project Ga0209344, IMG submission 187293) | Oil polluted marine microbial communities from Coal Oil Point, Santa Barbara, California, USA - Santa Barbara Oil Seep Sample 6 (SPAdes)... | ecosystem: Environmental > Aquatic > Marine... | reverse complement strand
TTGGGATGGAACCGCGTTGACTTTTCAAACCCCGGAAAATACGCAAACTCTAACCGCGCACACCTGTGTTCTGGCTCTTGGCGGGGCAAGCTGGCCGAAACTGGGTTCTGATGGCACTTGGGCTGAGATCTTGGCAAACCAAGGTATCACAATCAACCCGTTCAAACCCGCAAACATGGGTTTTAAAATTCCATGGTCCAGTCACATGATCCCGCATTTCGGGGCGCCGATCAAAACCGTGCAGCTTACAGCCGGCAAAAAATCGGTACGTGCCGATTTTATTATTTCATCCAAAGGCGTTGAGGGCAGTGGCATATATGCGCTCAGCAAAGACATGCGTGACGGGTCGCGGCTTGTTGTTGATCTTTTACCGGACACAAAACGTGAAATACTTCAGGATAGAATCGCACAATTGTCAAAAAAAGCTTCCCGCAGTTCCGTTTTACGCAAAGCACTGCGCCTTGATCCTGCAAAAGCAGCCCTATTCAACGAGTTTGCGCGCAACGTACCCCTGTCTGATACTGCCAAAACGGTAAAAGCATTGCCAATTGAGCACTTAGGCCCACGGCCCATTGAAGAGGCAATTTCCACGGCAGGTGGCGTTCCGCGTAATGAATTGAATGATCGCTTGATGTTACATAAAAAATCAGGCGTTTTTTGCGCCGGCGAAATGCTGGATTGGGAAGCCCCGACAGGTGGTTATTTAATTACAGGATGCCTTGCAACCGGACGCTGGGCAGGACAGGGTGTTGTAGATTACTTGTCTTTACGCAAAGCATAAGCACGCAGATAAGCCGGTCGTGCAATCATACGCTTGAAATAGGCTTTAAGCGGCCCATCAGGTATTTCAAATCCGGCCATTCTTGCCCAACCCCCACAATGGGTCAGCAAAATATCAGGCACGGTCATTTTATCACCCATCAAGAATTCATTGTCGCCAATACGTTCCCCAAGTAACTTCATAGACCGCACAAATTCCCATTTCAGCGTCGCTTTAATTTCCGGCACACGCTTATCTTCAGGTAGAATGAACGTATTTCGCGCGGCGCACCATATAATTGCGTCAATCTCATCATTGATAAATTGGGTGAAACTATCTTGTTGCGCCCGTTCAATTGTCCCTGCGGGATATGTCATATCACCATGCTTATCCGCCAGAAACTGCATTATGGCGACACTGTCGATGATCACATGATCATCAACAATAAGGGCAGGCACTTTACCCGATGGATTGATCTCTAACATCTCTTTCGAGCGCGGTGGATAGGGCAGATGTTCATACTCCAACCCAAGCTCTTCCATCATCCAAAGAACCCGAAGCGTTCTGGTCGCAGCCATTCCTAAAACTTTATACATCCGGTTTTCCTTATTTAGGGCGCATCATAGCAATGCGAATAAATGCGCGTTCAACAACGGCCATTGCGGGTACTGGTCTTGATGATCGTAACATCAAATCGGTATCCATCAACACTTGCAAAGCTTTTTCCAAACGTTGCCCACCCCAACCACGGGCTTGGCGCACTAGACGGTCTTTGCGCGGGCCAAAAACTGGCGGGCGGGCACGGCTAAAACCAACGTCAGGGCCTTGGGGTTCGGATGCGGCTGCATGAAGCATGCGAAAGTGGCGTGTCGCACCAATACACAAAGCTGTAGCATTTACGCCTTGCCCCGCAAGACGGTTAAGCGTGGGACCAACTTCACTGCTGCGGGCCTCGGCAACGATATGCAAAACATCATCAATATCGGCATCCAGCGTGGCAGGTGCGCAAGCATCAACATCTGTTACGTCTACAGGTGTATCGTCTTTTAATTTATACAGCGACAACTTGGATAAAACCTGTTTGAAATCACCTAATCCTACATCGCGCGACAAAGCCAACAGGTATTTTTTGGCCTCTATGGATACATTTTTCAGCCCCGCATCAACCAACATTTTATCAACCTCTTCCGGCCGTGTTGGATCATCATAAATACCGATTGCATAAAGGTTCTGCGGTGATTCAAAAACCTTCCGCAATTTTGACCGCGCATTCAACGACCCTGCGGTAACAATCAGGTAAGCATCCCCCTGTTCCCATTCTGCAACAGCACTCTCCAGTACAGGGGTCAATCCATCGGATGCGCCTTCCACGACAACCGCGCGCGGCCCGGGAAAGAACCCTTGCGCTTTAAGCGCATCCAAAACAAGGGCAGGATCTTTGCGCACATCACTTGCAGATAAGCGTGTCAGGCGCATTTCATCCATTGCGACGTCTCCGACCAAAGCCAGTGTCACTTCTTGCCTACGGGTGTTTATTTTTTCCGCATCCATACCAAAAATCAACAAACCTGCGCATGACCTATCAGGCTTTGCAAAAAAAGCGGTTGCCTTTACGCCCGAAAGTTTCATTTAGCCCACTGTGCGGCAGTTCCGGAAATGCGCGTTATTATCTTATCCGCCAGAGATGTCGCAAGACGCGTACGTGCATCCAATTCTGCTATGCGGGTGGGATAAGTCTCGGAAGTTGCGCTATAGGCAGTCGTTGATTTTACAACGCCACTGAATACCACTGCACCACTTGTTATATCCGTGACTTTAAAATTGGATATCGCGTACAGATTAAAACGCGTGATTTCAGCTGATGTCGACACTGCAAGACCTTTTGAAACAGCCGAGAAAGTATACGTCAAATTATACTGCGGTGTATCGGCAAACCCAAATCGCTCAATCAGGCGTTCCCGCATTTCAAAGAACTCCCGCCCTTTGCCTGTGCCAATTTCAATCTTACCGTACAAATTCGAAGCTGCAGTTCCATCACCATAAATCGGTGTAAAACCGCATGCGCCTAACACAGATGCTATGCAAAATGCTGACAGGATATTACGGCGGCTAAATGACGACATTCACAATTCTTCCCGGCACAATGATCAGTTTTTTGGGCGCACTACCATCCAATGCACGCTCTACAGTCTGGTTTGCCATAACCAGTTTTTCAAGCTCTTCTTTGGATATGTCTGCAGAAACTTCAATTTCATCACGTCTCTTGCCGTTAATCTGGATCGGAAGCGTCACCGTATCATCCTTTAACATGGCAGGGTCGACCTTTGGCCAAGGGGCTTGTGCCACCAAGCCGGTCCCGCCCATAACGGCCCAAATTTCTTCGGCCAGATGCGGCGTCATGGGCTGCATCATTTGCGCCATAACCTTCATCGCTTCAATCTTGGTGGCTTTATCCGCATTCGATTTCGCCAATGTGTTGGTAAATTGATAAAGCCCGGCCACAGATTTGTTGAATGCAAATCCTTCAATTCCACTTGTCACATCATCAATTGCGCGGTGAGTGGCTTTTTGCAGGTCTTTTACTTGTTTCGCATCAGCCTTATCTACCTCGGTGCTTTGGCTAATCTCATCAGCCAAACGCCAGACCCTTTGCAAGTGCTTCCAAGCTGCATCCGCGCCTGCGGCTGTCCATTCAACATCCCTTTCAGGCGGGCTGTCCGACATCACGAACCAACGTGCTGTATCAGCACCGTATTGGTCAATAATATCATCAGGATCGACCACGTTCTTTTTTGACTTCGACATCTTGATCGACGGTCCAATGGTAACTGGCCGCGCGTCTGCTGTTTCATAACCACCTGAAACCGGCTTCACCTCATCGGGTGTTAACCACTTACCGTCAGGGTCTTTATAGGTCTCGTGGCATACCATGCCTTGGGTAAACAGCGCATTGAACGGCTCAACCGCTTCTTTCGGTAAATGCCCGGTCAGGTTCATCGCGCGCGCAAAAAATCGCGAATACAGCAAATGCAAAATCGCATGCTCCACACCACCGATATATTGATCCACATTCATCCAGTAAGCGACATCTTCAGCCACAGTCGGTGTGTCAGCACGCGCATTGGTAAAACGCGCATAATACCACGAGCTATCCACAAACGTATCCATTGTATCAGTTTCACGCTGGGCAGGTTTACCACAGGACGGACAATCGCAATTGCGCCACTCATCGTGACGATCCAATGGATTGCCGGGGCGCTCAAAAGAAACATCCTTGGGCAACTCGATCGGCAGGTTCTCTTTTTTCTCAGGAACAACACCGCAAGCTTCGCAATGCACAACCGGGATAGGACATCCCCAATAACGCTGCCGTGATACACCCCAATCGCGCAGGCGGTAGTTGGTTTTAGCTTCGCCCAAACCCATCGCTTCGATGCGTTTGTTCACTTCCAACTTTGCGTCCTCAATAGACAACCCGTCCAGAAACCGCGAATTGATGATGCGACCGGCCCCGAGATAAGCCTCTGACCCGATAGAAAACGTATCTGGATCCTGCGCCTCGTCACAAACAACCGGTGTAACCACCAGATCATATTTGCGGGCAAAATCCAGGTCACGCTGATCGTGTGCAGGGCAACCAAAAATAGCACCCGTGCCGTAGCCCATCAAAACGAAATTGGCGATATAAAGCGGCAACTCACAGCCCGCTTCAAACGGATGGGCCACCTTGATGTCTGTATCATAGCCCTTCTTTTCCGCCGTTTCCAACGCTTCTTCTGTCGCCCCTACTTGGCGGCACTCAGCATTGAATGCGGCAATTTTCGGATCACTTTCAAGAGCTTTAGCCAAAGGGTGATCACATGAAATAGCGGCAAAACTTGCGCCAAACAACGTATCAGAACGTGTCGTATATACTTCTAATTCTTCAAACCCTTTAGGTGCACCCAGTGTTTTGAAATTAAATTGCAGTCCTTGGCTTTTCCCAATCCAGTTCTTTTGCATGGTGCGGACTTTTTCGGGCCATTCTGTCAAGCCATCCAATGCATCCAAAAGATCTTCAGAAAACTCAGATATTTTAAAGAACCATTGCGTCAATTCTTTACGCTCGACCAATGCACCTGAACGCCAGCCGCGTCCGCCCTCGACCTGCTCATTCGCCAAAACGGTCATATCCACCGGGTCCCAGTTTACAACCGCATTCTTGCGATACACCAAGTCCTTACCCATCATATCAATGAACATGGCTTGTTGTTGACCGTAATATTCCGGATCACATGTTGCAAATTCACGGGTCCAGTCAATTGACAGCCCCATCGGTTTTAACTGCGCACGCATGTCCGCAATATTCTGATATGTCCAATCGCCCGGATGAACCTTTTTTTCCATCGCGGCATTTTCCGCAGGCATCCCGAAAGCATCCCAACCCATCGGGTGCAATACATTAAAACCTTTGGCGGATTTATAGCGCGCTACGACATCACCCATCGTGTAATTGCGCACATGACCCATATGAATACGGCCTGACGGATAAGGGAACATTTCCAATACATAATACTTTTCACGCGTCTCATCGCGCGTTGCTTTGAAAACTTCTGCGCTGTCCCACGCTTCTTGCCATTTAGGTTCGACAACCCGTGCGTTGTACCGTGACATTAACTTAACCCTTATACGTTTAACGCCAGGCAATTGGCCCGGCGTCGTCGATTTATACCCAATTTATGCAAACGAAAAGGGCCTAACGCCGCTTTGCGCCCTGAATGCGCAACTGACGTGCACGTGTTAGAATAGCATCTTCAATCTGCCGATTTGTTTCAGCACTTGCAGGCCCGTTACGCCTTTGCATTGCCACCTTCAGCGACCCCGCCTCCAAAGCAGGGTCTTGTATCAGAACCGTTGCACGGAAATCCGTTGATGATCCGGGCGCACGACCCCATCCCATAACCACAACCCCGGAAAATGGATCGGCTGCTTCAATCGGTAAAAAGTTTAACGTATCCAAAGTCGCTGCCCACAAATATTTGTTAACTCTGATGTCAGAATTATCATTTGGCGGGTTAAGCAATGCCTGCAAGTCCAATCCCGGAGCTAGACCTTGTTGTTTTTCTTTCGCATTTCCGGGGGTTTCGTATTTAGTCGGGTCGTCTACTTTTGTGCCGGTAGTCTCGGCTTTACCGCCGGATGACCCCGCCGAACTGCCGCTGGATGACGCCGAAGATCCACCAAAAGACCCTACAGAATTGCCGCTGTTGAAACCGCCACATCCAAAAAGAGTTGCCGAGACAAGCAATAGAACCAGCTTATTAGACATTCCACTCAACATTACAGGCAGCCCCTTGAAATTTTCTTCCAACATCTACCCCGTTGTAATTATGCGAACAAGGCTTTTTTGATTTAAACCTCAGGCATTTGTATCAACAAACCTTGTTTGAATAGTAATCGTCCCGATTGTTAGCGTCTCTATTTTAGGGTTTACCAATTAACATTGAAACGGCAATAAGGTTTTATGTCTCTTTCAGAAATCAAAACCCGCATTCGAAACGCTGAAAAACTTGCAGGTCGTCAGGCTGGCAGCGTACAGCTAATTGCTGTTTCTAAAGTACAGCCAAACGCGCGTGTTCAAGCTGTTCTGGAACAAGGTCATCGTCTATTTGGTGAAAACAAGGTGCAAGAGGCACAGGGCAAATGGCCCATGTTCAAAGAACAGTTTACAGATGTTAAGGTGCACCTGATTGGCCCTTTGCAAACCAATAAGATCAAATCCGCGGTTGAGCTTTTTGACGCCATTCACACGGTTGACCGCCCAAAACTGGCCCGAAAACTGGCAACTGAAATTCAGGCACAGGGTAAATCACCCGATATGTTCATTCAGATCAATACGGGCGAAGAACCGCAAAAAGCAGGTGTTAGCCCAGCGGACGCAGACACATTTATTCAGGAATGCCGAGATTTGGACTTACCTATAATAGGCTTGATGGTAATTCCCCCCGTGAATGAAGAACCATCCTTGCATTTCGCGCTCTTGCGCAAAATTGCAGAACGCAATGGCCTAACGGGCCTTTCCATGGGCATGAGCAGCGATTTTGAACGCGCTGTCGCCCTTGGTGCTACTCATGTGCGTGTGGGGTCGGCTATTTTTGGCGAACGTGATTATTAACGAATAATAACCCGCGATCTTGGTTGCCAATTCTCGAAAATCCACAACAAATCACGCCGATCAAACGCAATGCAGCCTTCTGTCGGATGCCGTGGTTTGCGCCATATGTGCAGGAATATCGCACTACCGGCCCCCGCCACCGCCTCAGGCCAGTTAAAATCCAGAATGCCGAACGCGTCATATAAAGGATCAGCGCGTCGTTGATTTTCATGGCTAAACGGATAGTCAGGCCCATAAACCCCATGGTTATAGGCGGGGTCTTTTGGATCATCCGACCATATATCTTCTATCCGAATAATCTCTTGTGGAATCTGTGGCGCATGAAATGATACCCGATCAGGGCGGAATTTGACCGCCGCCAAATTAAACACACCCAAAGGCGTTATACCGTCGCCCTCACCAAGCTTCACACCAATACCGCCACGTCCGATCGCACAAGACAGAAACACACCGCGATAACGCGCACCCCATTTCGTGACCACCAGATCTTCGAATCGCGGCATCACATCAGATGTCCGCTTTTCTTGGCTTTCGTCGCCAGGTAATCCTTGTTCAACGGATTATGTCCCACGTGCAAAGGCACACGCTCGACCACCTGCACGCCAGCAGCGTTCATTCGTTCCACTTTTTTCGGATTATTCGTCATCAGACGCGCGGAATTGAACCCCATAGACTTCAATATTTCTGCACCCAGCAGAAAATCCCGCTCGTCATCTTCAAAACCCAGCCGATGGTTGGCCTCGACCGTATCAAAGCCTTGGGACTGCAACGCATAAGCGCGCATTTTATTCGCCAACCCGATGCCGCGCCCCTCTTGGTTCATATAAAGCAGCACACCGCCGCCATTCTTTGCGATCTGTTGCATTGCCGCACGAAGTTGCGGTCCGCAATCACATTTCAATGAACCGATAATGTCACCTGTGAAGCACGCTGAATGCAGGCGTGACAAAACAGGTTCACTGCGCGGCGGGTTGCCGATTTCAATCGCATAATGCTCTGTTCCACCATCACCCGGTCGAAAAACATGCACTTTAGAGCGATTCGATACGGATAGTGGTACGTTAGCGGCTGAAACCAACGAAAGCGGGCTGCTTTTACGCAAACACGGCCCAAGGGATTCAAGGGGCAAACGGTGCAAATACGGCATTTTATCCGCTGCTTCAGGTGTGATTTGCACCAAAACCGCCGCCGGCAACAATCCAGCTTGCTTGCAGATCATCAACACCAGCCTATGCGGTTCGCTATCACCTGCCCGTATACTTGCAAACGGGCCCTTCATCGGGTGTTCTAAATCATCAACAGGATCAGCAACCGAACGCATCCAGCCAATATCTGTCGCCTCAGGCACTGCAATACGCGCTAAATCATCATCATAGACCCGCGCAGACAGGGTTTTCGCCCGACGTTCTGTGATCGCCAATTCCAGATCTTCGGAATAGTCACGCAGGTGTTGCAATCGATCGGCCGAAAGGGTTTCCACAGCCGCTGCCATCCAAACCGTTGCCCCGCAAGACAGTAAAATCGGCACACCCATACGCAAATCAGCCCGCATTCGGGCAATTTGTTCTTCGACTGTCAGCAGAATTGCCATATGAAGCCTTTAAATTGTAACAATTTCGATACATTCTATAGCCCGCATTCACAGAAAAATGAAATAATTCCCATTTTTCAACACGAGCTTGTGAGCAATGCAATCTTAGTCTTGCCGCAACCGCGAAAAGAACACAAGTTAGTGTTAAGAAATGGAGTTCACATCATGAGCAACCTTAAAAAGATTCTAATGGTCGACGATGACGAAGACCTGCGAGAAGCCCTTGCCGATCAACTTGTCCTAACCGAAGATTTCGATGTCTTTGAAGCGGATGACGGCGCATCAGGTTTGAATAAAGCCAAAGAAGCCATCTATGATCTGGTTATCCTGGATGTCGGCCTGCCGGATATGGATGGCCGCGAGTTATGCCGCTTGATGCGAAAGCAAGGCGTAAAATGCCCGATCCTGATGCTAACGGCACATGATACAGATGCCGATACTATCCTTGGCTTGGATGCCGGCGCCAATGATTACGTGTCAAAACCGTTCAAGTTTCCCGTACTGTTGGCACGTATTCGTGCACAATTACGCCAACATGAGCAATCAGAAGACGCTGTCTTTACGCTGGGCCCATACACATTCAAACCTGCGGCAAAGATGCTCATCACTGAAGATGACAAAAAAGTGCGCCTAACCGAAAAAGAAACAAACATTCTTAAGTTTCTGCACCGCGCACAAGACGGCGTTGTTGCCCGCGATGTGCTATTGCATGAGGTTTGGGGCTACAATGCAGGTGTCACCACGCACACATTGGAAACCCACATCTACCGTCTGCGCCAAAAGATAGAACCTGACCCCGGCAATGCACGCCTGTTGGTCACAGAATCTGGCGGCTATAGATTGGTGGCCTAAGATTCCCCACCCAAAGTCTCTCCCCAAGACTAGCCCGGCACTATGCCGGGCTTTTTTGCTTGAGATCATCCTCGGGGCACGACATTATCGCGCTTCAACTTCAAGGGACTGAAATGCCAATAACAATCTGCACATGGAATATAAACTCGGTTCGTTTGCGTGAACCTATTGTTTTGAAATTATTGAAAGAAGAACAGCCGGATGTGCTGTGCCTGCAAGAATGCAAGTCTCCCGTCGATAAAATTCCGACAGAAAACTTTGCGGCCCTTGGCTATACACATATGGTTGCCAACGGGCAAAAGGGCTATAATGGCGTTATGATCCTGTCGCGCATTCCAATGCAGGAAGACTCACGAAAAGACTTTGCAGAACTGGGTCACGCCCGCCATATTGCGGGGAAATTGGACAACGGGCTTACCATTCACAATTTCTACGTACCAGCAGGCGGCGATGCACCAGATCGCGATGTAAATGAAAAATTCGGCCAAAAACTGGATTACCTGACCGACATGCGTGATTGGTTTAAGGCAGAAACACCCCAAAAGGCTGTTCTGGTTGGCGATCTGAACATTGCCCCGCTTGAGGACGATGTCTGGAATCACAAACAACTGACCAAAATCGTATCACACACACCAATAGAAATCGAACATTTGGCCGAAACCCAAGCTGCAGGGAATTGGATCGACATCACACGGCAGGATATACCGGAAGGTAAGCTCTACAGCTGGTGGTCATATCGTGCCCGTGATTGGGATACTGCCGACAAAGGCCGCAGACTGGACCATATATGGGCCACTGACGACATTGCACATACGGGTCATTCCAGTCGTATATTACGCCCTGCACGCGGTTGGGAAAAACCCAGTGATCATGCACCGTTATTTGCAAGTTTTAACATCTGACTTGCCCTGCCGCTTAAGCCCGATTAAATCATGGGCAACTAATTAATGAATGGAGCATCCGATGTTAGAACTCGGAAACACAGAGCCAACCGCCGATCTGGTAAAGGACGTCAATGAAGACACCTTTATGCAAGATGTTATAGAGGCCAGTAAAGATACACCCGTTATAGTGGATTTTTGGGCACCGTGGTGCGGACCGTGCAAAACACTTGGACCCGCATTGGAAGCGGAAGTGATAGCGGCAAAAGGCAAAATTAAAATGGCAAAGGTCGACATCGACCAAAACCAAATGATAGCCAGCCAGATGCGTATCCAGTCCATCCCGGCGGTTTTCGCTTTTGTTGACGGCAAACCGGTGGATGGTTTTATGGGGGCAAAAGCACCCTCTGAAATCAAAGCATTTATCGACAAGCTTCTTGCTTCAATCGGCGATGACGGTGGTCTGGATGAGGCCATAACGATGGCAAATGAAATGCTGGAACAAGGTGCAGCACAAGATGCCGCTGAAACATTTGCGGCAATTCTTGGCGAAGAGCCTGAAAATGCAGGTGCTTATGCCGGCCATATAAAAGCCCATCTCGCACTTGGTGACACTGAAAAAGCAACAGCACTATTACTGGCCGCGCCCGAAGCGATTTCTCAAGATGCGGCAATTCTGGCTGTGAAAGCGCAAATTGAATTGGCAGACATGACGGAAGATGCAGGCGAGGTCAGTGACTTGAAATCCAAACTGGCTGCCAACCCCGATGACCATCAGACACGTTTTGATTTGGCTATGGCCGAACTTGCCAACGATGATCCGGCATCCGCGGTCGACACGCTTCTTGATCTTTTTGGCCGCGACCGTGAATGGAATGATATGTCCGCGAAAACACAGTTGTTCAAAATATTTGATGCACTCGGCGCACAAGATCCCGTAACCCAAGTTGGCCGCCGTAAATTGTCGTCAATGATATTTGCCTAATCTCAGGAGTGGCCAGAATACAATGATATATGATTTGTCAAATCTGCCCACCACGATTCCGATCTTTCCACTAACGGGTGCGTTGGTTTTACCCCGCGCCCGTTTGCCCTTGAATATTTTCGAACCACGCTATTTGCAAATGATAGACGATGCTCTTAAAACTGATCACCGTCTTATCGGCATGATCCAGACGCGTGAAGCACCTACCGATATTGGCGATCCACCATTACACAATATCGGTTGCGCCGGGCGCATAACATCATTTACCGAAACCGATGACGGGCGTTATCTGATCTCGATTAAGGGTATCACTCGTTACAAAATACTCAACAGCGATACAGGCTTCACACCCTACGTCAAAGCAGATGTTGATTGGGGTGAATTCGAACGCGATCTCGGGGCTGAAGAAACAGATGACGGCTTTGAACGGAATGCATTTCTTCACCTGCTTGAAATCTATTTTGAAGCCAAGGATCTTCAAACCGATTGGAACAGTCTGAAAGACGCGTCAGAAGAAATGCTGGTAAATTCCTTATCAATGATGTGTCCATTCAGCCCCGAAGAAAGACAAGCATTACTGGAAGCGCCCACCCTGAAAATACGGCGCGAAACAGTTGCAACATTAATGGAATTTGGGTTGAGATCATCCAGCGAAAATGAAGGTAAAGTACAATGAGTACCGAAGCCAAGGTTGACGGAAAAATGTTAGAGGCATTGTTATGTCCACTGACACACCGGTCTCTGGAATATGACGCAAAAACAAACGAGCTGATCTCTCGGGCAGCAAAACTGGCATACCCCATTCGCAACGGCATTCCTATCATGTTGGTTGATGAGGCACGCAAACTTTAAGCCAATTCACCCTGCTGAATTAAATCAATAATCATAAAAGACTTGCAACCACTTAAATTGTGGAATGTACGATTAGTGATTGTTCAGTAGTTGCTAATTTAGTAATAATTTATAATATAATCGTTATATTGATATATGTTAGGCAATTATCTTAATGTAACACATTAACATTAGCTTTAACTTTAAATATGTATCAATAGTGTAAGTGATATTTTTTTATCATCTGGAAATATTGCGCCAAGAAACTACTTGCTGCGTTCAATGATTTCCCAATCAAATAAGTTTCAAATCATTTTGCCTTGCAGAAGTTTGGGCAAATCTCCTGTCAATCCGGCTGCCTGACGCATCAGACCGCGGCGTGCAAATGGTGTCGAATTTATCAGACCCATACCAAGATCACGCATGATCCGAATTGTGCTATTATCATTGGAAAACAGTTTATTGATTATATCTGTTGATGCAACGGATGAACTTGTGTCAAAACGGCGCCATTGTTGAAAACGCGAAAGAACATCAAGCGCACCTATATCTTCTCCACGTCGCGCAGCAGTGGCCAACACTTCCACCAAGGCTGCAATATCCCGCAGTCCCAAATTCAACCCTTGCCCGGCCAGCGGATGCACACCATGTGCTGCATCTCCAACCAACGCCAATCTGTTGTCCACAAAACGATCGGCAAGTGTTAGATTCAAAGGATAAGAATACCGCCCGCCCTGCAATGATATCTCACCAAGAAAATCGCCAAAACACGGGCGTAAGCACGCCATGTAATCCGCGTCATTCATTGCAGAAATCTCGGCTGCCCGCGCAGTTGTTTCAGTCCAGACTATTGATGACTTATTGTCATTAAGTGGCAAAATAGCCAATGGCCCCGAAGGCATGAAAAATTGATGTGCGGTATTTTTATGTGGCAGCTCATGTGAAATTGCACAAACAAGACTGGTCTGATTATAATCCCAACCGCTACGTTTTATTCCGGCGCGCTTTGCAACCTGACTCTGACGCCCGTCACAACCGATCAACAATTTGCTGCGTAACACTTTACCGTCCGCAAGTATTACTGATGCCATCCCGGCAGTTATTTCCTGATCAATGACTTTGGTTTTATCCAAATGCCGGATCGCAGGATTTCCATCAATTGCACGCAGCAAGGCTTGGCGTAAAAACCGATCTTCCAGCATATAGCCCATCGGGCCTTCTTCTATTTCTGTATGATCAAAATGCACAAACCACGGTGCAGCACCTTCGCCTGCACGGCCATCGCTAACCTTGATGTCCAGAATCGGACAGCTATCTTCCGCTACTTCTTTCCATAGCCCCAGAACGTTCAACATATTTTTTGATGTCAAAGCCAACGCATAGCCACGGCCATCGAATGCAGGGTCTGCCAGAATTTCCTTCGGCATCGCATCAATCAAAATAACATCCAGCCCGATTTGGGCTAATGCCAAAGCTGCCGTGCAACCATTCAGGCCACCACCAACAATGATAATATCTGCGTCACATTCCATGCATGTGAATATGACCTGAAAACATGGATTGTCCAGCCATCAATACGCCGCTAGTCTGCGGCAAAAGGGAGTTCGAGATGTCACAAAATCTGCTGGAAAGCACAGCTACAGACCTTGGTCGTTTAATCGAAGCAGGCGAAATCAGCCCATCAGAACTGACACAAACCTACCTTGATGCAATTGATGCACACCCCTTAGCCCCACGGATATATGCCCGCACAACACCTGAACGCGCAATCTCTGAGGCTAGCGCCGCGACCGTGCGCGCTGTCCAAGGCACGCGTTACGGCCCGTTGGACGGTGTCCCGATATCCTGGAAAGATCTGTTTGACACGGACGGCGCAGGCACCGAAGCAGGCTCTGCCTTTTTAAAGGGCCGTGTTCCGCGCGCAGATGCAGAAGTTCTGAAAAACGCCACGTTAGGGGGTTTGGTTTGTCTTGGAAAAACCCATATGTCGGAATTGGCCTTCTCCGGTCTTGGCCTGAACCCCGTCACGCAATCACCGCCCTGCGTCAATGATCCAAACGCCGTTTCAGGCGGCTCTTCTTCGGGTGCTGCCGCTTCCGTTGCGTTTAATATAGCTGCCGCCGCAATTGGTTCGGATACTGGTGGCTCTGTGCGTATTCCGTCAGCCTGGAATGATCTGGTCGGTTTAAAAACCACATCCGGATTACTTTCTTTGAAAGGTGTTGTTCCGCTTTGTGCAAAGTTCGATACAGTCGGACCGCTCTGCCGTTCAGTTGAAGACGCAGCAAACCTGTTTGCCGCTCTTGGCGGCACACAGGCAATGCAGTTACAAAACACAGGCCTAAAGGGTAAACGCTTTGCCATATGTTCAACACTTGCATTAGACGCGCTGGAAGATGCGCCAAAGAATGCATTTATGCTTGCCATCCAATCCCTGAAAGATGCCGGCGCGATTGTCGAGGAATTGGATATACCTGAAATAAATGCGGCAATGCCACTGGCAGGATGTCTGTTTACAACCGAAGCTTATGCCCAGTGGCAATCCGAAATTGATACCACACCAGAGCTTATGTATCCCGCAATTCGCGACCGCTTTTTGATCGGGAAAACATTTTCGGGCTCTGAATACGTTCAAGCATGGCAAAAACTGGATCAATTGCGCGAAAGCTATCTGAAACGCACCGCAGGCTATGATGCCGTATTATTGCCTTCCTCTCCGATCTTACCACCAAATGTTGAAAAGCTTGAACAGGATAGTGAATATTACATCAGTGCAAACCTTCTAGCCCTGCGCAACACGCGTATTGGCAATTTAATGGGGCTTTGCGGGCTGACATTACCAACAAGCCTGCCATCTTGCGGGCTAATGATATGCTGTAGTCCGTTTGAAGAGCGCAAATTGCTGACTTTAGGCGCAAATATTGAAGCGGTGTTAGGGTAAAACCGCTCTATAGGCAAAAAAGCCACATACCTCTGCTACCAACAAAAATTCGCCAAAAACCCGTTGGCGAATTTAGTGTTTTTGGTTAAACTGTAACGAAATAGGGCGTTTAGACCCTTAGATTGAGGCAGTACATGCAGTTTCCAGAGCGGTTTTCGAACCTGCCAGAATACGCATTTCCACGTTTACGCGCCCTGTTGGACCACCATCCTGCAGGCGGTGAAGTCGTGCATATGACCATTGGCGAGCCAAAACACGCCTTTCCGGAATTTATTACATCAACCATTACACAGAATGCCGCTGGCTTTAACAAATATCCGCCCAATCAAGGGGCGCCTAAGTTATTAGCCTCGATTTCAAGCTGGCTTAAACGCCGTTACAAAGTCACAATGGACGCAAACACCCAAATTATGGCCTTGAACGGGTCACGCGAGGGTTTGTTCAATTCTTGTTTGGCACTTTGCCCGGAACAAAAAAATGGGCGCAAGCCGAACGTTCTTATCCCAAACCCGTTTTATCAGGTTTATGCAGTAGCAACCTTAGCTGCGAACGCCACACCGGTATTCGTATCGGCGCATCAGCAAAACGGATTTTTACCCGACTATGCCTCGCTTGGCGCTGACGTCTTGAATGACACAGCGATTGCATACATATGCTCACCTTCCAATCCCCAAGGTGCAGTTGCATCCTATGACTATTGGGTTGATTTGATTAACTTGGCTGAAAAGCACGATTTCTATATATTCGCGGATGAGTGCTATTCAGAGATTTACCGCACGACACCGCCCACAGGTATATTAGAAGTTGCAAATGACATCGGTGCTGACCCCGAACGCATTTTAGCTTTCCACTCTTTGTCGAAACGCTCAAACCTTCCGGGTCTGCGTTCCGGCTTTGTGGCAGGTGGGCCAAAGTCACTGGTTAAACTAAAACAGCTGCGGGATTACGCAGGCGCCCCATTACCACTGCCTCTACAAATGGCAGCGGTTGCTGCATGGGATGATGAAGAGCATGTTGTGAAAAATCGCGCGGCATATGCGAAAAAATACGATATTGCCGATCAGATCTTCGGAAATCTAAAAGGCTATTCCAGCCCGGAAGCAGGGTTCTTCTTATGGCTCCCCGTTAAAGACGGTGAGGCCGCGGCCCTTGAAATCTGGCAAACGACAGGCGTGCGCGTCTTGCCGGGTGAATATTTAGCACGTCCAACAAAAAAGGATGATCCCGCAAAGGGATACATCCGCGTGGCCCTTGTGGCCCCAGAGCAGGAAATCATGCGTGGACTAAAAGCAATCCGCGCGTGTTTGTATGAGGTGAATTAGAATGGCGTATCAAGCAAGACCACGTAGCCCGTTATTGGAAGAACATATGCAGGCCGCAATCAAAAAACGCGGATCCGAACTGATCGGTATTGGCATGCTTTGCGTTGGCCTACTATTCACCTTAATCATGTGGAGCTACTCACCGGACGACCCAAACCGTTTCAATGTCACATCTGATCCTGCGCAAAATATACTGGGCGAATTCGGTGCCGCAATTGCCGGCACTTTAACCCTTGCGATAGGCAAAGCGGCTTGGGTAATCCCTGCGTTTTCTATCACATGGGGTATTCGCTTTGTTTTACATATCGGAGATACACGCGCCGCAACACGTGCTATCTTTTTACCCGTTTTCATAGCGATTACCGCTATTTTTCTGGAAGCGCATATTCCCGAAGCATCTTGGGACTACAGTTTTGGCTGGGGCGGACTATTTGGCTATACCGCCTTGGGATTTCTGGTCGATCTTAATCCACTCAGCCTAGGACTTGGTGTGGCAATCATAACGCTTAGTCTGGGTATGGTATTTGTCTCACTCGGCCTTTTCGTCTTCGGTTACACAATCCCTGAATTACGCGTAACCGGTCGATATGCAATCCTTGCAATCATTCTATCTTACGCCAGCCTTGTGAATGCCTTTAGTGCAATTGTTGGAATAATCCAAAATTACCGGATTAAATCAGCTGCAAAAGCTGAAGCTGCAAAGGCAGCTGCAGCAAAGCAATCAACCGCAACCGGTCATGTTTCACCAGCTATGTCACAACAAACCATGGCGGCCGAAGAAACACCCGTACAAAAGCCTGCGATGAAACTGTCTATGCCGTCCTTGCCCAGCTTTGGTCTTGGGAAACGCCAACAGGCAGAAACCATAGAACCGCTTATACATATCGAACCTCAGCTGGAAAGCACGCCGGAAGAGCGTGTTAGGCGCAGAATTTCCGAAGCTATTAAAAATAAGATTGTATCCGCACAGACAGACGGGAATACAAGCGCGCGCGTAGAGCCGGTTTTGTCACAACCATCTTCTAACCAGCTACATCAGGATGACAGCGTGATTGACGATAGTTTGATCGACGATCACGAGCTGGATTTCAACGATCCGGTTGAAAATATCTTTTCAATCCCGACAGCAGAGCCAAAACAAGTTGTACAGCACAGCACACCAAAACAGGTTCAGAAAAGTAAAAAGGCCAAGGCCGAGGCCCAGCCAAGTCTGTTCAATGAGGCAAACGCAGCCTATGAAACACCACCCTTAAGTATGCTATCAAGCCCGACAACAGTTATCCGCCATCATCTAAGTGACGAGGCGCTTGAGCAAAATGCGCGGTTACTGGAAAATGTTCTGGATGACTATGGTGTCAAAGGCGAAATCGTAGCGGTACGCCCCGGCCCGGTTGTCACAATGTACGAGCTGGAACCGGCACCCGGCCTGAAAGCCAGCCGTGTTATCGGATTAGCCGACGATATTGCACGCTCCATGTCAGCACTATCAGCACGTGTCTCAACAGTTCCGGGCCGTTCGGTTGTCGGTATCGAGCTGCCGAATGAAAACCGTGAAACAGTTCTATTGCGCGAACTATTATCTGACAAAGAATACGGTGACGGTAATCATGCGCTACCACTGGCATTGGGTAAAGATATAGGCGGACAATCCGTAATTTCCAACCTTGCGAAGATGCCTCACTTGCTGATTGCAGGGACAACCGGTGCCGGTAAATCCGTTGCCATCAACACTATGATCCTGTCATTGCTTTACAAACTATCACCCGAAGATTGTCGCATGATTATGATCGATCCAAAAATGTTGGAGCTTTCTGTTTATGACGGCATTCCACATCTGTTATCACCCGTTGTTACGGATCCGAAAAAAGCAGTTATTGCCTTGAAATGGGTCGTGGGTGAAATGGAAGAGCGCTATCGCAAGATGTCCAAAATGGGTGTGCGCAATGTTGGCGGATACAACTCACGTGTAGCGGATGCTCTGGCAAAAGGTGAGGATTTCCAACGGACTGTTCAAACCGGGTTTGCTGAAGATACCGGCGAACCGATTTTTGAAACTGAAACGTTCAAACCCGAAAAATTACCGTTTATCGTCGTAATCGTTGACGAAATGGCAGACTTGATGATGGTTGCAGGCAAAGAAATTGAAGCGTGCATTCAACGCCTTGCACAAATGGCACGTGCCTCTGGCATCCACCTGGTCATGGCGACACAACGCCCGTCTGTTGACGTGATTACAGGTACAATCAAGGCGAACTTCCCGACACGCATTTCGTTTCAGGTTACATCGAAAATCGACAGCCGCACAATTCTTGGTGAAATGGGTGCAGAACAACTGCTTGGCATGGGCGATATGTTATACATGGAAGGCGGCGGAAAAATCACCCGTGTCCATGGTCCGTTCGTAAGCGACGAAGAGGTCGAAGAAGTCGTTAATCACCTGAAATCTTTTGGTACCCCTGAGTATATCAACGGTATTGTTGACGGGCCCAAAGGTGGTCAGGAAAGCGATATTGATTTGGTGTTGGGATTGGGTGGAAACACCGGCAAGGAAGATGCGTTATATGATCAGGCTGTGGCGATTGTTGCGAATGACCGCAAATGTTCTACATCTTACATCCAACGCAAGCTTTCTATCGGTTATAACAAAGCCGCCAAAATCGTCGAACAGATGGAAGAGCAGGGTGTTGTTTCTGCAGCAAATCACGTGGGTAAACGCGATATTCTGTTACCGGAGTAATTTCGGCAGTTTATAGCCATTAACGATCTTGTTATACTCTGTACGTTTGAAACTTCGTATAGAATGATTAAATGAAGCTTATGAAAATACTCATTAAGATTTTCGCAACATCTCTTTGTCTTGTGCCAACGGTTGCAAGTGCTGAAAAGCTGTCACTTGATCAGCTCTCAGTTTACCTAAACGACCTTGTTTCAGCCAAGGGCGGATTCACGCAAGTGAACCCTGACAATACCTTGTCAAAGGGTAACTTTATGATCAAACGCCCGGGCAGAATGCGGTTTGAATATGCCCAACCAAATCCTGCTCTGGTCGTTGCAAGTAGCGGGCAAATTGCAATCTTCGATAAAAAATCAACTGCCGGGCCACAGGGATTTCCGCTGGGAAAATCACCTTTGGCAATTATCCTTAAAAAAGATGTGAACCTGCGCACAAGCGGCCTGATAGTATCCCATGTTGAAGAGGGCCCATTGACCAAAGTCATTGCCCAAGATCCGAATCATCCGGATTATGGTAAAATTCAATTGGTCTTCACAGCCGAGCCGGTAGAGTTGCGTCAGTGGATTGTAACCGATCAATCAGGCCAGAAAACCACAGTGATTTTGGGGGATCTTGATAAAAGTGTTTATCTGCCGGCAAGCCTGTTCGACATCGACCAAATCGCAGTTGACCTGGGTCAAACCTCCGATAGATAACCCTTAACCCCCACAGGTCCTCAACTGATTTTGATACATAATGGCACGCGCTTCAGCATCATTCGCAACTCTTAACAACCAAGACTTTTTACGGTACGTTCCGCGCGCATAGCCAGTATGACCATCGTGATATGCCAAATATTGATTATACATATCGAACTTTGACACACCATTGCGCTTTTCTGTTTTATTCATGTACCACCCGATAAAATCAACGGAATCCGCATAGTTGCTACGCCGTGCGCCAAAGCCCCCTGCTTCAGATTTATACCAGTCCCAAGTGCTGTCGATGGCTTGCGCATAACCGGTTGCAGAAGATTGACGGCCCATAGGGATCACCCCCAAAGCAAACCGATACTGTGTTTTCGCATTCGGTACAAAGCGGGATTCATGATAAATTGTCGACATTTGAACCGGCGTTGGAACACCCCATTTTCGCTCGGTCTTATCCATTGCCTTAAACCATCCCGGACGCTGGGATTTCATTGAACAGGCATCATCCAGATTTCGCGGCGGACCTTTACCGGAGCCCGAACAGGCGGCCAGAATCAATAAGGCTGTTAGTAATGCTATTTTTTTCATCTGCTCTCTTCCCAGTCTGTCGCTGGTGTTTGAACGAACTATAAAGGAAACGATCCGGAATGTTTAGATAAAAAATGCCAATGTTAACGGGATCGTTATGACTGATAAAAGGGTTGAAACAACAACCAACCCCGCAACTTCCCCTGATTTTGCACCATATTTTTCGGCCAAAAGATATGACGTTACCGCAACGGGTGTTGCGACTTGCATGACAAGCACAGCCAGCGCTATGGGTTCCAGCGCAAAATAAATACCGGTAGCCCAGGCCAAACCGGTACAAATTACCACCTTAACAACAGACAGACCAAACGCCCGCCCAAAACTGTCCGCCCTTAGGCGTGCAAGAGCCACACCCAGTGTAATCAACATCATAGGGATCGCCATCTGTCCGATCAGTTCCAGCGCGTTGGTCAACCAAACCGGTGTCTGCCAGCCATTATAAAGAAACAAAGCGCCCAATAAGGTCGCACCCACCAACGGCTCTTTGATAACCTTGACCATGGAACCGCCACCCGAAACCAGCCAGACACCAAAAGAAAACGAGTAAACCGCCATAACTGCAAATATTATAATCGCATAGCTTAACCCAACCTCACCAAAAGCAAACAACGCAAGCGGCAGCCCCAGATTGCCTGTGTTACCGAATATAAGCGGCGCAAGATATGTACGAATTTCCAGTTGTAAAACTTTAACAATCACAACAAAAACCAATGTAACCAATAAATAAGCCACACAGGCTGCAATAAATGTAACAGCCAAAACATTGCGATCTATATCGGCTTTCATCAGGGCTACAAAGATCAGACAGGGAACTGAAAGCGACATCGCCAACTGGGTGACAAACGCCACGCGATATTCATGCCCGCGCTTCACCCAGACAAACCCGATAAGCGCCAAAAGAAAGACCGGTGCCACTATTTGCAACACTGTTATCAATAATGTCACAAACTGTTTCCCTGTTTTTTGTTGATTTCTTTGCTCTTTTTATAGATTAATCGCCTTATAGAGTTTTATTTGCAAGCTGGAATTCAGGGATTCGGGGGCAATCGTGTTACAAGTAAATGCAAAATACGGAATTGGGACTGTTGTTCGACATCGTAAACATTCATTCCGAGGTGTAATATTCGATGTTGATCCGGAATTTTCAAACACTGATGAATGGTGGCAGGCAATTCCCGAAGAAAAGCGCCCCGACAAAGAACAACCTTTTTACCATCTGTTGGCGGAAAACGATTCGTCCTACTATGTGGCTTACGTCTCTGAACAAAACCTGATGATGGACACGACCGGAAAACCGGTAGAGCATCCGGAAGTTGAAGGTCTGTTTGGTAATATGGATAACGGGCAATACCGGCTTGATGTTCAAATGAACTAGGGATTAATACCCCAACGCACACCCATCTTTGCGCGGATCGGATGCGCCCTCCAACACACCGGCTTCGTGATTGATCAATATGGATTGCGCGCCGCCAATGGGCCCATCCGGAATAACCACGTTATGCCCCATATCAGCCAGCTCTGACCTTACCGTATCGCTATAGCTACGCTCTACTTCCATACTGTCCTCGAAAGCAAAACAACGTGGCGCATCAATAGCAGTTTGAGCATCCATACCAAAGTCCAGCATATTTGACATAAAACGCGCATGCCCGCAGGATTGATAGGCCCCGCCCATTACCCCGAACGGCATGGTGACTTTCCCATCTTTGCGCAACATGCCCGGAATGATCGTGTGCATTGGACGCCGACCGCCCATCGCTTCATTCGGGTGGCCTTCTTCCAAGGTAAAGCCGCTGCCACGGTTCTGAAAATTAACACCGAATTTTGACGATGCCAGACCAGAGCCGAAGCTTTTGAATATCGAATAGATCAACGATACAGACATCTGGTCTTTGTCCACCACGGTCAAATAAACTGTATCTTTATGTACACTTTCACTTAGTTTTGTAGCTGATGCCATCGCCCGTTTCGGATCGACCAGCGCTGCCAATGCATCTGCTGTATCTTGTGATAACATATGCGCAAGCCGCGTTGTTTGATCCGGGTCTGCAATAATACGATTGCGGGCATCATAAGCCAGCTTAGTTACCTCGGCTTCAATATGGGCCCTTTGCGCACCAAAAGCATCCATCCCCGCAATATCGAATTTGGCTAACATGTTATTAATCAAAATAGCCGTGGCCCCTTGGCCATTCGGTGGATGCTCTACAAGCTCCGTACCTTTGTATTCACCTGAAACCGGCGTTGTATAATCACATGCCGTAGCGGCAAAATCATCCAGTGTATGTACGCCGCCCAGCGCATTAAGCGATGCGACCATATCTTCAGCCACTTCGCCCTCATAAAACCCGCGCCGCCCTTCAAGCGCGATACGTTCCAGAACTTCCGCCTGATTTGGTGCGCGGAAAATCTGCCCGGCTTGGGGTGCTTTTCCATCAAACAGATAAAACTTTTTGGCATCCCCTTGCACCCTGTCTTGCCCAAGCGCCCAGTCAAAGGCAACGCGCGGGGCAACGGGTATACCTGCCTTGGCATAATAAATTGCAGGCGCTAAAACTGATGCCAGCCCCAGTTTTCCATGGTCTTTTGACAAACGGCAAAACGCATCGATTGCACCCGGTATCGTCACAGATGCAGCGCTTTCTGTTGGCACAGTTTTATACCCTTCAGCACGTATAGCCTCCGCCGACAGGCCCATCGGGGCGCGACCTGATCCATTCAAAGCAATTATTTCATCCGAATCGCCCGGGGATAACAATACAAAGCAATCACCGCCAATACCCGTCATTTGCGGCTCACAAATCCCCAGCAAAACGGCAGCGGCAATCGCCGCATCAACGGCATTACCCCCGCTTTCCAGTATTTGAACAGCGGTTTTAGCCGCTAATGGGTGCGATGTCGCACACATGCCATTAATGGCAAAAACAGGGGAACGGCCGTTGGTTTGAAAGTCGCGCATCATTAACTCCTAAGTACACAGATGCACTAAATGCCAACAGGCGGTCTTCGTCAATATCTGTTAAGGGAGTGTAGTCCTCGGCACCGTAACATGAGGTGGGGGCAAAAGTTGTCACGGCACCGAGGGAAGCTGATTGCTAGCTACAGATTTCTTCTGACGCTAGAAG
>Ga0209344_10002068_pt1 | contig 23457 bp, 14 predicted proteins | sample Cruoilmetagenom6_FD_187293 | JGI IMG/M metagenome (GOLD analysis project Ga0209344, IMG submission 187293) | Oil polluted marine microbial communities from Coal Oil Point, Santa Barbara, California, USA - Santa Barbara Oil Seep Sample 6 (SPAdes)... | ecosystem: Environmental > Aquatic > Marine... | reverse complement strand
CAAAAGGACCTCACCCGGCGCAAGCTCGGGCGGGCCTGCGAGAAGGTCTATATCTCGGCGCGCCGATTCGACGAATGGCGCGAGGTCTACCGCCAGCTCCGCGGGCTCTGCCTCGACATGGGCTTCAAAATTACCAAAGGGCACGATGACTCCGACGCGGTGCACAGATCGCTGCTCACCGGACTCCTAGCCAACATCGGCACCAAGGGTGAGAAGCACGAGTTCAAGGGCGCCCGCAACTCGGCCTTCTCGCTCTCGCCGGGATCGGCACTCTTTAGCGCCAAGCCCAAGTGGGTCATGTGCGCCGAGATCGTGCGCACAAGCAAGATCTACGCCCGCACCGTCGCGACGGTCGATCCCAAGTGGATCGAGGACGCCGGGGCGCACCTGATCAAGAAGACCCACTCCGAACCACGCTGGGACGAACAGTCCGGCCGAGTGATCGCCGACGAGAAAGTGACGCTCTTTGGGCTCGACATCGTCCCCCGCCGAACCATCCAGTACGGCAAGATCGACCCGGTGCTCTCGCGCGAGCTCTTCATCCACCATGCATTGGTCGATGGGCAGATGCGGACTTCTTCAAAGGCCCTCAAGCACAACTCCAAGCTCATCGCCAGCCTGGGGGCGCTCGAAGCCAAAGCCCGGCGCGACGACCTGATCGCCGATCACCACACGCTCTTCGCGTTTTACGATGACAAGCTGCCCAAGGACATCTTCGCCGCCAAGGCCTTCGAGCGTTGGGCCAAGAAGCTCGAATCCGCGAACTCGGTTTTGCTCAAAATGACCGAGTCCGACCTGCTCGAGTATGCGCCCAAGGAGGTCACCCCCGAGACCCACCCCGACGCCATCGAGGTCTCGGGCGCGGTCTCCAAGCTCAAGTACACCTTCGAGCCCGGCGAAGACCACGACGGCGCGACCATCCGCGTCTCGATCGCCGCGCTCCACCAGCTCACCCGCCAGAAGGTCGAGTGGGCCGTGCCCGGCTTGATCCCCAAGCGGATCGAGGCCCTCGTACGCTCGCTGCCCAAGGGGCTGCGTCGCCAGTTCGATGCCAATCAGGTCGCGGCCGACCTCTCGCAGATCGTCAAGCCAAAGTCCGGCTCCATCGAGACCCAGCTGGCGACAATCCTGTCCGAACGCACCGGCATCACGATCAAGCCCACCGACTTCCGCTCCGACCAGCTCCAGTCCTTCCTCTTCGCGCGCATCGAGGTCATCGACGATCACGGCAAAGCACTCGGCGCCTCACGCGATCTCGGCGAGCTCCAGGGCAAGTTCGCCAAGCAGGCCAGCGAGGTCGTCCAAGAAGCCAGCGCCGACATCGAACGCACCGGCATGATCGGCTGGGAGTTCGATGAGCTCCCCAAGACCATCGAGTTCGCCCGCAAGGGCTCGCCCAAGATCGTCGGCTTCCCCTCGCTGGTCGTCGAAGACAACACTGTCTCGCTGCGGGTGCTGGCGACCAAGTGGGAATCGGACCTGCACACCCGCTCCGGGCTCGGATTGCTCTTTGGGCTCGCGATCAAGCGCGAGCTGCGGATCAGGCTGAGCAACCTGCCCGGGTACGATCGCCTCAAGATCCTCGCCGCCGCCAGCGGCGTCTCCGCCCAGCTCGACACCATCATCTGGACCCGCATCGGGCTCCTGCTGTGCGTCGATCCCAAGGGCGAGAACCAGCCCATACCGCGCACGAAAGACGAGTTCGAGCTCGAGCTGCTGGGTGCATGGGACCACGCGATCGATGAGACCCAGCGCGTCATCACGAACTTGACCCAGATCCTCGATCAGCTCATGAAAATCAAGGATCGGCTCAAGGAGGTCCACTCGCTCGCCTGGGCCGTGGTGGTGGGGGACATGCAGGCCCAGCTCGACGCGCTCCTCGAGTTCAACGGGCTGGTCACCACCCCGACCCGCTGGCTCTGGTGCTACGCCCGTTTCCTCCGCGCCATGGACATTCGGCTCAACAAGCTCCGTTCCATCGGCCCTGAGCGCGACGGGCAGATGGCCGACCGGGTGTATGCGTGGACCAAGTGCCTCAAAGAACTCCGCGATCAGGGGGCGCACACCGCCGAGGTGGCCGAGGACTATTGGACGCTGCGTTGGATGGTCGAAGAGTTCCGCGTCGCGACCTTCGCCCAAGAGCTCCGCACATCGATCCCGGTGTCTGAAAAGCGCCTCCGCGAACAGCTCGACACCATCATCCACGCTTGATTGATAGAATCGGAACAGTCAAAAAAAGAGACGGGTGCAGACCACGATGGTGCTGCACCCGCCGAAGAGGGGGCGAAGTTGAGTCGTTGAATCAGTCGTCCTTCTGGATCTTCTTGAGCACCTTCAAGACCTCGTCGTAGTCGGCGCGTTCCTTGTAGTTCTCGTCAACAAAGGCGAAGCGGATCGTGCGATCGGTGTCGATCACATAGGTCGCGGGGACCGGGAGTTCCCAGGTGCCTGTGCCGTTGGATTCGGGGATGTCAAGCCCGTACTGGTTGTAGCGTTTGACGGTCTCCTCATCGAGCTCAAACCACAACGCCAGCTTCTTGGCCAGCTCATTGTTGTGATCGGTCCCAAAGAGGAAGCCGAGGTTTTTCTGTTCCTTGAGATCCGCGGTCTTGCCCGGGACCTCGGGGGAGATCGCCAAGACGGTCGCGCCCGTGTCGGTGATTTGTTCGAGGCGCTGCTGGATCGCAGTGAGCTCAGTGACGCAGTATGGGCACCACGAGCCACGATAAAAAGTCAGGACGACCGGGCCATCCTTGAGCAGCTCATCAAGCTCAATAGCCGCTTGCTTGTCGCCATCAAAGGCGTCATCAACGCTGAAGCTGATCATCCGGTCGTTGACCTGCAATGGTTGTTCGATTTTCATGGCTTTGGCTTCCGGCTCACCGAGTTCCATCGCGGCGCTGGTCAGCGGTGCGTAGGCAAAAACGGGGAGCATGGCGATGGTCGAATAGAAGGCTGCTTTGTTCATGCAGAGACATACCGACTTGGCCGCGAGTTTATTCCGAGCCCGTAAAAAAAGAACCGAAAAATCGGTTCTTGAGGGAGGTTTGCCTGGCAGGGTCAATCAACGGCGTCGCCCGCCAGTCTGTTCGCCCTCGCACAGCGTTGCTGGCTGTGCAAGAATCACCGTGGCATTCGAATACTGAGCACCCAGCGATCGCCGACCACCGGTCTGTTCGCCCGCTTGGGCGGTGCTGGTACTCAGCGAGACGGTCACCAATACCACGCCGGCCACAACGATCACCGGCAGCTTTTTCGCAGCGTTGAGCACTTCCTGGGCCCGCTTGCGGGCCCGCGAACGCATCTGCTGCACCGCGTTTTCCTTCATGCCTTCTCCAGAGACCTTGGTAATCAACGCATCGTCCTCCCTGCGGGTCGCCCCCAGGACCATCGCCACACGCGAGCGGTCCTCTTTATCAATCCAAGACGCGGCCAGCTTCTGCTTGTCGTTGGCACTCAACGACTTACGCAGCGATTCAATCGCCGAGTCGAGTTCTTCGCGCTTCTCGAGTTTCGTATCGACTGATGACGCCATCGACAGGCGCTGGGCCCGCGACATGCCGCCCATGTAGCTCGCCCGGTTCTCAAGGCGCGAGAAATGCGATCGACACAACCCCAAGTACGCCCAACGCGCCAGCGTCGAAGCGTGCTTGACAATCCGGTCGATCGCCTGCTCGGGCGTCGGGTCATCATGGAAGGTCGGCCATGACTCCTTCTCGAGCATCGCCCACACCCGCGAATCAACCCAAGCAACCATGTCCGCGATGTCCATCGTCGAGTCGGTCTTGGTCCGTGATGCGTACAGGCATGCACGCTCGATCGGCTGGCGGGCCTTGCGTTCATACAAATCCCAGAACTGTTCGTGGTCTTGGGTTCTCATGACTGGCCCCCGTTCGATTGGTTCTGATCGCTCGAACGCATGGCATTCATCGAGATCCACCGGGTGTACAACTCGCCGAGCGACGGCAGGTGCTCGCATAGGTTGCGCGTCCGTACATCGCAGTCGAGGTACGCCCCGAGCTCGGAGCTCGGTGTCAGCAGATCCGGGTTGTCGAGGAAGGTTCGGAAGATCGTGTCCGCCTGCTCGATGTGCCCGGCCTCAAACATCGAGTGGGCACCGGTGATCAGCACCGGCACCGATTCCGGGTTCGCTTTAATCGCATCGAGAAAGAACCCCAGGGCCCGGTCTGCCTCGCCCAGACGCAGGCAGCGATCAGCGAGATTCCCGTACGAGATTTCCTCGCGTCGTGGTGTATCGGCGTACTTGAGGGCGATGAGTTCCAACCGGATCGCCTGATCGATCTTGCCCATCGCGCTCAGGGCCAAAGCACGCTGATTAGCGCGGGCCCAGGCGGGGTTGGGGTGATCCTCGCCGTCGGTTTCGTCATACTTGTCGAGCAACGATTCGAGCTTGACGCTCACCTCGCGGATGGTCAGGTGATCCTTGCGATCGTGCGCTTCATGGAGCGTGTTGCAGCAGTCCATGATTGCGGCTTCGATCGGAGAGAGCTCGTTGGCTGACGAAGCGGTCACGATCGTGGTCGTGATCTGGCCGTTGATGGACTGGGCGTTTTGGCTATCGATCGGGGTCTGCTTCATCGCGTGCTCCTCATGGCTGAGCCAGGATCTGTTCAGGCTATTGGTCTATTCGCACCAAGCCTTCTGAGAGTTCAACCGATTCACCATGCGTTTTCTGACAGGAAAACAGGAAAAAGCACGATTTTTCTGCTCAATCGCTGTTTTTGAGCCCTCAGCGGGGTGCAAATAATTACTTTGTGCATCCATAAGTCAGTCGTCACAAACATAGCCGGTCTTCATCCAGCAGGTCAGCATGCCGTTGGCCTGATCAAAAATAGGAGACCAGACATGACCCCACGATCACACCACCTGACCAAGCGAACCATCCTCGCCGCCCTCATCGCACTCACCGCGGGGGCATCCATCGCGACCGCCGGCAGTTCATACGATCGCCACCGCGGCCCAGGCGGCGGACACCTCCATTCCTCAATCTGCGGCTGCCCCTCGTATGTTGAATACGCCGGCTCCATCACCATCGACGGCCGCACCACCCGCATCCGCACCGATCGCTCCATGCTTCCCCAGATCGCCCGAGCCTTCGAAGACGCCGGCTACCACGCATGGGTTTCGGGTGGCCGCCTGCAGGTCGACTATGGACGCCATCGTCCGCGCGTCCAATGGCGACGGGACCGCTACACCGCCGGTTTCGACTGGAATCGCGGGCGGCTCTCCGTCTCACTCCGCCGATACCGGGCACCGATCATCCGGACACACGACCGACGCCCATCTCGCCAGATCATCCGCCGCACCTCGAGAAGGGGGACCTGTCGATAAACACCCTTCATAGAAGTCATCACACCCAGCCCGGCTTGCCTGCCGGGTTTTTTCGTCGGCTAATGGCAATCGTCCACGCGTTTCGCGTACAGTTTGCAAATCCAGCAGTGAAGAAAAAGGAACACTATTCATGGCCGATAGCACACTCAAAGTCGCAATCATCTCCGGCAGCCTCCGCAAGGGCTCGTACAACACCTCCCTCGCCCGCTTCGTCGCCAAGAGCATGAGCAACGGGCATCCTGTCGAGATCGACGAGATCTCCCTTAACGAACTCGATCTCCCCATGTTCTCCGAAGACCTCGAAGCCGACGGGCTCCCCGCCAGCGCCATCGAGCTCAAAGACCGGATGATCAGTGCCGACGCGATCCTATTCGCCTCCCCAGAATACAACGGCTCCATCTCGGGCGCACTCAAGAACGCCATCGACTGGGCCTCGCGCCCACGCGAGGGCGAAGCCTCGCTCGCCTGCTTCAAGGGGAAGACCGCTGGGCTGCTTGCCGCGTCCCCGGGCGCGATCGGCGGTCTCCGCGGCATCCGCCATGTACGCCAGATCCTCACCCAGCTCCACATGGTCGTCGTCCCCACCGAGTTCGCCCTCGGCGTCGCGCACAAGGCATTCGATGACAACGGCGACATGACCGACGAACGCTCAGCCACCATGGCCAAGGGCGTCGGGCTTGCGGTCATCGAGATGGCCAACGCACTCAAGAACGCCAAGTAAAATCCACTCAGGTAAGGAGCAAATCATGTCCAAGGTCGGCGTCATCCTCAGCGGGTGCGGCGTGTTCGACGGTTCAGAGATCCACGAAGCCGCCGCCACACTCATCGCCCTCGCCCAACGCGGAATCGAGTACCAGTGCATGGCCCCGGACCGGGACTTCGCCGTCATCGATCACCGCACCCAGCAGCCATCGGGCGAGACCCGCAATGTGCTCACCGAGTCCGCCCGTATCGCCCGCGGCGAGATCCTCGACTTGGCAGAGGTCAAGGGAACCGACTACGACGCGTTCTTCCTGCCCGGCGGGTTCGGAGCCGCCAAAAACCTGTGCACCTTCGCCATCGACGGCCCGGCGTGCGCCGTTGATCCCCAAGTCGAGCGTGTGCTTAACGAAGCCAATGAGGCCGGCAAGCCCATCGGGTTGATTTGTATTGCCCCCGCAGTCGGTGCCAAAGTCTTCGGCGATCGCTCCATCAAGCTCACCATCGGGCACGACCAAGCCACCGCCCAAGGGATCGAAGCCCTCGGCGCGACGCATGTAGAAGCCGATGCCGATGCGATCGTCTGCGACGAAACGCTCAATGTCGTCTCGACACCCGCGTACATGGAGGGCAAGAACCCCGCCGAGGTGTTCGCCGGCATCAGCTCGCTGGTCAACAACATTGCCGACCGGATCAGCTAGAGCGATCAGTCGACCAACAGACCATTGCAGATGACCTGCTCTACTGGGCACCCGCCGAAGGTGTACCCGAGCTGTCGTTCGTCACGATGACGCAGCAGGATCAGATCCGCCCGCTTGCCAACCTCGATCGTGCCGACATCATGGAACCCGAGCAGCTTCGCCCCGTTCACCGTCGCCGCCGTGATGCCCTCGCTGGCCGTGATGCCAAGGTTCCGCGTCGCCAGCGCGATGCTCATCGGCATAGACAGGCACGGCGCAGACCCCGGATTCACATTCGTCGCGATCGCCAACGCCCCGCCCGCATCGATGAACGCTCGTCCATCGCCATAGCGCCCATCGACATGGAAGCCCGAGCACGGCAGCATCACGCCCATAGTCACCGATTCAGCCAAGCGAGCGAGCGACGCATTCCCGGTCGCCTCAAGATGATCAACACTCAGTGCCCCGAGTTCGATCGCCGCCTCAACCATGCCCAGCGCATTGAACTGATCCGCATGGATCCGCAGCGGAAGCCCGAGTGCCTTGGCCGCAGCAAAGAGCCGAACCGTTTCGTCCACGCTCCACGCCCCGTCCTCGCAGTACGCATCGATCGTGACCCCCGGGTACTTCTCATGCACCGCCGGCAGAGTTTCTTCAATCGTCTGCCGGACAAAGTCCTCGACCGCGGAATCCTTCGCGTGCCCGATACAGGCAGTAGGGGAGACACGCCCCGCCCATGATCTCGCCGCCATCGCGATCGCGTCGAGCATCTTGAGTTCGTCGGCCGTGCTCAGCCCATAGCCTGATTTCACCTCGCAGCTTGTGGTCCCCTCACGGAGCATCCACCCCAGCCGATCGAGCAGTGACTCGGCGAGTTGTTCAACAGAAGCCTCGCGCACCGCGCGGACGGTGGACATGATCCCGCCACCGGATTTGAGAATTTCCAGATAACTCGCCCCGGCCTGCTTGCGTTCCCACTCATCAAGCCGCTCGCCGGCCCAGCACGCGTGCGTATGACCATCCACAAACGCCGGCATCAGCACCCGCCCGTCAGCATCGATCACCATCGCATCGCTGGGCACATCGACCTGCTCGCCCACCTGCTCGATCAATCCATCGCGTACAAGCACCGTGCCAGAATCAATAGTCGAGAGCTCGCGCATCGCCGCACCGCGCCTCGGCGATTCGCCCCCGGCGAGCGTCAAGATCCGTGCATTGGTCATGGCGATCGGTGGAGTCATGTTGGGTCTTTCTCGTTTTGTGTCCGCTCAGCGTATCCACGCACAAACGCAAGGAACATCCGCGCCGCCAGCCGAGCCGTGCGATCGTCGCGATCGTGCTCGGGGCATAGCTCCATGATGTCGAAGCACCGAACGCCGGTATGGCGACCGCTCGCCAGCACCCACGCCTCGGCCTGCGTGCTGCTCCAGCCGCAGGCATTATGGGCGCTCACGCCGGGCGCATGGGCCTGGTCGATGACATCCATATCCAGCGAAACAAAGCCCGCATCGGTATCCCAAGCATCACTCGGCTGCCCGTCTTCAACAATCTCACCGCCGTTGTCCATAAACCACTGCACATGCTCACGCGAGTTCGAGTTGGGATCAAACCCATGCAAACGCATCGAGCGGGCCGCCCCGGTCTCGAGCAATCGCCGAAACGGCATCCCCGATCCATCAGTCTCGCGTACATCCAGATGCGCATCAAAGTACATCCCATCGAGTGCTCCGAACCGCTCGCTTACTGCCCGCACAAACGGAAAAGTCAGGTCGTGCCCGCCGCCGATGCCCACCGGCAGTAAGCCCAGTTCGAGCACCGCGCTCACCGCCGCTGTCACCCGCCGATGCGTCTCGTGCAGATCACCGGGCACCACATCCACATCGCCCGCATCAAACACCCCCGGCCAATCCCACCCGTGCGGCTCGCGCACCCCGTACTTGGCAAGCGCACGCCGAAAAGCAGTCGGCCCATCCTTCGCCCCTGGTCGTCCGTTGTTGAGCTTCACCCCCGTGTCGTCAGGCAGCCCGATCAAAGCGATCGAACAATCGTCAGGCTCCGAACGGATCAACGACGCGAACTTCGTGTCCGCAACACAATTCCAAGCCACCGGATTGAGAAAGGGCAGATTCATAAAAGGCTCGCTCAGTTCTTCTGGTTCATCGGGATATCAACGCCCTGCTCAATCCCACACTGCGTCGCCTCGTCGTAGCCCGCATCGCTGTGGCGGAAGATACCCATCATCGGATCGTTCTTAAGCACACGACTCAAACGCTGCGCCGCCTCGGGCGTGCCGTCGGCCACGATCACCTGCCCGGCGTGCTGAGAGAACCCGATCCCCACGCCGCCGCCATGATGGAAGCTCACCCAGCTTGCGCCCGATGCGATGTTCACCGCAAAGTTGAGCAAAGGCCAGTCCGACACCGCGTCCGTCCCGTCCTTCATCGATTCCGTCTCACGGTTCGGCGATGCCACAGATCCACAATCCAGATGATCACGCCCGATCACGATCGGGGCCGAAACCTCGCCGGCCTGCACCATCCGGTTAAACAACAGCCCCGCCTTGTCCCGTTCGCCGAGCCCGAACCAACAGATCCGGCACGGCAACCCCTGGAACGCAAAGCTCGGCTCACAGTTAGCAAAGTCCCCCGCGAGCAACGCCTCCGGGTTCTTGTGACAGCTCAAGAGCCAGTTGTGCAACCGATCGTTGTACCCGCCGTCGCCCTTTGGGAAGAGCTGGAGCAGCGCGTAGTCAGTCTTGTAAATATCCTGCGGATCGCCCGAGAGCGCACACCACCGGAACGGCCCACGCCCCAAACAAAACTGCGGGCGGATATAGGCCGGCACAAACCCGGGGAACGCGAACGCATCGCCAAACCCCTGATCGAACGCCCGCTGACGGATGTTGTTGCCGTAGTCAAAGGTGATCGCGCCCTTGCGCTGCAGCTCGACCATCGCTTCGACATGCAGGCGCATCGTCGCCAGGCTCAGCTTCTGGTACGCATCCGGGTCTTGGGCCCGCGCGGCATCCGCTTCTTCAAAGGTATACTCGATCGGGCAGTAGCCCTGCAGCGGGTCGTGCGCACTCGTCTGGTCGGTGAGCGTGTCGGGCGTGATGTCCCGCTCGATCAAGCGCCTGAGCAGCTCGACCGAGTTGCCGCACCAGCCCACGGAGGTCGCTGATTTCTGTGCTTTGAGTTCCAACGCCCGGTCGATGGCCGCGTCGAGGTCCTCGACGATCTCGTGGAGGTAGTCATCGGCCAGCCGACGATCGAGGCGCGACTGGTCAACATCGGCGATCAGGCAGGTCCCGCCGTTGAGCGTGATCGACAACGGCTGCGCCCCGCCCATCCCGCCGCACCCGCCGGTGACATTGAGGGTCCCCGCCAGCGTCCCACCAAAGTGCTGCTTGGCACACTCGGCGTAGGTCTCGTAGGTCCCCTGCAGAATCCCCTGCGTCCCGATATAGATCCACGAGCCGGCCGTCATCTGCCCGTACATCATCAAGCCCTTGAGCGACAACTCATCAAAGTGTTCCTGCGTCCCCCAGTGCGGAACCAGGTTCGAGTTGGCGATCATCACGCGGGGCGCATCGGCATGCGTCTGCACCACGCCGACAGGCTTGCCGGACTGTACGAGCAAAGTCTGGTCAGGCTCGAGCCGCTGCAGCGTCTCGATGATCGAGTCATACGCCGCCCATGACCGCGCCGCCTGTCCCCGACCGCCGTAGACGATCAATGACTCAGGATGCTCGGCGACCTCCGGATCGAGGTTGTTCATCAGCATCCGCATCGCCGCCTCGGCCTGCCAGGTCTTGCAGGTCATATGCGTCCCGCGCGGGGCTCGGATCTCCCGATCCTGCGGTGCGGGGATGTACGGGTTGGCTTGTGTTGTTGATTCTGTGCTCATGTCGTGCTCTCTGTAAGTATCGAACTGGAACTCGCAAGGATCTTAGGGGTATTGGCGGGAGATCACACGCTCTCGAACTTGAACGCATCAAGCTTGATCAACTCCTCGATCGCCTTGATGTCCGGCGACGGCGACCGATCCTGCGTCAACGGCTCAACCACTGTCCGGATCGTCTCGATCGCCCGCTCGACCAGATCGCCCGAACGGAACGGTCGGTGCGCCTCGACCCCCTCGGCCGAGCACAAAAGTTCCGCCGCGATCACCGAGCGGGCCAGACCGATCGCCCGGCTCGCCTTGGCCGCGCTGCGAGGGCCGAACGAGTTGTAGTCTTCCATCCCCGCGCAGGTCGAGAGGTTCACCACCGATGCCGGGTTCGCCAATCCAATCAGCTCGTTACAAATCGCAGCCGCCGAATACTGCACGATCATAAAACCAGACATCACGCCCGGCTTGGGGCTCATAAACGCACGCAGCTCCGATTGCGGATCGAATACCGACAAAATATGGTACATCCGACGCTCGGCGATCCCCGCGATGTGCGCAATCCCGATCGCCAGCGTATCGAGCGGCAGCGCCACGGGCATCCCGTGGAAACACCCAGCCGACACAATGTCCGGCGTCTCAGTATCTGTCGGGAAAATCAGCGGATTATCCGTCACCGCGCCCAGCTCATGCTCCAAGCTCGCGATGCACGGCCCCACCGAATCAAGCACCGCCCCCAAAACCAAAGGCGAACACCGGAACGAATACGGATCCTGCACCCGCGGATCATTCTCGGCGTGCGATTCAACGATCGTGCTCCCACTGAGCAATGCCCGTAGCTTCGCGCTCACCCCCGCCGCCCCGGGCTGGTTGCGTGCCCCGTAGACCCGTTCATCAAGGTACCCATGGGACGCGCGGGCGGCGTCGATCGACATCGCATTGGCGACCAGCGCCGCGTCGATCACTTGTTCGAGATCATGGGCGATCAACGAGAACCGGCCGGCCATCAGGTGCGTCCCATTAATCAGCGCCAGCCCTTCTTTGGCCTGCAGCTGGATCGGCTCGATCCCCGCCCCCTGCAGGGCCAGAGCGCCAGAGACCTTGAGCCCATCGACAAAGGCCTCGCCTTCGCCCATCAGCACCAGCGCCACATGCGACAGCGGTGCCAAGTCGCCCGATGCACCCACCGAGCCCGACTCAGGAACCACCGGCGTGATCCCGTGATTCAGTAGATTCAATATCTGCTCGACAACGACCGTTCTTACCCCCGAGTATCCCCGGCTCAGCGAAGCCGCCAGCACGACCATCATCGCCCGCACCGCATCGACTTCGAGCGCCTCGCCCACACCCGCGGCGTGCGAACGGATCAGGTTCACCTGCAAAGCCGCCAGATCCTCGGGCTCGATCTTCTGACGGGCAAGCGACCCAAACCCGGTATTGATCCCATAGTGAGGGAGCCCATCATCGAGCGTGGCCTCAAGCCGCGTCCGGCTTTTGATGATCCCCTCAACCGCATCGGGGTGCAGCTCGACGCGCACCCCGCGCCGGGCGACCGATTCGACCTGCTGCGGGGTCAGTGAGCCGGTGGGTTGGAGCGTGAGTGTGGTGGTGGGCATGGGTATTTCTCGATCGATGGTCTGGAAAACAAGGACAAAAATCTGAGGCAGGCTCAGCGGGCATATGCGTGTATATCGATGTATATCATAGAACCATGAGCAAAGAACGCACACAATCCAGCTCCCGCGTCTTGATGATTCGTCCCACTGCTTTCGCCCGCGACGACCAAGCCGCCGAGACCAATGCCTTTATGAATGCGCCCACCGAGACGGCCCAACTCGTCCAAGAGCGTGCAGCCGCCGAGTTCGACGCCTTGGCGACCGCTCTAGAGCAGGCCGGCGTCCATGTGCTCGTCGTTGAGGACAGCTTTGGACTCCCAGACTCCGTCTTCCCTAACAACTGGATCTCGTTCCACCAGCCCACCGAATCGATCGAATCTGACATAGATCTAGACACAAATGAAGCCCCAAACGCTCAAATCATCACCTACCCCATGCTCGCCAAGGCCCGGCGAAAGGAACGCCGCGACGACATCCTCGATATCGTCGCCAAGTACACCCACACCACCCCCGACCACCTCGATCTCAGCAGGCTCGAAGACGATGGCGACATCCTCGAAGGCACCGGCTCATTGGTCCTCGATCGCGTCAACAACACCGCCTACGCCTGTATGAGCGGTCGCACCACCGAAAACGCCCTCGATATCTGGGAGGACGAGACCGGCTACCAGACCGTCCGCTTCCACAGCGCCGACCGTGAGGGCAACCCCGTCTACCACACCAATGTCGTCATGAGCATCGGAACGAGCCTGGCCGTGGTCTGTCTGGAGTCGATTACGGACCCCGACGAGTACGAACTGGTCGAAGCCAAACTCAATGCCTCCGGACGAGAGGTGATGCCCATCACCCTCGATCAGGTCGCCAACTTCTGCGGCAACATCCTCGAACTCGAATCCAAAGCGGGCCATCCCGTCTTCGCGATGTCGCAGACCGCCTACGAGCACTTCAGCGATGATCAGCGGGCCCAGATCGAAAAAATCGGCACCATCGTCCACAGCCCCATCCCGACCATCGAGTTCGTCGCCGGCGGGAGCGTCCGCTGCATGATCGCAGAGCTCGGGAAACCCGATTGAGACTGAGATTGAGATTGAGAAACAGGCCCTTGTTCCTCAAAAGAGACCGATAAATACGCATCCTCGATTCCCCGGCTCGGTATCATTAAGCCCCCTTGCAGTGTGCAAGGCCTATGAAGAAGGTTTCCGAGGAGACAGAATGCAACTCACGCGCACCACCGCGCTCGCCGCCGCCGCAGCGATCATGACGATCCCGTCGGCGTCCGCGCTCGCCCAGAATGTCCAGCCCATCGAGTACACCCTCGATAACGGCATGAAGTTCCTGCTCATGCCCCGAGACGAGCAACCCAATGTCATCACCGCAGGCTGGATCGCCCCCGTGGGCTCGGCCAACGAGCGCCCCGGCATCACCGGCGTCTCTCATCTCCTCGAGCACCTCCTCTTCAAGGGCACCGACCAGATCGGCACCTCGGACGCCAAGCTCGACCAGCAGTACCGCGACGAGCTCACCGAGGTCCGCGAGCAGATGCGTGCCTACGCCCTCGATGTCCAGTACGACCGCATGTACCGCGGCGAGATCGACAACCCCTGGGACCCCGTCAACGACACCGAAGAACTCCGCGAGATGCGATCCGAGATGACCCGACTGCAGGACCTGCAGGCCGAGATCACCATCAAGAACGAGTTCGACTCGATCTACACCGGCAACGGCGGCTCGGGCATGAACGCGGGCACCTCCAACGACTTCACCGTCTTCTACATCAACATCCCGTCCAACAAGCTCGAGCTCTGGTCATGGATGGAGTCCGACCGCCTGCTGAACCCTTCATACCGCGAGCTTGACGCCGAACGGTTCGTCGTGATCGAAGAACGCCGCCAGCGCCTCGAAGCCACCGCAACGGGCAAGCTCAGCGAGCAGTTCGATTCGATGTTCTGGGTTGCCTCACCGTACAACTGGCCAGTCATCGGCTGGATGAGCGACTTGATGGCCTACACCGAAGACGAGATCAGCGAATACTTCGAGACCTACTACCAGCCCGCCAACCTCACCGGCGTGATCGTTGGTGATTTCGAGGTCGAGGACGCCAAGCAGCTCGTCGAGTCCTACTTCGGACGCATCGAGAATAAGCGACCCAAGGCCGCGCCACTCGTCACCTACTCGGTCCCCCTGCTGGGCGAGCTCCGCCTCACCGGCGAGTGCGACTGCCAGGATCAGGTCGAGGTCCGCTACCGCTCGGTCCCCTTCGGGCACCCGGACGAAGCCGTCTTTGATGTGATGTCCGATCTGCTCAATGGCCGCACCGGCCGTCTCTACAAGTCGCTCGTCGAAGAGCAGGGCATCGCGTCGGGCGCCAGCGCGTCGCACCGCTCGCAGCTCTACGCCGGCAGCTTCTCGTTTAGCGCCCGTCCAAAGGGCGACACAGATCTGTCCGAGCTCGAAGACGCCTGGTCCGCAGAACTCGAAAGGCTCAAGACCGAGCCCGTCTCTGATCGTGAGCTCCAGAAGATCAAGAACCAGCAAGCCGCCGATACCTTCCGTGGCTTGCAGGACAACTCCTCGCTCTTCTTCCAGCTCGCCATCACCGAAGGCTACGGCGGCTACGAGTACCTCAACGAGCACCCAAAGCGCATCGCCGCGGTGACCAGCGAGGACATCATGCGCGTCGCCAATGAGTACCTGCGTGACGACGCCCGAGCCATCGGCAACTACTACCGCAAGGGCGGCAATGTAGAGACCATGCTCACCCTCGAAGATGTCCGCAACTCACTGCCCGAGGACATGCAAGCCATGGTCCTCCCGGGCATCGAGACCGGCGTAGCCGAGATCGCAGCAGAGACTGATATCGCGGTCCTCCAGACCCAAATCGACGAGATGGCCGCTCAAGAGGGCATGGTACCCCGCAGTTCCAGACCGCGATGAAGTTCATGAAGCAGCAGATGCAGAGCCGGATCGCCCAGCTCGAATCTGGCGAAGCAACAACCAATACAGAATCCTCAGAAGACTCAACCGAGCAAGGAGGTGACCAATGAAAAACAAGAGATCACTGATCACAACCACATGCGCCGCGATCCTCATGAGCGTGGGCACGCTCGCCACCGCCGGTGATATCCCCAACCACCCATCACAGCTCAGCTTCGACGAGCTGGTCTTTGAAGCGCCCGTCGCTTCAGAGTTCCGCCACGAGCTCTCCTCTGGTGTGCCCGTGTTTATGGCCCCCTCAGACGAGTTCCCGCTCGTCACCATCCGCCTGAGCTTCAAGGGCGGGGCGTACATGGAAGGGCCGGATCAAGCGGGGCTCGCCGGGATGACCGGCGCGATGATCCGCTCGGGCGGATCAGCGAGCATGTCACCGAGCGAACTCGACGAAGAGTTCGACTTTATGGCCGCCAATGTCTCTGTCGGGATCAGCGCCCGCGTCGCCAACGCCTCGATCAACTGCCTCACCAGCAACCTCGACGAAGCATTCGCCATGTTCATGGACATGCTCCTGAACCCACGGTTTGATTCAGAGCGCCTCGAGGTCCGCCGCGGCCAGATGCTCGAATCGATCAAGACCCGCGACGATGACGGGCTCCAGATCGCCCTCCGCGAGATGAACTTCCTCATGTGGGGCGAGGATCACTTCGAAGCCCGCCAGCCAACCAAGGCCTCCATCGAGGGCTACAGCGTCGAGGACATGAAGGCCCTGCACAAGCGGATCTTCAACCCCGCCAATCTGATGGTCTCCGTCACCGGCGACTTCAAAGAGAAGGACATGCTCGCATTCCTCGAAGACGCATTCGAGGGCTGGCAGCCCGGCGAAGTCTCGCCGGAGATCCCTGCGCCGACACACACCTTCAAGCCCGGCGTGTACTACTACGAGAAGGACCAGCCCCAGGTGCAGGTCCTCATCGGCCATCGCGGCGTCCAGCGTGACGATCCAAACGCCGTCAAGGTCGAGGTCATGAACCAGATCCTCGGCGGCTCGGGCTTCACCTCCCGCATCACCAACTCGGTCCGCACCCGCGAGGGGCTCGCCTACACCGCGGGCTCAGCGATGAGTTCCCGCATCGAGTACCCCGGGATGTTCATGTCCTACTTCTTCACCAAGGTCCCGACCACGGCCCTGGCGACCCGCCTGGTCTTCGACGAGATCGAAACCATCCAAACGGAAGCCGCCAGTACCGAAGAGATCGGCACCATCCAGAACAGCCTCATCGAGACCTTCCCCCGGACCTTCGAGTCCAAGGCCGCGATGATGAGCCTCTTCATGTCCGACGAACGCACCGGGCGCGCCAAGGACCACTGGCAGACCTACCGCGATCGTGTCCGCTCCGTGGATGCCGACGATGTGCAGCAAGCCGCCAACGATTACCTCCACCCCGAAGACGCGGTCATCCTCGTCGTCGGCCCATGGGAAGAGATCAAGAAGGGCAACGCCGAGTCAGAAGCCGACGCCGCCCGCATCGCGACCATGGAAGAGTTCTTCGAAGGCCAAGCCACCGAGATCCCCCAACGCGATCCCGAGACACTCGAACCCAAAACGGGCAACTAAAACCCGAGCTCAACACTCGATTGTCCGTCCAAAATCATGTATATTCACAGGCTCGATCACCCGATCGGGCCTTTTTCAAAGCCAAACAATTTCATCAGGGTCTGACCTCATCAGGGTCTGACCAAGGAGGAGTCCCCATATGTCCATCAAAGAGTTCCTGCTCCCCATCCTCGCCGGCACCGTGCTCAGCTCAGTGCTCAGCACCGCGGCCGTAGCCAGTTCCGAATCAAACCCAGCTGAGTCCACCCACGACGGGCTCATCCAGTATCCGTCAATCTCGCCCGACGCCAAGCACATCGTGTTCTCCGCCGCCGGCGATCTCTGGTCCGTCTCCGCCACCGGCGGGCACGCCACCCGCCTGACCACCCATCCCGGCATCGAGACCCAGAGCCGATTCAACCACGAAGGCGACGCCATCGTCTTCGAGTCCAACCGCAACGGCGCCCAGAACCTCTACACCCTCGACCTCGCCAAGGCCAACAACACACTCGTTGCCGGCGACATCAGCCGCATCACCACCTCCGATCGCGCCGAGATGCTCGGCGATCTGAGCCCCGATGGACAGTCGGTCGTCTTCTCGGCCTACCTCTACCCAGAGATCTTCCGCCAGCCACGCATGTACCAAGCCCCGCTCGACGGCGGCCCGATCACCCGCGTCACCGAAGCCTTCGGTCGAGCACCTGCGATCAACGCCGCCACCGATGTCATCTACTTCGTCCGCGGCTACTACTACCCGCACCGCGTCGCCTATCGCGGCCCGGGCAATCTCGATATCTGGCGTCTACGCCCGAGCGACAACTCGTTCGTCCAAGTCACGCAGTTCGCCGGCAACGACATGAACCCGTGCCCGCTGCCCGACGGCTCGCTCGTCTACCTCTCGAGCAGGGACGGGCAGTACAACCTCGTCCGCCTCGCCCCGGGCGCGACGGATCAACAAGCAAACAGCATTACCCAGCTGACGCACTTCAAACCCGACTCCAAGAACCCAACCACCATCTCCCACGGCGTCCGAGACCTCACCGTCTCCGATGACGGCACCACCGCCGTCTTCGTCGTCTGGAATACTCTTTATACCCTCGACCTGACCAACTCACGCGCGGTCCCCATGCCCGTCGAGCTTTCGTTCGGGTCAGAGTCCCCACGCGATCGGATCGAGAAGAAGAACATCTCCCGCAATGTCGCCCAAGCCGCGATGCACCCCTCGGGCAAGTCCATCGCCCAGATCACCCGCGGCGAGCTCTTCATCCGCAGCACCGAAGAAGGCTACCCGACCCGGCGCATCACCGATACCAGCGCCCGCGAACGCGACATCGCCTGGTCCCCCGACGGCGTGACGCTCTACTTCGCCGCCGATGACGACGACTCCCTCGGCTCCATCTACGCCGCCACCGTTGCCCTCGCCACCGAAGACCTCAATCCGCCCGAACCCGAGCCAGAGGTCGAAGAAACAGTCGAAGAAGTCGAAGAGCCAACAGATGAATCAGCAGAAGCAGAGGCAGATGCTTCTGCAGAAACAACCGCCGACGAACCTGCTGCAGAAGAACCAGCGGCTGAATCAACCGAAGAAGCTGGCGAACAGTCTGAAGAACAACAAGAAGACGAGCCCGAAGAAGAAAAGATCGACCACGCCAAACGCTGGGCCACGGCCCTCCGCTTCGACATCACCCCGGTGATCAAGTCCGACGCGCTCGCCTACTCGCCCAAGCCCTCACCCGACGGCACCAAGCTCATGTACCTCCGCGATCGCGGCGACATCGTGATCCACGACCTCGCCACCGGCGAAGACCGGGTCATCCGTGAACTCTGGTCCGAGCCCGACCTGCTCTGGGCGTCGGACTCGCGCCACATCGTGTTCGCCGCAACCGATCTCGATTTCAATGCCGACATCTTCCTGCTCGATACCCAGCTCAATGAAGCGGGGGAGCTGCCCGACGCCGTGAACATCTCGCGTCACCCCGATATCGATCACTCACCAGCGATTTCTCACGACGGCAAGGTGCTCACCTTCCTGTCCGATCGGGATAACGAGAACTGGGGATTCGATGTCTACAGCGTCAACCTCGATCGCGAACTCGACGGCATGACCAGCTACGAGCTCGAAGCGTACTACAAGGACGCGATCGCCGCCGCCAAGAAGCTCAAGATGCTCGATCCGGTGACTTTCGATGATCAAGAAAAGGAAGACAGCGAAGAAGAAAGCAAAGACCAGCCCGAAGCACTCGCCTTTGACGAAAGCGATCTCGACAGCGCCTACCTCCGCGTCCGCCGCCTCACCTCGACCCCGCAGGCGGAGTCCGGGCTCGTGATGACCCCAGCCGCAGACCGCATCGCGTTCTCAACCGTCATCGACACGACCCGCACCTATGTCAGCGTCGATCATAAGGGCAAGGGCCGCAAGACCATCAAGTCCGGCAGTGTTGCTGATCCACGCATCTCACTCGATGGCAAGTCGCTCACCTATGTCTCCGGCGGGCAGGCCTCCAAGACCTCGCCCACCGGCGGCTCGTCGACTTCGTACCCACTCGACGCCACCATCATGCTCGATCGCCAGAAGGAACTCGCCCAGAAATTCGACGAAGCCGCTGGGCGATTCGGGCTCTCCTTCTACCACCCGACCATGAAGGGGCACGACTGGAACGCCATGACCGATCGCTACCGCCAGCTCGTCATGCAGACCCGCACCAACCAGGCCTTCCTCCGCCTGATGAACCTCATGTGGGGCGAAGTGGACGGCTCGCACACCGGCACATGGGGCGGCGATGGCTTCTCCGCTTCCTCGCCCGCCAACGGCTACCTCGGGATCAACTTCACCCCCGTCGCCAACGGCTACCGCATCGACGCCATCATCGAAGACGGCCCGATCAGCAAGACCAAGCACGCCCCGGGCGTCGGCGATGTCATCACCGCCATCGGCGAGACTGAGTTGAGCACCGATTCCACCAAAGCCGGGCTCATCGATCTCCACGCCACACTCGCCGGCACCATCGGCGACGAGCTGTTAGTCACTTACGAGTCCTCAACTGAAACCGATGAAGACACCGGAGAGCCCGCAACACGCATGGTGCTCATCAAGCCCACCTCATACTCCGCGATGTCCGTGCTCCGCTACAACGACGAGGTCGCCAAGCGCCGGGCACAGGTCGATGAGATGTCGGGCGGCAAGCTCGGCTACCTCCACATCCGATCGATGGGCATCGCTTCGGTCCGCGACTACGAACGCGATCTCTTCGCGGCCGCCGACGGCAAGGACGGGCTCATCATCGATGTCCGCGACAACGGCGGGGGCTGGACGACCGACATCCTCCTCGCGTCGCTCACCGCACCCAACCACGCCTACACCATCCCACGCGGGGCGAATCCGGACCTGGTCCGCAAGGACAACTACCCGCGTGACCGCCGACTGATCTACGCCTACTCGCGTCCGATCAATGTGCTCATCAACCAGCACTCGTTCTCCAACGCCGAGATCTTCGCCCATTCGATCAAGACCGCCGAGCGCGGCACGATCATCGGGACCCAGACCTTCGGCGGCGTGATCTCCACCGGCTCCTTCTCCCTGATCGACGGCACCACCGTCCGCCGACCATTCCGCGGCTGGTACCTCCCCGACGGCACCGACATGGAGAGCAACGGCACCATGCCCGACATCGATGTCCCCCAGACACCGACCGACGAGGTCGCCGGCAACGATCCCCAACTCGAAGCCGCCATCAACGAACTCCTCGGCCGTACTGGAGACTGATCATTTTTCAGCAAGTACCCGCCAATGAAAAAGCCCCGCAGCAAACGCTGCGGGGCTTCTTTGTCATCACAATCAATGGATCAATCAGCAGGCTTACTTGTCAGCCTCATCGATCCCGACCTTCAAACGGACGGGCTCAGCCGGGCGTGACGGACGCTCGTACCCGTTGACCTTGATCTCGTTGAGCAGGTGCTCGATCGCGACATCAAGCTGCGGGTCAGCCCCATCGAGCATCAACGCCGGATCAGCCTCGACCTCGATGTCCGGGTCCACCCCGTGTCCTTCGATGCCCCAGGTCCCGTCGTTCTCGTAGAACCCGAAGTTAGGCACGCTCACCGAGCCGCCGTCGATCATCGCTGGCACGCCCGAGATCCCGACAAGCCCGCCCCAGGTCCGCTTGCCGATCAGCTTGCCAAGCCCATGATGCTTGAAGAGCCAAGGGAACATGTCGCCGCCCGAGCCGGCGTTGCCGTTGATCAGCATCGCCTTGGGGCCCTGGTGCGAAGCGTACGGCCAGTTCCAGTCCTTGCCGTCACGCTTGTACCACATGTTGGTCTGCTTCCGGTTGAGCAACTCAACAAAGCGGTTGGGGATCTGACCGCCGCCGTTCCAGCGCTCGTCGATCATCAAGGCTTCCTTGCCGATCTGCCCGTAGAACTGGCGGAACAGATCATTCTGCCCCGGCACCCCGGTGTTGGGCACATAGATGTAGCCGATCTTGCCGTCCGAGGCTTCCTCGACATACTTGCGATTGGATTCGATCCACGCACGGTATCGCAGGCCAAACTCCGACCCAAGCGGGCGGATGGTGATCTCACGCTCGTTGATCGCCTCTTCTTCGCCCTCGAGGGCCGAGACAATCGTCAGCGTGGTTTCTCTGCCCGCGAGCCCCGCGAAGGCGGCCCACGGATCAATCGAAGTATCCACATCAACCCCGTTCACAGAGGTGATGATGTCGCCTTCGCCCACGCCAAGCCCGTACTGGCTCAGCGGGCCGATCGCGTCGGTATCCCACGGAGCCCCACGGTAGATCGTCGTGATCTCAAAGCCCGAGCGATCGCCGGCAGACGCGACCGCGTAGTCCGCGCCCAGCATCCCGATATTCTCGCGTGGCTGACCATCAAAGTCGCCGCCCGATGAATACGAGTGACCGACATTGAGCTCGCCGATCATCTCGCCGATGATGTACGCCACATCCTCACGCGAGACCGCGTCGTCGACCATGGGCAGGTAGTGCGCCAGCACCCCGTCCCAGTCCACGCCGTGCATGTTCTCGACATAGAAGAAGTCGCGGAATCGACGCCACGCATCGTGGACGATCTCACGCCATTCGCTGCGCAGCTCGATGGTCTTCCGCAGACGCATATTGAGCGGCTTGGCACTCTGCCCGGCCTTGGCGTCCACCACAGCGAACCCCGCCGGGGTCGCCGCGACGAGCTTCTTGTGATCGCCCGACATGCTAAACCCGAAGGCCGAGCCAAGCACGGTCTTCTCGGAGGGCTCGTCGGCCTTGATATCTATCAGCTTGAGCGATGAGCCGCCGTTGCCACTCCGGATGTAGAGCAACTCGCCCTTGTCATTGGTGACCAAGTTGCGGAAGTTCCCAGAGCTCACCCCCAGATCACGAGCGCGAGCCTCGAAGTCCTCAAAGTCAATCTCGACGGTCTCGCTGGCCTCGCCAGCCTCCGCATCGATCTCCTTGATTTCTTCCTCGGAGATATCGCCGGTGGTCCGCGACGCACTCCAAGACCCGCCCATGCCCATCTGCTTGATGGTCCAGGTGCCGGTCATCTCGTCGCCGTTGACCTTGCCCTCCTGGATGATGGTCATGCCCTGCTCGGTGGTTTCTGTATAGAAAGTCCCGGCATCCGCGTCCCACTTGACCACATCGCCAAGGTCATCGGTCTCGCCCTGGCTCTCGGACTGGCCCATGATGTTGCCGTCGTCATCGACGATGATCATCATCGAGAACTCCATCTCATCCATCGGCATCCCGAGGGCCGCAAAGCCAGAAGCCGTCCCTTCCCACTTGCCCCACAGCGGGTGCTCGGTGTCGTACCCATCAAGGTATGCCTGATCCTCATCGCCATCGCCGGCGTCATCGCCGTTCTCAGCGTCATCAGCCTTGTCGTCACCGTCCGCTTCCTCAGCGTCCTCAGCCGCCTCTTCTTCCCAGGTCTCCTCGTCGGATTCGAGCAGGTGGGGGTTCTCAACTTCCATGTTGAGCGGGACCGCGAGCAAGCGACCGGTGCCAGAATACACAAAGGTCGAACGGAAATCGTCATACTGCGGCGATGTATAATCCCTGTTCGAGCTATAGAACAGATAATCGCCCTTCATCGAAAACGCGGGCTCGCCGTCGCCAAAGAAACCCGAGGTCACCTGGTGCAGCGTGCCCTCTTGCGTGTCATAGATGAAGATCGCCGAGCTGATCATCGATTCGCCCGTGCCCCGTGCGTAGGTAATCCAACGAGAATCATGCGACCACGAAACCGCAGGCTGCCCTGCGTAGGGCTCGGTGTCGAACTGCGTCGTCTCGCCGGTTTCTACATCCACCAAAGACATGATCCCGGCCTTGTCCACGATGTAGATCGTCTCAGAATCCGGCGACCACTGGGCATCCATAAAGTAGGTCTTGTTGCCCGTAGTCAGCTGGCGGGTCTCGCCCTTCCCGTCGGACTGGGTGATATACAACTCGTACTCGCCCCCTTCGTCGGAGAAGTACGCAACCCAGCGCCCATCAGGGCTCCAGGACGGCGTGCGCTCCGAAGCGCCCGAGGTATTCGTCAGCTGGCGCGGCGCACCGTTCTCTACAGGGACAGTCCAGATATCGCCCCGTGCCTCAACGGCGACGCGCTTGCCCGTCGAGGAGACACTGCCGGAGGTCACAAATCGGCTCGCGTCAACCACTTTGTCCCGGAGCGAAATCTG
>Ga0209344_10002067_pt1 | contig 23459 bp, 15 predicted proteins | sample Cruoilmetagenom6_FD_187293 | JGI IMG/M metagenome (GOLD analysis project Ga0209344, IMG submission 187293) | Oil polluted marine microbial communities from Coal Oil Point, Santa Barbara, California, USA - Santa Barbara Oil Seep Sample 6 (SPAdes)... | ecosystem: Environmental > Aquatic > Marine... | reverse complement strand
ATTTAAATTTAGGTCCTATATTTTGAATCGCAAATCCTAAACGGGTTCTACCATTAAAACTATCGTACGCTTCTTCTTCACTTTGGTAATATCCTGAAATATCTACACCAAAGGTACTTGCCGCTGTCGCATCTTCATCAATACCGTTTAGTTTTAAATCGGAACGTAAATAACGCATACCTACAGACATTGCAAATTGCTCACTTAATTTTAATGCATAAGCTGCATCAATAGTAAACTCATTTGGTCTTTGCACTAAAGCTTCCGAAAATTCATCTTGAACAAACTCAATATCTCCTAAAGAGAAATATTTTAAACTTGCTGAAAAAGCACTTCTTTCATTTAACTTATTATAATAGGTTAAGTTTCCTAAGAAAATATCTTTAACTAAGTTACTTAGATAAGGTGTATAACTTACACCTACTCCTTGTTTATCTGTTGCAAATGCATATTTGGAAGGATTCCATTGTTGCGAAAACGCATCTACGGATGTTGCAACTCCCATATCTCCCATTGCTGCACCTCTTGCATCTGGTGCAATAAGTAAAAATGGAACTCCTGTTGTAATTACTCTAGAATCGTTTGGATCTGCAATTACAGTGGTTTGCGCATTTATTTTAACAATGAATAGTAAGCATGTTATAGTTAAAATTGACTTCTTCATGTGGTGTTTTTTATTTAACAAATATAAATTAATATTATAGTATTACAAGTTTCTCTATTTTTTCGACCTTTTTATTTAGTGTATTTGAACGTACCGTTAGCTTATACACATAAACTCCCTTACCGATTTTGTCTCCAAAATCATCACGTCCATCCCAAATAATATCTCTAGAAAGTGCGGATGCACCTTTTCCACAACATTCTGAACTGTTGGTTTGCCCATTTAACGTTCTTACCAATTTTCCAGAAACGGTGAATATCTGTACAGAAACGTCTAAAGGTTCTGAACTATTGTGATTAAACCAAAATTCTGTATAATTCACAAAAGGATTTGGGTAATTTAACACGTTATTAATTACTAGTTTTTCGTCTTCATCATAGACAACAAATTGAATTTCTTGAGTGGAGGAATTATTATACACATCCCAAGCTTTCAGGCTTAAAGTATGTATCCCTGGTTCTAAATCTCTAAATGGATAATTTACTAATCCTTTGGTATAATCGTCTACTTCCGTTTGGTAATAATCATTTAATACATACGGATTTGTTTCATCGCCATCAATAATTGCTACAATATCATGACCAATACCGCTGGCTGTATTGATTCCGTTTTCATCTTCTAATTTCACTAATAGCGAAGGAGATTCATTGGTAATACCTCCAGAAACAAAACTTTCGTCATTCATATAAAGTGTTACTAAAGGCCCAGTATTATCTTCTGGCGCATTGGCATTTATTCCTCCAATCTTAATGGTTTCTATACTTGCTCCAGTTTGATCTTGTAGAAATGGAATTTCGGATTTCGCATAAAAACTTGCTTTACCAAAACCAACAGGAATACCAATATCTCTTGGCACTACAAAATCGAATTCAAACAATCCGTTGGTTATAGATGCTTGCCCTCTAAAGATTATTTCTCCAAGTGTTTTAAAGTCTAAATATATAAACTGACCATTTTCACGAGTAAAATCGTTAGCCAGTGTTGTTCTATCAATTTCTTTATCATAAATGGTTGTCGATAATACACCATTATAATTTGTAAGTACATTACCAGAAACATCTGTTACTTCTCCAGATAAGGTTACATGACTTAAAGCCTCTAACGTATCTGTTGTCTCTGCAATAGATACATCATTAATTTTAGTAAGTCGGATACTAGGTTTTGCAAAAGTCAATTTCATTGCTGGATCTCCAATAAAGAATACCAATCTTCTTTGTGGCGTACTAGATACAGAAGGATCGTTCTTTGTTAATCTTAAAGCTTCTGCTACCGAAGGATACTCATCATCTTGATATGCATCGGAATCATTATAAGAAAACATATACTCCCCTAAAACTTCATTTAAGGTAATCCCTACACTTACAAATATTTTTCTTGTTGTAGAAATCAAGCATACTGCGCCTCCGGTAGGATTCCAAAACATATATTCTCCTGCGGTTGGCCTTAACGGATTATCAAATCTCGTATACTCACAAGTTACCGTGACAAAACAATTTAACTTACAAACGTTATTTAAGTCCTGTGCTTCTGGTTTTTCAAAAATATGCTCATGCGCAAGTCCGTCTTCACCACCATGACCAAAGTAATTAACTACCAGTGCACCATTTTCTAAGGCACTCACCATTGCTTCATTTACTTTAGGGTAACGCGCTCCACCGGCGGATGCTTCTTGTAAATACGCATCGGAATGTATTTTTATCGCATTTAAAAAGGGCTTATTTGCTACTATAAGATTTGCCAATTCATCTGTAGACTCTTGAAGTACTTTTTCCCAAGCCTCATCTACATCATCTGATACTACCACAAAATTATTTCTCCAACTACCATAACTTGCTTCATTGTGATAGGATATAATCTTATCGACAACTTCCTTAGCTTGTTGCGTATCGTCAACAAGAATCCTACCAACTGCGATGTCTAATTTTTCGGAAGCTTCCATACTTCCTTCATTTTCATCCATCATTCCAAAAAAGTCATCCGACACAAAAGAGCTTGTTAAATTAAAGCTTTCGATAGCGTGCCATGAAGGTACAATATTGGTGTTATTAGGTAATCTTTCCTTATAATCTATAGAGCCATCCCCAAAAAGGCATAAATACTTTATTTTATCCCCAGGCGTACTTGCGTTATCATAGATGTATTTTACAAAGTTTCGAATAGCACCAATATCTTGATTACCAGTACTAAACTCGGCATATATTCTATCTAGCGTTTCCACTTTAACATTTAGGCCATATTGCTGTCTATTGATTTCTGCAAGTCGTTCTGCTTGTGTTAAAAGATAAGTAGGAGTTACAATTAAATAATCTACATCCTGAAACTCTCCTTGATTATTTAAAAAAATGGTTCCTTTTAGATCTTGATTAGCAACACTTGTATTAGAATCTCTTAGCGGTTCATAAAAATCTTCCGTTGTTACCACAGCATATTCCTTGAAACTACCTAAGTTCGAAGTAAAGCTCAAACTTGCACTTGCGTCTGTATTCACAGCTGTTGTTATGTTGTATAAATCTGTAACATCCCAAACTTCGGAAACATTAGCGGCATTGCTTAATGTGTATCTTCCAATTCCGGAAGCACCTATAACCTGATTATTTTTAAAGAGAAATTGATTTCCCGAAAAATTTAATGCGCGAGTAGCTTCTATAGAAACATAATCTAAATAGGCATTTGCGCTTGGGTTTCCTGCGTTATCATGGGTTAAACCAATAGATACCGCATCAGAATTAATAGTTACATTTCCATTAAATACAGATTCCACTGCTAAATTATCACCAGTAAGCGCCGTTAAAGTCATGGTTGTAACTGTATTTCCATTTATATCGACCTGCATCGTTGAAGGCGTTTCGGCATCGGATGCAATATATACTTTAAGCGTTGCCGGTTCTGTTGAAACTATATCTGGAAAACTAAAGTCAAAGGTTTTGCTATTTTCTATATCAAATTTATCACCAAACCATCTTCTTCCTACATTCACCAAGTTATATTCATCTACTTCATGAAATTGGTAATCTTGAAATTGCGTAATCTCTAAATCGACACTACCAGTAGGTTGTATAAAAGGTTGTACTCTTTTACCTTGACCAGAACTAATATTTATATAATAATAGGTCTTATCGGTATATATATTTATATTGGTTTTACTCTCTGCATTAAATCCTCTAGGTCCTCTAGCATAAAACAAAATATAATCCTCGTTATTAAATACGCCATCATTTTCACCTACAACACGTATAGCGTTTTCAACAACATCATAAGGATAATCTACTGCGTTAGCATATGGTATCATTTCGCCACTATTACCAAACAACTTAATATTTCTAGGATCTACGTTATTGACATTAACACCTATAGAACTCAAAAAACTTTTTGAGATTTTAAAAACACCTGTAGTATCCACATAAAACTTATGCCACTCTCCTGAACTTAAAACAGAATTGGTAAGTTGTCTCCTTGAAGCACTAGTAAATCTAGAACTTCTATTAGCATTCGTGTTATAATTAACTGTAAACGAAGTTATTTTTTTATAAACACCTCTTTCCTTTATAATAGGAGAAACAATTAAATATGCATTGCGTTTATTTCTAGCAATAGAGTTAGCCAAATTATATTTTAAAGTTTCCGGAATTGTTTTAATATCTACTCCTTTTAATTCGTTTAACGAAATATTCGCATAGCGAACTTGAGATAAAGTTACCGAAGACTCATTAACTAGGTTAGCGATATCCCATTGCGCTACAAACTGTAAACCATCCTTTAAACTATAATTAAAATGTTCTTTATCAAAGGAAGGAACCTCTATAGAAAAGTTCCCATTTGTAATTGTTTTATAGTCTTTCCAAGTTATTTCAAACGTTTGCTGTTGGGCAAATACTATAAATGGTAATATAAGTGTGAGTAAAAATAATTTCTTTTTCATTGCATAAATAACGTTAATAATTGCCTGTTATTATTAAAAAACAAACAATTTTAAAAAAACGAATCAAAAGTACAATAATATTTTATAAAATTGTGCGTTATTAGTTCTACAAATGAACGACGAAATTACTCAAAACATCGTTATAACGTTTAATAATTAGGGTGAAATGCAATTTTTTTTAATCAATTTTTACAATTTTTCTTGTAGTATTGGCTTTAATTCTTATATTGCATCACTAAAATAACAAGTAGCTTACTTTAAAAGTATGAACATGAAAAAAGTAGTATTATTATTAATCTTAGCAGTATCTGTAACTGCAGTTAGCTGTAAAAGATCTAGTTCTAAAAACACATCTAGAGCAACAGGTTGGAAAATCAATTCTAAAGAAGGTGGTTTTCAATACAATGAAAAATTTAAAGAGCAAGCAACGGCTCCTGGATTAGTATTTGTTGAAGGAGGTACGTTTACAATGGGTAAAGTACAAGATGATGTAATGCATGATTGGAACAATACACCAAATCAACAACACATTCAGTCTTTCTATATGGACGAGTCTGAAGTTACAAACTTCATGTACTCGGAGTATTTGTATTGGTTAAAATCCACTTATCCTCCATCAGAAGAAAACTTTAAAGCGATTTACAATGGTGCAGCTCCAGATACTTTAGTTTGGAGAAACCGTTTAGGATACAATGAAGTTATGACAAACAATTACTTGCGTCATCCTGCATATGCAGAATACCCTGTAGTTGGTGTTAGCTGGATTCAAGCAGTTGAATTTGCAAACTGGAGATCAGACAGATACAACGAGTTAAATCTGGAACAAGCTGGTTGGTTAACAAGAGATGCTAAATTAACAGCAACTGCAGATGCCAACTTTAATACAGACACGTATATAAATGCACCTACACAAACGTATGGTGGTAACGATAGTATTATTAATCCTGAAAGATCTAGACGTCGTGTGCAAACTACCGCAACAGGAGATACTATTAATAAATACGCTACAAGAGAAACTGGTGTCATTTCACCAATGTATAGACTACCTACGGAAGCGGAATGGGAATATGCAGCTTTAGGAATGTCTGACTTAAGAAGTTACAACACCTATAGAGGTAGAAAAAAATACCCATGGAGTGGACAATATACACGTACTGGAAAACGTAAAGTTCGTGGTGACCAAATGGCCAACTTCAAACAAGGTAAAGGAGACTACGGTGGTATTGCTGGATGGAGTGATGATGGTGCAGATATAACAAAACAAGTAATGTCTTTTCAAGCAAATGACTACGGTTTATATGATATGGCCGGAAACGTTGCAGAATGGGTTGCCGATGTTTACAGACCTATTGTAGATGATGAGTTTAATGACTTTAACTACTATAGAGGAAATGTATATACTAAAAATGCTATTAATGACGACGGAACAGTAAAAATTGTTACTTCTGATGAAATAGTATATGATACTTTATCTAACGGAAAAATTGTAGCAAGAAACCTTCCAGGTGAAATTGCTCAAGTTGGTGTAGATGAAAACGAAACCTACTTAAGAACAAACTTTGACAGAAGTGATAACCGTAACTTTAGAGATGGAGATAAACGTTCTTCTAGACAATATGGAGATTCTTTTGATGAAGAAGAAGGAGAAGAAAGTATCAGTTCTGAAGTAACTAGAAAAATGTACAACTCTCCAAAACATAGTGTAGAAATGGATTCTACAGGAACTATGATTCGTGAGTATGACGAATCTAGCAAACGTACTTCTTTAATTAATGACGAAGTAAGAGTTTACAAAGGTGGTTCTTGGAAAGATAGAGAGTACTGGTTAGATCCAGCACAAAGACGCTACTTCCCTCAAGATATGGCAACAGACTATATTGGATTTAGATGTGCAATGTCTCGTGTAGGTTCAAAATCTAAAGGAAAAAACAAAACTAAGAATTAATAATTCTTTTTATAAAATTTAAAAAAGTCCTGACAATAGTCAGGACTTTTTTTTATACATTTATTTTATAAAATCAACATGTTAAAAATAATAGCAGCTCTCTCCATTATTAATGATAAACAACATGTTACAGTTTAAAGCTAATAAATACAATACATGAAAATAGCGCAATTACACGAACTCTTCTTACAATGTAATCTAGTAAGTACCGACACTAGAAAAATAGAAACCAACAGTATGTTTTTCGCTCTAAAAGGCGACAATTTCAACGGGAATACTTTTGCACAGCAAGCACTAGAAAATGGTGCTAAATATGTTATAATCGATGAAGCCGATTTTGTTATTAATAAGCAGACAATACTTGTAGATAACGTTTTAAAAACCCTACAAGCATTAGCGACTTATCACCGAAACTATTTAAAAGTAAACATCATTGCATTAACTGGAAGCAACGGAAAAACAACTACTAAAGAACTCATAAACGCAGCCCTTTCTCAAAAATATAAAACAGTAGCCACCGTAGGAAATCTAAACAATCATATTGGTGTTCCTTTGACCTTATTATCCATGAACAACGATACCGAAATTGGTATTGTAGAAATGGGTGCAAATCATTTAAAGGAGATTGCATTACTATGTAATATAGCCCAACCAGATTATGGCTACATTACAAATTTTGGTAAAGCACATTTAGAAGGTTTTGGAAGTATGGAAGGCGTAATTAAGGGCAAAACAGAATTATATAATTACTTAACAGAAAACAAGAAGCATATTTTTATAAATGCAGATGATGCTATACAGACTAACAAATTAGATACCTATAGTTCCAAGCACGGTTTTTCACAAACCAACACTCAATACTATACAATAGAACTCTTAGAAGCAAACCCATTCGTCCAAATAAAAGCAGAAGATCAAATCATCAGTTCCAACTTAATAGGCGCTTATAACTTCACGAATCTCTGCGCAGCAACTACCATCGCAAAATACTTTGATGTCCCTTTAAAAGATATCAAAACAGGAATTGAAAGATACACACCAAAGAACAATAGGTCTCAAATAATAACCATAGAGAATAACAAAGTAATTCTGGATGCATACAATGCAAATCCATCAAGTATGGAAGCGGCATTAACTAATTTTTCAAATTTAAAAGATAAAAACAAGGCCGTTATTTTAGGAGATATGTTTGAATTGGGTAATGAAGCGGAAAAAGAGCACCAAAACATAGCGCAATTAGCCATAGATTTAAACTTTGAGCTAGTATATTTAATAGGTGAAAATTTCTTTAAAACGGAAACCCCTTCCGATAAGGTAAAAAAATATAATTCTTTTGAAGCCTTTAAAACTCATTTTGAAAAAACGAAAAATGCAACACTTTTAATAAAAGGATCTAGAGGAATGGCATTAGAAAGAACCTTAGATTTGATGTAACCATACTACATACTTTAAAATACATTTAAAATAAAAAAGCTTCTCTTAAAAGAGAAGCTTTTTTATTTGTGAGTGCTATAAGATTACAGACCTCCAATGTAAATCTTCCTTCGGAAAATAAACTAATATTGAAGTTATGTTAAACGGCATTCTTTTAAAACAAAAAATCCCGATACAAAAGTATCCGGATTTTTAATTTCTGTGGGCGACAAGGGATTCGAACCCCTGACCCCTTGGGTGTAAACCAAGTGCTCTGAACCAACTGAGCTAGTCGCCCGATATATTTTTTAAGGTTTCGGTAACCTATACTCTAAACTACTTTTGTCTCGAGCCCCATTTAACAGGACTGCAAATATACACCTGTTTTTGGATTCTCAAAAACTTTTTGCAACAACATTGCTACTTTATTTTAAAAAAAGAAGGACTATAAAATAGCTAAAAATCTCTTTGCAAACGAAAATATATGTAAACACAAGTCTTTCAAATATTTACGTAATAATCTTACAAAACTTAAAGACGACAGCCTATTACTTCATAAATGCCAAGGTATAGATTTATAAGAGTTTTTGGATACCTTGTAACCGTATTACCTCTTTAAAAATCTTTAAAACTAAATATACCTATGGTAAATTGGTAGTATTACTTTGCTTTACTGGCACTTTATTTTATAGAACAGAAGCACAAAACGCAATATTTTTAAAAACCAAAAATCCCGACACAATAGTATCAGGATTTTTAATTTCTGTGGGCGACAAGGGATTCGAACCCCTGACCCCTTGGGTGTAAACCAAGTGCTCTGAACCAACTGAGCTAGTCGCCCGATATTTTTTTTTAAGGTTTCGGTAACCTTATCTTTAATCGTTTTGACTAAAGCCCTATTCTTTGGGACTGCAAATATAGATTAGTTTTTGGATTCTCAAAAACTTTTTTAAAGTTTTTTTTTAAATAATTTCTGCTACTACAAAAGTACTTCCTCCAACATAAATAACATCGTTCTTTTCAGCTTGAATTAGCGCTTGTTTATATGCTTCATTTACAGAATTATAAACGTTTCCAACATAGTTTTTTTCTTTAAAGTAGGTGAACAACTCTTCCGCATTTTTTCCACGAGGAATATTTGGTTTACAAAAATAATAGGTTGCTTTTTTAGGTAAAAGAGCAATTATGGAGTCCAAATCTTTATCATTTACCACTCCAAAAACAATATGAAGTGCATTATAATTCTCTTCTTGCAATTGCTTCATTACATAAACAAGTCCTTCTTTATTATGTGCAGTATCACAAATAACCTTTGGATCTTCTTTTAAGATTTGCCACCTTCCTTTTAAACCTGTTTTTTTTACTACTTGCTCTAAGCCCTTCTCGATATTACTTTGTGAAATCTTCCAGTTTTGTTTTTGTAAAATGCGAATCGTTTGTAAAACAGTCCTCATGTTTTTTTCTTGATAGCTTCCTTTTAAGTCACTTTTATATGAAGTAGTAATTAATTGATCGGCATAATATATTGAAGAAGATGCTTCCGCTGCAATACGGTTAAAAACAGATTTTGTTTCGTCTTGTGTTTCGCCAATAACTACTGGAATATTTTTTTTGATAATACCTCCTTTTTCTTCCGCAATAGCGCGCAAGGTATTACCTAAAAATTGGGTATGATCTAATCCTATGTTTGTAATAACAGAAACTTCTGGAGTAATAATATTGGTAGAATCTAATCGTCCGCCTAAACCAACTTCTATAATCGAGATATCTACTTTTTGTTTGGCAAAATAATCGAAAGCCATACCAACGGTCATTTCAAAAAAGGAAAGCGAATGCGTTTCAAAAAACGTTTTATTTCGTTTAATAAAACCAATGACAAACTGTTTGCTAACTTCTTTACCATTAATCTTAATACGCTCTCTAAAATCTTTTAAATGCGGCGAAGTATACAAACCTACTTTATAACCTGCTTGCTGTAAAACAGCCGCTAACATATGACTTGTAGAACCTTTTCCGTTGGTTCCAGCGACATGAATGGTTTTAAATTGAGTTTCCGGATTTTTTAAATGTTTAGCAAGGATTAGCGTGTTACTTAAGTCTACTTTATACGCTGCTTTACCTTGTTGTTGATACATTGGCAGTTGGGAAAACATCCAATTCACAGTATCTTGATATGTCATTTTATTGCCCTAAATTGAAGTTAACTTTTACAAAACCGACTTGCTTTGCAGGTGCTTTACTATCTGCTCGCCATTTATGAGATAAGGCGATTCTTTTAGCTGGTTCTAGCAAACAATCTGCCGTATTTGTGGTTCCTTTTACACCTGCTTCTGCTTCCACTACATTACCGCTTCTATTGACTACTATTCTTACAATGACCATTCCTGACTCATTGCAATCTTGCTTAAATACTTGTTTGAATGGTTTCCCTCTTCCTTTTAGCCCATAACCTACTCCACCGCTTCCAGATCCTGGATCACCAAAATAACTTGGCGCGTATGGATCGCCATCTAATTGTCCTTTATCTCCTGCTTTATCATCATCTCCTTCACTACCTGTTTCGCTTCCTTCGGAATTACTAACGCCTCCAATTAAAGCGTCTAGCTTTTTCTTTTTCTCTTCTTGCACTCTTTTCTCTTTTGCAATTCTATCTGCTTCGGCTTTCGCTTTGGCATCTGCAACCGCTTTTGCTTTTGCTACGGCATCTTTTTGTTTTTGTATAGCAATCGCTTCTTCGGTTTCTTGCGTTAAAACTTCCTCTGTAGCTTCCGTTGCTTTTGTAGGTTCTGCCTTAGTTGGTTCTGTTTCTGGTGGCTTATTTATGTCTAAGTCTTCAGATTTTATTGGCTTTGTAGGCTGTACCTTTCCGCTACCAAAATCTGTAGTACCAAAATTTACAGCAACACCATATTCTTCTGGAGGATCCATGTATTTTGGACCTACCACAAAAATGAGTAATAACACGATTAACGCAACAAGCGTTGTTATTTTTGCTGAATCTTTTTCGTGTTTGGTATTAAAGTATTTCATCTAGCTATTCTGCTTGCAATGGGATTAGTATAAAAACTATTCGCTCATTTTAATTCTAATTGGTAATCCATAAGAAACGGTTACTGGACTCCCTTGTTGCATTCCTGGTTTCATTCTAGGAAGCAATTTAGTAACACGCTTTGCTTCTGCTTCTAATTTAGGATCTGCAGCTCTTGCTCCAATACTCACTACATTACCTGAAGTATTTATTTTAAATGAGATATTTATTTTTTGAACTCCAACTAAATCTGAAGCTAAGTCAGTATCAAAATTATTCATGATAAACTCTTTTATTTTATCACTCATGCATTGCTTTCTGGTGGCATTATTTCCGCCTTCACAACCTGGATATATCGGTACATTTTCAATTAAAGCAAAAGATGTTTCTCCACCTCCTGCATTTGCTTTGGCTTTCGCAGCCGCGGCTGCTGCTGCTTTTGCTTCTCCAGCTGCTTTAGCATCTGCTGCCGCCTTAGCGTTTGCTCTTGCTTTTGCATCTGCTATTGCTTTTGCTTCGGCATCTGATTTAGCCTTCGCTGCTGCCGCTGCTTTTGCATCTGCCCTTGCTTTTGCTTCGGCATCCGATTTAGCCTTCGCTGCCGCCGCCGCTGCTTTTGCATCTGCCAATGCCTTCGCGTCTGCTGCTGCTTTCGCCTTTGCTTCGTTTTCTTTCTTTAATTTTTCTGCCGCTTCTGCTTTTGCTTTAGCAGCTGCTGCGGCTTTATCTTTTGCATCCTTAGCATCTTTTGCATCTTTAGCATCCTTTGCATCTTTAGCCTCTTTAGCTAGTTTTTCCGCTTTGGTTTTAGCGTCGGCTATTGCTTTTTGTTTTGCTTCTTTTTCGGTTTTTAAACGCGCTGCTTCTTCCGCTTCTTCTTTTAATATTTTTTCGGCTTCTGCTGCCTCTTTTTTAGCTTCTTCTATTTCTTTAAGCGCTTTTTCTGCTGCCGCTGCTTTTTCCTCTTGTAGTTGCTCTTCTTTTAGCTTTTCTTCATTAATTCTTTCTTCCTCTGCTTTGGCTTCTTCTTCCGCTTTCGCTTCTTCTTCGGCTTTAGCCGCTTCTTCTGCTTTTGCAGCTTCCTCTGCTATGGCTTCCTCTTCAGTTTCATTTTCGGCAGGTTCTTCAGGAGTTTTTTCTTCTACTACCGGTTTATTGGGTTGCACATTTCCTCCAACTGGCGCAGCATTACCAAAGTTAATTGCTACTCCAAATTCTTCTGGTTCTTCTTGATATTCTTGGCCAACAACAAAAAGCAACAAAATAAAAATCAACATTATTAATGTTGTTATTTTTGCTGAATTCTTCTCATGTTTGGTTGTGAAATATTTCATTATGCTTTGGTTATTGAATGTGTATTCAAAACTTAAATTCTTCCTTATAGAAATGTTGTTTTCTCTTTACTTATTTAGCTAATTAAAGCTAAAGACACCTTTCCCAAAAAAAAATAGAAAAGGTGTTTTTATAATTACTGTGACTTTACTGCTAAAGTGGATTTTATTTTATTCCTATTTGCAATATCCATTATAAACACTACGTGTTTCATTTCGACATCTTGGTCGGAACGAATAGTAATAGATGGTGTATCTGTGTCTCCTACTTTCGCTATTACTTCTGCTTCTAAATTATCTTTAGATACTTTTTTCATATCTACATAATAGTTCACGTCTTTATCTACGCTTACAGATACATTTTTTGTTTGCGTTGTTTTGCTAGAAGATTTGGGTAATAGTAAATCTATAGCTTCCGCGGAAACAAGTGTAGATGCAATCATAAAAAAGATTAGCAACAGAAATACGATGTCTGTCATAGACGACATATTAAATTCTGGTGTTACTTTATTTCTTCCTCTTAAATTCATATTAAGTTGGTTCGTTTAAGTGATCTAAAAATTCTAGAGAATTTGCTTCCATTTGGTACACTACCTTATCTGTTTTCACCACCAAATGGTTGTATGAAACATAAGCGATAATACCAACAATAAGACCTCCAACGGTTGTTGTCATAGCGGTATATAAACCATCTGCAAGAGTTTTAATATCTATAGACCCTCCAGAATTTGCGATTTCGAATATAGAAAGTATCATTCCTATTACCGTACCAAGAAAACCAATCATTGGTGCTGCCCCTGAAATGGTTGCTAGTACACTAACGTTTTTTTCTAGTCCGTAAATCTCTAGTCTTCCTGCGTTTTCAATAGCTGTATTAATATCTTCTAATGGCTTACCAATTCTACTAATTCCTTTTCCAATTAGTCTAGAAACTGGTGAGTTTTGCTGTGCACATAACATTTGTGCTGCATCTACTTTCCCATTAGAAACATGATCTTTTATTTGATTCATAAAATTAGCATCTACTTGTGAGGCTGCTTTTATAGCGAAAAGTCTTTCAAAATAAATATAGATAGCAACTATAAGTAACACAAATAGTAGGGCCATAATTATCATTCCTGCTGTACCACCACTTGATATTAGTTCTATTATGGAAAGTGTTTTCTTAGCAGATTCTCCATCCGCTAATAACTCTGCACCTTCTTGTGCATCTTGCAATATTGTATTTAACATAAAAATTTGTTTTGGCTAATGTATTAACGTTGATATTTTTACTTAAGTATAATAAAGTTTTTTTTAAGAATCTTTATTATAGATTCCCGCTTTCGCGGGAATGACAATTGTAATGGAATCCTCGAATAAAAAACTCGAGGAATTATTTTTTGATTAAAATAAAGTTCTTGTTACCATAAATGCCGCAGATCCCACAAGGAAACCGATTAATGCTAACCATGATATTTTTTTCACATACCAGAAGAAATCTATTTTTTCCATTCCCATTGCAACTACTCCTGCTGCAGATCCTATAATTAACATAGATCCTCCTGTTCCTGCTGAATATGCAATAAAGTGCCAAAGCTCATTATCTATAGGCTCTGAAAACATACCTAAACTTGCTGCTACTAAAGGAACGTTATCTATAACTGCAGATCCTACACCTAATAATAAAACTACTAAATCGGAAACACCACCATGATGCAACTCTGTACCCAACATTGGCATAGTGTCTTGCAAAGTTGTAGCAAAACCGAATAAAATCCCTAAAGATTCAAGAGCTGCAACAGCCATTAAAATCCCTAAGAAGAATAAAATACTTGGCATTTCTATTTTAGAAAGCGAATGGTGTACTGGACTATGGTGTGCATGTGCATCACTTTCTTCCGAGTCTGGGCTAGAAATACTAAATTTAGAATTACTATAGATTTCTGCAAAAATAGCAACGATACCTAAAGCCAACATCATACCAACATAAGGAGGTAAATGCGTTACTGTTTTAAAAATTGGCACAGAAACAATTCCTGCTAAACCAAGATATAACATGGTTGCGCTATACTTACTTTTTGGCTTATCGCTATCGTCTTCTACTATTTCTAAATCTCCTTTAAAAGCTGGTAAAAACGAAGCTATAAATGTAGGAACTAGCATACATAATAAGGAAGGAATAAATAGGTACCCTATTAAATGTCCTGTGGTTACTTTTTTACCAATCCAAAGCATGGTTGTTGTCACGTCACCAATTGGAGACCATGCACCACCTGCATTTGCTGCTATAATAATTAAACCTGCGTACCAGATACGTACATCTCTATCTTTTACTATTTTTTGAAGTATAGATATCAAAACAATCGTTGCTGTTAAGTTATCAATAATTGCAGAAAGTATAAACGCTAAAAAGGCAAAAATCCATAAGATTTTAGATTTCTTTTTTGTTTTAATAAAGCTTTTAATAGTCGCAAAACCATCAAAGTAATCTATAATCTCTACAATAGTCATTGCCCCTAAAAGGAATACTAGAATTTCTGCTGTTTTACCTAAATGGTGCAACAAGGTCTCTTCCATCATATGCATTTTTTCTTCATGCCCAAGCAACCCAAAATTATCCATTAAGTTGTGTTTGGCAGAATCGAACCACTGCGGAAAACTATCAATTCCTAAAGCAATTAAAGCCCAACAAATAGCCATCATGACTAAAGCTGGAATTAATTTATCAATTTTAATGCTATGCTCTAAAGTAATAGCTAAATAGCCTAATACAAATACTAAAATAATTACTGTTTCCATAAAAGTGTGTTATATAAGTTGGCTTAATGCTATCTCGAAAGCCGTTGCACTAATCCCGGTTTTTGATTGGTTTTTGTTATGTACGTTTTGGATTGCTTTTTTAATAATTTCTGAAGTATCATTAAAAATAGCTTCATCTGTCATTTGTACTTTACGTTCCATAAAGTATGCAAAAACTCTAGCCATACCACAGTTTGAAATAAAATCTGGGATAAGACTTACGCGATTATCGGTATGTTCCATAATAGAACCAAAAAAGATTTCTTTATCTGCAAATGGTACATTTGCACCACAAGAAATAACCTCTAATCCAGTATCCATCATTTGATCAATTTGATCTTGTGTAATTAATCTGGAAGCTGCACAAGGTGCAAATATGTGTGTTTCTAAGGACCAAATTTTATCATTAATTTCCTCAAAAGGAATAAGGTTATCTGCTACTAGCGTATTTCCATCTTTATTTAAAAATAACGAAGTAATTTCTTCAAAAGAAAAACCGTCTTCCTTTATTAAACCACCTTCGCGATCTATAATACCAACAACTTTTGCTCCCATTTGCGACAGATAGAATGCTGCTGCAGAACCTACGTTACCAAAACCTTGAACTATTGCTTTTTTTCCAACAACAGATCCTCCATAAATAGAGTAATACTGCTTTACAGCTTCGGCAACACCAAAACCTGTAATCATATCTGCGATCGTATATTTTCTAGTTACACTAGGAGAGAAATTTGGGTTTTCAATCACTTTAATTACCCCTTGGCGTAATTGTCCGATTCTATTAATTTTGTCCGCTTCGGTTGGTTTAAAATGTCCATTGAAAACACCTTCTTGCGGATGCCAAACACCACTTTCTTCAGTAATTGGAATTACTTCATGAATTTCGTCTACATTTAAATCGCCTCCTGTACCATAATAACTTTTAAGTAATGGAGATACCGCTTTATACCAGCGTTCTAAAACACCTTTTTTTCTTGGGTCACTTGGGTCGAAATTAATCCCTGATTTTGCACCACCTATTGCTGGTCCGGAAACGGTAAATTTCACTTCCATCGTTTTGGCTAGAGATAAAACTTCGTTCATATCCAATCCTTTACGCATTCTAGTTCCTCCACCAGCTGCTCCACCACGAAGTGAGTTTATAACTGTCCAACCCTCTGCATCTGTTTCTGGGTCTTTCCAATTAAAAACTATTTCGGGTTCTTTATTTTCGTATTTACTAAGTAAATCTTTCATTAATATGGTTCGTTGTTTGTTAAACAAATATAAAAAACAAAAAGTGCTTTATTATAAATTTATACTATTTTTAAGGAAGATAAATTTTCCCACTACTATGATCTTGTTTCGCTCCCGTTACACTTGCTAAACAATTTACTTCATCCCGCATTTTTAATACACCTAAAAACCCAAAGATTAGCGCTTCTTTAAACTCTATTAATTCTTTAGAAGGAATCTTGAGTTTTAATACCTTTTTTGCGTTAATTCTAGACATAAGGTAATCATTATAAGCACCACCGCCAGTTACTAAAACTTTGGCTTCCGTTTTAAAACTTGCCGCTATCTCATTCGCAATATGTTCTGTAAATGTGCGAAGTATATCTGCTTCTTTATGTTTTGAAGCCTCCAATTTTGGCAAAATTTCGGTTTCCACCCATTCTAATCCTAAGGATTTTGGCGAACTTTGTTTATAGAATGGTAGATCTCGTAATTGGGTTTCTAAGTGATCTATAAAAACCCCAGATTTTGCAATTTCTCCTTTATCATCATAAGGTAAACCTAGTTTGTTGGCGTATTTATTTAAAACAATATTTGCTGGACAAATATCATAAGCAATCCTTTTATGATTTTCTAAATAAGAAACATTTGCAAATCCGCCTAAGTTTAAACAATAGTCATATTCGGAAAATAATAGTTGATCGCCAATAGGTACTAATGGAGCGCCTTGACCACCAAGTGCTACATCTTGTACTCTAAAATCGCAAACGACTTTATGCTTCGTTAAAGTGGCTAGTTCTTTTAAATTTCCAATTTGATAGGTTAATCCATTTTCTGGTTGATGCAATGCCGTATGCCCATGAGTGCAAATAGCATCCACATCTTGAATATTATTTTCCGTAATAAAAGTATTAATAACTTCTGCTACATGTGCCGTATAACGCATGTCAATCTGTTGTAATTCTTCCGAAGAAGTAGTAACTAAATGCTTCAGGATATGCAACCATTCTTCCGAATAACTAATGGTATTACAGCATTCTATTTTAAACTTCCAAGTGGTATCCAAATTAAAAGTGATGTAGGCTAAATCTATTCCATCTAATGATGTTCCAGACATAACTCCTACAATTTTATATTCCCTCTTTGTCATATTATGTAAAAATAGTAATCTCTATTGAAAATATGCCATTAAAAACTTATATTTGTACTCATTTTTTATCATAAAAACATTTAAATAGAATTATGGATTTTAGCCTAACAGAAGAACATATCATGATTCGCGATGCAGCTCGCGATTTTGCACAAACCGAATTACTTCCAGGAGTTATAGAACGTGACAATGCACAAACTTTCCCGCAAGAATTAGTTAGAAAAATGGGTGATCTTGGTTTTATGGGAATTATGGTAGATCCAAAATATGGAGGAAGTGGAATGGATGCCATTTCATATGTATTAATTATGGAAGAACTTTCTAAAATTGATGCCTCTGCTTCGGTAATGGTTTCTGTAAACAACTCTTTAGTTTGCTATGGTTTAGAAGCTTATGCAAGTGAAGAGCAAAAACAAAAATATTTAACAAAATTAGCTACTGGAGAACAGATTGGTGCTTTTTGCTTAAGTGAACCAGAAGCTGGTAGTGATGCAACTTCGCAAAAAACAACAGCAATAGATAAAGGAGACCATTATTTAATTAACGGAACAAAAAACTGGATAACTAATGGTGGACGTGCAGGAATTTATATAGTAATTGCACAAACAGACAACCATAAAGGTTCACACGGAATTAATGCTTTTATTGTTGAAAAAGGAACTCCAGGATTTGATATTGGACCAAAAGAAGATAAATTAGGAATTCGCGGAAGTGATACACATACGTTACAATTTAATGATGTAAAAGTACCTAAAGAAAATAGAATTGGTGAAGATGGATCTGGATTTCTATTTGCAATGAAAACCTTATCTGGTGGAAGAATTGGTATTGCTGCTCAGGCTTTAGGAATTGCTGCCGGTGCTTACGAATTAGCTTTAAAATACTCGAAAGAACGTAAAGCTTTTGGTACCGAAATTTGCAACCATCAAGCGATTGCTTTTAAATTAGCAGACATGTATACCGAAATTGAAGCGGCAAGAATGTTAGTGATGAAAGCTGCTTGGGATAAAGACCAAGGAAACAATTACGATATGTCAAGCGCAATGGCGAAACTTTATGCCTCTAAAGTTGCAATGGAACATACCGTAGAAGCAGTTCAAATTCACGGTGGAAATGGTTTTGTAAAAGAATACCACGTGGAACGTTTAATGCGTGACGCAAAAATTACACAGATTTATGAAGGTACTTCTGAAATTCAGAAAATTGTAATTTCAAGAGGATTAATTAAAGGATAAAAATTACTTTATTTCTTTTAAATATTTAAAAGCGTAGCCAATTTGGCTACGCTTTTTTTTTGTAAAAAAAACAAAATACAATCCAGTTATACAATATACTATTCCATCCATACATATTTAAAACAATATTACATAATAATCACATACTTTTAAATCGCTAATAATCAATATTTTAAAATGCCGAATATATAAAAAAGAAAAATACAATCTAATATATTGAATCACCTCGATCTAATTCCTTTAGATCATTTTATATAGATTGCTATTCTTGTTAACCTTTTGCATTAATAATATATTAAACAACTATTAATCAAATTTTAAAAACCATGAAAAAAATTATTTTAATTATTACTGTACTATTCTCTTACTCCATAAATGCTAATAACATTAGGGTAAGCAACATTTCACTAGAAAATTTAAATGACATATCAAACTGGGTACACGTTGAGTTTGACCTAGCTTGGGACAATTCATGGAGAATAAATTCAGGGCCATCCAATTGGGATGCTGCTTGGGTATTTATAAAATATCGTGTAAATAATGGTGCATGGACACAAGCAATCATAAGCCAAGCAAACTCGGTAGCTTCTCCAGGTGCTTCATTGGATGTAACTTCTGACGGAATCGGAGCAATTGTTTATAGAGATGCGGATGGAAGTGGAAACGTAAATTTCCAAAACATGCAAATCCGTTGGAACTTTGGTTCTACAGATACTAATGACATTATAGACATTCAAGTATTTGCAATAGAAATGGTGTATGTACCACAAGGAGCATTTTATCTAGGTGGAACTACAGGAGATGAAGCAAACAAATTCCATTCCGGTGGTTTTTCTACATCATCATCCTATAGAGTTACTTCAGAAAATGCATTAACAATTGCTAATTCATCTGGAAACTTATACTACACAGCAACTAATTCTAACGGTGGCGATCAAGCTGGTGTATTAACAGCTTCATATCCAAAAGGATTTGGTGCTTTTTATTCCATGAAATATGAAGTATCCGAAGGGCAATGGATTGCTTTCTTTAATAGTTTAACAGAAAACCAAAAAGCCAATAGAGATGTTACGGATGCAACACACAAAAATAGTGATGCAGTAGTGGCTCGAAATACAGTTGCTTGGACAGGAGGCACTGCTAGTGCCACAACAGCAGCACCCGACAGAGCAATGAGTTATTTATCTATTTCAGATATGAACTCCTATATGGATTGGGCAGGACTACGTCCGATGACTGAATTAGAATATGAAAAAGCATGTAGAGGTCCTATATTACCCAAACCAGGTGAATTTGCATGGGGAAGTGCCAATATTGCTTCTAATGATTATACCTTAGTAAACTCTGGTTTTTCTAGCGAACGGATTACAAACACTGAGGTAAATACGGGAAATGCTTTGTACTCAATAACCAATGGAACGCTTAACGGCCCATTAAGAAACGGGATATTTGCTGCAAGTGCTATAAATAATAATAGAGAGGAAACTGGAGGTAGTTATTACGGAATTATGGAACTTTCTGGAAATTTATATGAACGATGTGTTTCTGTTGGTAATGTGCAAGGAAGAGTATTTACAGGACTTCATGGAAATGGAATTATAAGTTCCACTACCGGAAATGGAACAGTATCCAACTGGCCAAATAATACAACTGGTGATGGATATAGTTTCCGTGGAGGAAGCTTCCTAAATGGCGCAGATTTTATTAGAGTTTCTGATAGGTTTGATGGCGCATCATTAATCGCTGGAGGTAATAATCGTCTTGGATTTAGAGGAGTAAGAACAGCTCCTTAATTTCTAGAACAGATGAAAAAAAGATTTTTAATCTTATCTTTTATACTATTCCAATGTATACAAGTATTTGCTCAATTTAAAGGTGGAAACGCCGATGGACATGATATTGAAGCAAAACTTAATACTACCTTAGAAAATATTTCTTTAGTCATACTATACCAAGGTGGAAATGGCGATGGACATGATATTGCGACTAAACTCAATACCACGTTAGAAAATATTTCTTTAGCAGTACTATACGAAGGACAGAATGGTGACGGACATGATGTTGAAACTTTGCTCAATACAACATTAGAAAACATTTCTTTATCAGTATTATTCGCGGGTGGAAATGGAGATGGTTTTGATAATGAAGCACTCCTTAATACTACACTAGAAAATATTTCACTCGCTATTTTATATGATGGAGGAAATGGGGATGGTTTTGATAATGATGCGCTACTTAATACTACATTAGAAAATATTTCGCTCGCTATTTTATATGATGGAGGAAATGGAGATGGTTTTGATAATGATGTGCTACTTAATATTACATTAGAAAATAATTCACTCGCCATTTTATATAATGGAGGAAACGGGGATGGTTTTGATGGAGAGCAAGAAACCGCTTTTCTAGATCCGAATCAAATAGTAGATTTAAGAATGAATATTAAAGTAGTATTACAAGGACCTATAATTACCCCAACAAATAATGGTTTAATGAACGATGATTTACGACTAAGTGGGTTCATTCCGCTAGAGAGTCCTTATCCAGATATGAGATTAATAAATAAACCTTCCATTTTAAATAATGGAGGTACTTCTGGAGCTGGATTATCAGCTAATGACATTGTAGACTGGGTATGGATAGAAATACGAAGTGGATCAGATGATACTTTTATTGTAGATGATAAATCTGCATTATTACAACGCGATGGAGATGTTGTTGATTTAGATGGAGTCTCTAATATTTATTTAGAAGGCTTTACCGATTACTATTACGTTGTTGTTAAACACAGAAATCATTTAGCTGTAATGACATCAAATAAAATTTCATTATCTGTAACACCAACAAATATAGATTTCACTAATAATACAACAGATACATTTGGAAGTAATGCACAGGTACAATTATCAGATGGAAAAATGGCACTTTGGGCAGGAAATGTAAATGGAGACACCATGGTGCAATATACTGGAGCAACACCAGATTCACCAAGTATATTATCCGCAGTACTAAATGATCCAGGAAACTTGTTAAATTTTCCAACTTTCATAGTTACCGGATATAATGTACATGACGTTAATATGGATGGAAACACACAATACACGGGGACATTACCCGATACTCCAATCCTATTACAAAATGTATTATCACATCCGGAAAACATATTCAATTTTAGTACCTATAAAATTCAAGAGCAATTACCAGAAAATTAAATTTTATAAAAATAATAATCATGAAAAAATATATATTAAATACACTATTACTATTTCTCTTTTACTTATTTACAATACAAACTAATGCCCAAGATGGGTATACCTATACATTGATAGATAATGGAAGTTATAGCTACACAATAGCTGCAAGACCAAATACTAGTACTTCTAATTTTGAAACTTTAGTACAAAGTTATGGGTTTACAATAATTTTATCTGATGGTATTACCGCTACCATAACTTCTTCTTTAGGAAATGCAGCTAATGCAACTTTTTTTAATGGAATGGATGTTGCTCAACCAGATATTGATGGCTATTTAATAACAGAAACCTTAGGTAGTCTAATTGCATTGCCTGCTCCTACTAGCGCAATAGATTCTCCTATAGTTACCATTCAAGTGAATGATACTCCTACTACAGGGTCCATTTATATCTTAGCTAATGATTCTCCTTTAGCTACCGCTGTAACTCCTTTAAAATCTTTCATGCAAGCAGACATGATTGATGATTCCATGTTTCTTTTTACAAATGTGGTAGATCCAAATGCATCTGCTTTATCAGGAATTACTTCGTATAATTTTGATACCCTTGAAATTGAAGAGAAGGAAATAAGTACATTCACTATGCATCCCAATCCAGCAACTAGTATTGTGAATATGGAAGTTCCAGAAAACTTTACTAATTTAAAAATAGAAATATTTGATAGTTTAGGAAAACAAATCCCTATAAATATTACACCAGAAAACACTTTTAATGTCAGTGACTTTTCTTCTGGGATGTATATAGTAACGATTTATTCGGAAGAAGAAAAAATAACAAAAAAACTTATTGTTGAATAATCGTTATTCAGTTAACTAAAAAAGGCTTCAAAAATTTATTTTTGAAGCTTTTTTAGTTCTTTAAATCATCTAACACCAAACGTATTTCTCCATACGTGTATTTATCATCTATTTGATGTTTCAATTCAGAAATATTTTCAAACTTCTGTTTTGGAATAATTTTCTTCAGCTCTTTATAATGCTTTTCGGAAATCAAGTCTAGAATCTTTATTCACCGGTTTCTATAAAACTTGCTAAATGGCCAGCAATCGTATTTACATTTAAATCCCGTTCCATAGCGATTTGCTCAATAGCTTTTCCAGATTGAAATAATTCTAACGAGGTTCTTTTGGTATCTCCTTTTTGTCGTTTAGGTTTCGGAGCTTCAAAAATCTCAGCATTCTTGGAAGTTTCTATGTCATTTTCATCACAATAGTCACGAATCACTTTTAAAATTTCGCTTCCATATTTTTCCACACGTGTTTTACCAAAACCATTTACTTGTATTAATTCGGTTTTATTGGTTGGTAAGGTTTCACACATTTCATATAAAGACTTCTGATTGAAAACTTGATAGTGAATCAACTCCTTTTCATTAGCTATCGTATTTCTTAACTCACGCAGTAATTCAAATAACTCCACATTAGTCGTTCCATCAATAACCGTTTTTCTAGGTTTCTTTGGTGCTTGCTTTGCTAAGAAAACAGATTTTGCTCGTAATTCTAAAAATGGTTTTACCTCAAAGCCT
>Ga0209344_10002066_pt1 | contig 23464 bp, 20 predicted proteins | sample Cruoilmetagenom6_FD_187293 | JGI IMG/M metagenome (GOLD analysis project Ga0209344, IMG submission 187293) | Oil polluted marine microbial communities from Coal Oil Point, Santa Barbara, California, USA - Santa Barbara Oil Seep Sample 6 (SPAdes)... | ecosystem: Environmental > Aquatic > Marine... | reverse complement strand
CATATGCATTGCCGGCACCGGGTATTAGAATCTTTAAATTTTTATCCTTTAATTGGTCAATGTATTCTTTCAGTGGCGTTGAAATGTGGCCAATGTCCCACCCCATTTCCCCTAGCTGATACTTTTTTTCCCAGAAATCCTTATTCAGCTTCTTCATCCAAATAGCCATCTATGTCCCTTCTATCCTTTTTGGTAGGCCTTCCAGTTCCTTTTTTTCGATAATAGTCTTTGGAGAACTGTAATAGCTCGTTGTGTTCAAAGGCTTCCTTGGGAGTAGTATCCTTGCGGTAAATGTCTACTAGTTTGGCCCCAACCCTGCTCTCAGGGACATCCAATACGGTGAACTCGTAATTGATCTGGTTTTTCCTTACAATTACCTTGTCCAAGGGATATACTTCCCTAGATGGCTTAACCACCTGTTCATTGATTCTTACATGCCCTTTTTTACAGGCCTCAGTGGCAATATTTCGTGTTTTAAAATAGCGGGTGCTCCATAGGTATTTGTCAATTCGCATAAACTATTGAAAATCTTTGTTAACGTCTTCTACAAAAATAGTTGAAAATTGTATCTTGCGCCCTTTAAATAAGAAATCAATGAATATAAAGAGAATTCTTTTGCCTGCTTTAATTTTTATGGCTATCTGGTCTTGTAAAAAAGATGATGGTAATGACATTGAAGTGGTGCCCCCAAGATTGCTAAGTGAGGTGATTGTGGAAAATGATGCTGAAATTCAGGCTTATTTAAAAACACATTTTTACAACTATGAAGATTTTGAGGAGCCTATCGATGAAGGTTTTGATCTAAGGATCAGGATCGATACCATAGCCGGAGCCAATGAGGACAAAAGATCTTTGTTTGAAGATGCCAAAACGCAGGTGGTAAAGATATCGTCCAGTGACCTGGGATTGGATGCAGGGGAAATAGATGTTGAACATACCTTGTATTATGTTGTGGCAAGAACGGGAATTGGTGAAAACCCTACTCCGGTAGATTCTGTATATTTAAAATATCAGGGTATGCGCTTGGATGGTCATGTTTTCGACAGTAGACTGGGTTCTCCTGTCTGGTTCGATATGCAGGGATCTGGAGTGTCCGGCAATTCTGGAGTTATAAAAGGATTTAAGGAAGGAATGCCCAAGTTTAAAGCGGGTGGTGACATCATTGAAAATGGCGATGGCACCTTTACTGTGAACGGAAGTGGAGTGGGGCTAATCTTTATGCCCTCAGGGCTTGCTTATTTCAGCGGTAGTGCTCCTGGGGCCACCTACGCGCCATTAATGTTTGAAGTAAACCTATTGGCCATGAATACTGCCGATCATGATAGGGATGGGGTAGATACGATTTTGGAGGATTTGGATGGGGACGGTAATCTCTTTAACGATGATACCGACGAGGATGGTATTCCTAATTATTTGGATACCGATGATGACGGTGACGGTATCCTTACCAAGGATGAAATAAAAGATGCCAATAACGATAATATACCCGATTATTTGGACAAGAATATATAAGGTGAAGTTTAGCTGTTACCAATAAAAAATGCCCCCGTAATTGCGGGGGCATTTTTAGTGAGCTATTTTCTTTAACTTTAAAGTTTTAAAGCAAGACTTAGTACCAATTGGTCTGGTCTTGTGTCGATTCGGTCATTGGAAAAAACTCCGTCAACAACGGTCACTTCATTTTCACTGAAACCTCTTTCGTATCTTAGGTCTATTCCAAACCTACCAAAAGAAACTCCGGCGCCAATATTAAGGCCTACGGTAAAATCATTTTCAACATCGCCTATGGTGATGCCTTCATAATCCGTGTCCAAAATATACTGAAATGCCGGTCCTGCAAAAACATTGAGCGGGCCTATGATATTGAAGCCCAATAGTACTGGTAGATCCAATTTGCTCATGTCCAAACTATTGTTGTCGTAGTCGGATTTTGTTTTGGTGTATACCAATTCGGGTCTCAGGTAAATTTTATCGCCTAATTTCCCAAAGACTCCAATGTGGTATCCTACATTGCCCTTGGGGTCTTTGTAGGCTTGCTCGGTAGATTCAAAATAATCACCATTGGCGCCATAATTGAGTCCGCCCTTAATTCCAAAACCTGAACCTGTCTGCGCATGTGCACTAAAACCCATTAGGGCAATAGCGGCTAATAAAACTGTTTTCTTAATCATAGTGTGTTCTTTTAAAATTAGAATACATTGTGCAATTTTAGGCACAACATTTTTAATTGTTTGACTTAAAAAGAATTTATCTTGACACGGATAATTGAATTTGTGGCACAAAAAAACCGCTAAATAAAAGCATTATTTTCAGCTTGTAAGTTTAGCAGTTTAGTTGAGTTCTGTTCCACAGTTTTCGCCATATCTATGTTAAGAATCTTCGCCACCCCTAGGGGGTTCGGAATTATTTTCTTTTCAACACATTGACAACGGCGTTCACTATGGCTTTATTGTTTAATCCGTATTTATCCATTAATTGTTCAGGAGTACCACTTTCGCCAAAAGTATCTTTGGTAGCTACAAATTCTTGTGGGGTAGGCTGCGTGGTAGCAAGGAGTCCGGAGATACTCTCGCCAAGGCCACCTAAATAATTGTGCTCCTCAGCAGTCACGATACAACCTGTTTTTTTAACAGATTTTAACACTGCTTCCCCATCAAGAGGTTTAATGGTATGTATGTTTATTACTTCGGCAGAAATACCTTGTTTTTCCAAAGTTTCGGCTGCTATCAAAGCTTCCCATACCAAGTGTCCGGTCGCTACAATGGTGACATCGGTACCTTCATTGAGCATAACGGCCTTACCAATTTCAAACTTTTGGTCTACAGGGGTAAAATTGGCCACTTTTGGACGTCCGAACCTTAGGTAAACGGGACCTTGATACGCTGCTATGGCAATGGTTGCGGCTTTGGTCTGGTTGTAGTCACAGGTATTTATAACCGTCATTCCCGGCAGCATTTTCATCAATCCCAGATCTTCCAGAATTTGATGTGTTGCACCGTCTTCCCCTAAGGTAACCCCCGCGTGTGAAGCACAGATTTTTACATTTTTATTGGAATAGGCAATGGACTGTCTTATTTGGTCATATACCCTTCCCGTAGAGAAGTTGGCAAAAGTTCCGGTAAAAGGAATTTTTCCTCCTATGGTAAGTCCGGCAGCAATGCCCATCATATTGGCTTCGGCAATACCAATTTGGAAAAAACGCTCAGGATTTTCCTCTATGAATTTCTCCATTTTCAGAGAGCCTACCAAATCGGCGCATAATGCCACTACATTAGGGTTGGTCCTGCCCAATTCGGCCAGTCCCGCACCAAATCCACTTCTTGTATCGTTCTTACCTTGATCTATATATTTTTTCATCTGTACTTTCTTTAATTTTTTGTTGGAAAAGGATTAGTAGTCTCCTAAAGTTTCAGGATTTTGTTCCAATGCTGTAGCTAATTGCTCATCGTTGGGAGCTTTGCCGTGCCAGGCGTGGGTATACATCATAAAGTCTACTCCATGTCCCATTATGGTGTGCAATAGTACGCAAACCGGTTTACCTTTTCCGGTCCTGCTCTTGGCTTCTTTCATTCCCTTTAGAATGGCTTCCAGATCATTTCCTTCCTTGATGTCCACCACATCCCATCCGAAGGCTTCAAATTTCTTTTTTAGGTCGCCCATCGGGAGCACGTCTTTGGTAGCTCCATCAATTTGCTGTCCATTATAGTCGATAGTGGCCACAATATTGTCCACTTTCTTACCTGCGGCATACATTATGGCTTCCCAGTTTTGGCCTTCCTGTAACTCGCCATCACCGTGAAGCGTGTAGACCAGTTTGGAATCTTTGTTCAGTTTTTTTGCCTGTGCAGCGCCCAGGGCTACGGACATACCTTGGCCCAAAGATCCAGAGGCAATTCTTACTCCTGGTAAACCTTCGTGGGTGGTAGGATGACCCTGCAAACGTGAATTGATTAATCTAAAGGTATTCAGTTCATCAACAGGAAAGTAACCTTTTCTTGCCAAAACACTATAGAAAACAGGGGATATGTGGCCGTTGGACAAAAAGAAGAGATCTTCTCCCGCACCGTCCATATCAAATCCATCCTTAAGCTCCATAATCTCATTATAAAGGGCAACAATGAATTCGGTACAGCCCAATGAACCTCCAGGATGCCCGGAGTTAACCTTATGAACCATTCTTAGAATGTCTCTGCGAACTTGAACGGTCAAATCTTGTAATTCTTGAAGTTTTGGCATTTTATCTATATTTTTTAAACTTTTCAAAAGTAATGGCAATCTTTTGGGTACACAAGCATGATTTATAATATTTTATCAACTATCATGGCCAATAACAGAACTTTATTTTTTTGTTAAGGTTTTAATGGCATTGAGTTGACTATATTTGCGACTTTAAATAGACTTTTTTGAAATTTACCTTACAACATTCAGACACAAGGACAAAAGCTAGGGCGGCGGAGCTTATCACGGACCACGGTAAGATAGAGACTCCCATTTTTATGCCTGTGGGCACTGTAGCTTCCGTAAAAGGGGTACACCAAAGGGAATTGAAGGAGGAGATAAACCCGGATGTTATTTTAGGGAATACCTATCATCTGTATTTAAGGCCTAAGACTGAAATTTTGAAGCAGGCTGGTGGACTTCATAAGTTCATGAACTGGGATCGAAATATCTTAACGGATAGTGGGGGGTATCAAGTTTATTCCTTATCGGCTAATAGAAAGATAAAGGAAGAAGGGGTTAAGTTTAAATCCCATATAGATGGTTCCTATCATGTCTTTACACCGGAGAACGTTATGGAAATACAGCGTGTCATCGGTGCCGATATCATTATGGCATTTGATGAATGTACTCCATATCCTTGCGATTACAATTACGCCAAAAGATCCATGCACATGACCCATAGGTGGTTGGACCGCTGTATTAACCATTTGGAAAAAACTCCTTTTACCTACGATTATGAACAAACTTTTTTTCCAATTGTACAAGGCTCAACATATAAGGACCTAAGAAAACAGTCTGCGGAATACATTGCCAGTGTTGGGGCCGAAGGTAATGCCATTGGCGGACTTTCCGTTGGCGAACCTGCTGAGGAAATGTATGCAATGACAGAGGTGGTCTGTGAAATATTGCCAGAGGATAAACCTAGATATTTAATGGGAGTGGGTACCCCCATCAATATTTTAGAGAATATTGCCTTGGGGATAGATATGTTCGATTGTGTGATGCCTACCAGAAATGCCAGAAATGGCATGTTGTTTACGGCACATGGTACCATCAACATAAAAAATAAGAAGTGGGAAGACGATTTCTCCCCTTTGGACGAGATGGGAACTACTTTTGTAGATTTGGAATATTCCAAAGCCTATCTAAGGCATTTGTTCGCTGCCAATGAATATTTGGGCAAGCAAATTGCGACCATCCATAATCTAGGATTTTATTTGTGGTTGGTTCGTGAGGCAAGAAGACATATTTTAGCAGGGGATTTTTATGAATGGAAATCCGTAATGGTAAAACAAATGGATAAAAGACTCTAGGTGCTGACCATAATAGACAAATACATACTAAAGCGTTATCTGGCAACTTTTTTTGTGATGTTGTTGCTATTTATCCCTATCGGGATAATGGCAAATTTGGCGGAGCAGATTGGAAAAATGATCGACAATGAGGTTCCTCTTGCCGAAATCGTAATGTATTACTGGAATTTTACCTTGGTCATAGGAAACCTGTTGTTCCCAATTTTCCTTTTTCTGTCCGTAATCTTCTTTACCTCCAAATTGGCCAACAATACTGAAATTGTGGCAATATTAAGTTCGGGGGTTTCTTACGGACGTTTTTTACGGCCATATCTCATTGGGGCAACGATTATAGCCATTATCATGTTTTTTATGAATATGTTTATTGTGCCTCCGGCCAGCGTGGGGTACAACGAATTTAAATTTAAATATTTAAAGAAAGGGAAGCAGGATAGGGTCACCACCAACATATTTAACCAATTGAATGAAAGTGATTATATCTATGTCAGCAGTTTTGACCCGGCGAGGCAGATTGGGTATAATTTCACTATGGAGCGTTTTAACGAGGAAAATACGCTGGACTTTAAGATATCTGCTGCCAATATTCGCTGGATAGAGAAGGATACGGTTTATAGGCTTACGTCCTATGAGAAAAGAAAACTGGTCAATAATCAAGAGATTGTGGAATCAAAGCGAAGATTGGATACTATTTTTGACTTTAAGATAGATGACCTTACCCCGGTTTCCTATATAGCCGAAACCAAGAATATGTTTGAGCTGGACAAATTTATAGAAGTGCAAAGAAAAAAGGGAGCTTCCAATATAAATAGTTATGTATTGGTTAAGTATAAGCGCTGGTCCCTGCCCATAGCTGCCTTTATCCTTACTATAATCGCCGTGGCTGTATCCTCTGTAAAAAGACGGGGAGGTATGGGGGTAAATCTGGCTTTTGGCATTGGGGTTGCCTTTATATATATCTTTTTTGACAAGGTTTTTGGGACACTCGCGGAACAATCCGGATTTTCACCCTTATTGGCAGTGATCATCCCGAATGTTATGTTCGGGGCCATAGCGTTTTATTTGTTGCAGAATGCCAAACGTTAAGCTCAATAATTATCTTCACCTACATTTTATTGTTTTCGTCTGGGGCTTTACAGCGGTCATTGGTAAGTTGATTACTATTGATGCCCTTCCTTTGGTCTGGTACCGTATGTTAATGGCTTCACTGATCATTTTTGCCTATATTCTTATCAGGAAATTTCATTTGAAGGTACCCCCAAAAGCATTGTTGACCCTTATTTTGGGGGGTATCGTGGTATCTTTGCATTGGGTCACTTTTTTTATGGCCATTAAAGTTTCCAATGTGTCCATTGCACTGGCAACGATGTCTACAGGCGCATTTTTTACAGCCGTGTTGGAACCGTTTTGGTATGGTCGTAAAATGGTAGGCTATGAAGTGGTTTTCGGACTAATCGTTATGTTGGGCCTTTATATAATGTTTAGCGTGGAGACGGGCTATTTAAATGGCATACTTTTGGCCTTGGTATCTTCCCTGCTTTCTGCAATTTTTTCATTGATCAATGGTAAATTGACAAAGGAGCATAGGCCTTCGGTAATTTCTTTTTATGAATTGGGAAGTGGTGTACTGTTCCTGTCTTTATACCTGGCATTTTCAGGTGGTTATCACCCGAAATTTTTTCAGTTGTCCCTAAGTGATTGGTTGTTTATATTTTTACTTGCATCGGTCTGTACCGCTTATGCATTTATTGCCTCGGTCAAGATTTTGAAATATATTTCTCCCTATACCGTAATGTTGACGAACAATATGGAACCGGTCTATGGAATAATATTGGGGGTACTCCTTCTTGGTGACAGTGAAAAAATGAAACCGCTTTTCTACATCGGGGCACTATTGGTCTTGACAACCGTGGTGGCAAATGGGGTATTAAAAAATAGAAAAAAATTAAAAAAAACTACTAATGGGTTACCTTCCCATTAAAGTTTTATATTTGTTCGTTGAAAAGAACTAAACCTATAAACCTATGGAGTATTTAGATTTTGAACTGCCAATTAAGGAGCTGGAAGAGCAATTGGATAAGTGCATGATAATCGGTGAAGAAAGTGAAGTTGATGTTTCTGAGACTTGCAAACAAATAGAAAAAAAACTAGTTGAGACCCGTAAGGAAATATATAAGAATCTAACGGCATGGCAAAGGGTACAACTGTCTAGACACCCCAACAGACCTTATACGTTGGATTATATTAGGGCCATTTGTGGAGAAACCTTTTTGGAATTACATGGAGATCGCAATGTAAAGGATGATAAGGCAATGATAGGGGGGCTTGGTAAAATTGGAGATCAGAGTTATATGTTCGTCGGGCAACAGAAGGGCTATAATACAAAAACCAGACAGTTGCGAAACTTTGGGATGGCCAACCCCGAAGGGTACAGAAAAGCATTGCGTTTAATGAAGTCTGCCGAAAAATTCGGTATCCCTGTAGTATGCTTAATAGATACTCCTGGGGCATATCCCGGCATTGAAGCGGAAGAAAGGGGCCAAGGGGAGGCTATTGCAAGGAATATCTTGGAAATGACACGTTTAAAAGTCCCGATAATTGTGGTCATCATTGGGGAAGGTGCTTCAGGTGGTGCATTGGGCATAGGTGTAGGGGATAAGGTATTGATGTTGGAAAATACCTGGTATTCCGTTATTTCACCCGAATCCTGCTCTTCCATTCTTTGGAGAAGTTGGGAGTACAAGGAAATTGCGGCGGAGGCCTTAAAGCTTACCGCTACGGACATGAAGAAAATGAAATTGATAGATGAGATAGTTCGTGAACCGGTAGGAGGTGCCCATGCAAATAGGGATAAGACTTTTGAAATTGTAAAAAATAAAATTTCCTCGCACTATGAGGAATTAAAAAAGTTATCACCAAAAGAATTGGTGAAAAACCGAATGGACAAATATGCCAATATGGGGGTATTTAATGGATAGTATCCCTTTTTGTCAAGGTAAAAAAAACTGGAGCGGAAATTCTCCGGTTTTTTTTTGCTTATGAACAAATTTCGTAACTTATCAACAGGTATAATGTTGAACAACTGTTAATATCCCAAATCTCTTTTTAATTCTTATTTGTATAATTTAGCACTCATGGAAAAAACGAACCCCATTATTGGTCATCGAATAGACAAGTCGACCATCATTAGTCTTGAGAAAGGGAAAATTCCCCCTCAAGCTGTTGATTTAGAGGAAGTTGTGCTTGGAGCGATGATGATCGACAAAAAGGGGGTCGATGAAGTAATAGATATCCTACATCCTGAAGTCTTTTATAAGGATGCCCATAGATATATCTATGAAGCCATTTTTAAATTGTTCGAAAACTCGGAGCCGGTGGATTTATTAACCGTTTCCTCCCAATTGAAGAAGGATGGTCGTTTGGAAAGTGCCGGGGGCGATTTTTACTTGATAAAATTAACCCAAAAGGTAGCATCTTCGGCACATATTGAGTTTCATGCGCGTATTATCCTGCAGAAATTTATCCAGCGTAGTCTTATTAAGATTTCAAATGAAATAATAGAAGAAGCCTATGAGGATGCTACCGATGTGTTCGACTTATTGGACACCGCTGAATCAAAATTGTACGATGTTACCCAAGGAAACTTAAAACGATCTGCGGAAACGGCCCAGAACTTGGTGATTCAGGCCAAGAAGAGAATAGAGGAAATTGCAGGCAAGGAAGGACTTAGTGGTATCCCATCCGGTTTCGACAAATTGGACAAATTAACATCAGGTTGGCAGCCCAGTGATTTGGTTATTGTGGCAGCCCGTCCAGGTATGGGTAAAACAGCACTAACCCTGTCCATGGCCAGAAATATTGCGGTGAATTCCAATATTGGAGTGGCCTTCTTTTCTTTGGAGATGTCATCCGTACAGTTGATTACCAGGTTGATTTCCTCAGAGACAGGCCTGTCTTCCGAAAAATTAAGAACAGGGAGACTGGAAAAGCATGAATGGGAACAGTTGAACGTTAAGGTAAAGGCCTTGGAGACCGCGCCATTATTTATTGATGATACCCCTTCGCTCTCTATTTTCGACCTAAGGGCAAAGGCTAGGCGTTTGGCTTCACAGCACGATATTAAAATGATCATAATTGATTATTTGCAGTTGATGACAGCGGGCGGGAGTCAAAAAGGAGGAAACCGGGAACAGGAAATATCCACCATCTCCAGGAACTTAAAGGCCTTGGCCAAGGAATTGAACGTTCCTGTAATAGCCCTGTCGCAGTTATCGCGTGCGGTAGAGACCAGGGGCGGTAGTAAGAGACCAATTTTATCGGATTTACGGGAATCCGGGGCCATTGAGCAGGATGCGGATATTGTTTCCTTTATCTATAGACCGGAATATTACAAGATTGATGAATGGGATGATGAAGAACGTTCACCAACTGCCGGTCAGGCCGAATTTATTGTGGCCAAGCATAGAAATGGAGGTTTGGAAAATATCAGACTCAAGTTCCTTGGGCATTTAGGTAAATTTGACAACTTGGATGATTTTGATTCTCCCTTCGAATTCCAATCGAAAATGAATGCCGATGATGATAATCCTTTCATCACCAAAAACCTGCCGAATGCCAATGAAGCCTTTGGAAGTTCCATGAACGATGATTCCATGCAGGATGATAACGATGTGCCTTTTTAATCTTGGTGCATAGGTCCATCATATGGCCGATTCTTTTAGTTGGACTGTAACGGACCTTCAAAATGTAGAAATTTCGATTCCCTCAGTATAAGGTCATTTTCAAAATTTTAACCCTTTTCAAAATTGAAACATCAATTTTCCACTATCTTTGGGGGGATGCACATTAGAAATTGGTACATGCAAAAGTATTTTTTCTCCCTTTCCTTTATTCTTTTTTTTATAATGGAAATTTCGGCCTCGTCCATTCTTATTCCTATGGACGCTGATAGTCAGAAAAACCATTTAAAGGCATACGGTATTACCTATTGGGTATTGTCCAAACAGCAAAAAGTACAATGGCTCTTAAATTACAGGGGTGGATCTTTTTTGTTGCCCGATGGCGAAAGCATTCGTAGGGAATGTCAGATAAGGGGAGTATCCTTTGAGATTATTTCGGATTCCAGGGCCCAAGTTATTTTGGAAGAAATATCGAGTCCTTCACAAAATCAGGAAGCTGTAATTTTGGAGAAGGCACCAAGAATTGCGGTTTATTCCCCTAAGGACAATTCCCCCTGGGACGATGCGGTTACCATGGTACTTACCTATGCCGAAATTCCCTATGATCAGATTTATGACGAGGAAGTATTGGAGGATAAATTGGTATTATATGATTGGTTGCATCTACACCATGAAGACTTTACCGGGCAATACGGGAAATTTTATGGCGCCTATAGGGCGGCACCTTGGTATATTGAAGGAAAACAGCAGGCAGAAGCCTTGGCCTCAAAATTGGGGTTCAATAAAGTTTCGGAGGAAAAACGGGCCGTAGCCTTGAAAATAAGAAATTACGTTATTGGCGGAGGGTTTATGTTTGCTATGTGCTCCGCTACCGATAGTTTTGATATAGCCTTGGCTGCTGACGGCGTGGATATATGTGAGCCCATGTTTGATGGTGACCCCTCGGACGCCAATTATCAAGCTAGGTTGGATTATGGGAAAACTTTTGCCTTTACTAATTTTATATTGGAACGGAATCCGCTGCAATATGAATTTTCTTCCATAGATATGACCAAGAGGAGGGGTAATGTGCCCAAGGAATCAGATTATTTTTCATTAATGGATTTCTCGGCCAAATGGGACCCCGTTCCTACTATGCTCTGTCAGAACCATACAGCTTTGGTAAAAGGGTTTATGGGGCAGACCACCGCTTTCGCCAGAGAGGAGATTAAGCCTACGGTCTTGGTTTTGGGTGAAAATAAAATTAATGGCGAGGCCCGATATATTCATGGAATTAAAGGCAAGGGATTCTTTACTTTTTATGGAGGGCACGATCCGGAAGACTATCAGCACAGGGTAGGGGATCCCAAAACAGAATTGGAACTGCACCCTACCTCTCCGGGCTATCGACTTATTTTAAACAATGTATTGTTTCCGGCTGCCCAGAAAAAGAAGCAGAAGACTTGAGTTGTAATCAGTTTTTCAACATTTTTAGTGATGGATATTAATAGGCTTAATAGCAATCCATTCTAATCTGCTTACGGTTTTGGTAATGGCTAAGGTCTTTGCCCAAGTGTTCGTGGCAGAGTTGCCGTAATTCCAGTAAGACCTCGTTTTGCATGGCAAGGGACCCACAGATCATAATGCAACCTTTCTTTTTCAAAACCTCTATAAATAGCTCTTTATCCCGTTGAATAAGGTGCTGTACGTAAATTTTTTCAGCTTGATTTCGGGAGTATGCAGTATTAAATTTGGTCAGTTTTCCATCCTGAATAGCCTTTTCAATATAATCTTTGTAAAGTTGAAAGGAACCGTTGGTCCTGGCCCCCCAATACAAATGGATTTCTTTTCTTTTAATGTTTTCCTGTATCATCCCCAAGAACGGACCAATCCCTGTTCCGGTAGCAATGAAAATGTTTTTTTTGGCCTTTTTCGGAAAATGGAAATTTCTATTATTTATAACAGTGGCTGAAATTTTTTCATCTTGTTCCAGTTGATACAAATAGTTGGAACAAAGGCCCTGTGGATGCCTTCGGATGCTGATCACTAAAGTATCATTATTTAGTTTTCCTATGGAATACAGTCGTTCACGAACACCTTCCGCTGGCGCCAAGGATAACAAGTCGCCTGAAATTGGGTTTGCTCCATTTAGATTTTTTAGGCACAAAAGAAAAGTGTCATCTTGGGGTAGTTCGGTTTTATTTATAATTTTAAAAGACGAGGGTGGCTTGGAATTGGAAATCAATTTGGGTTTTTTCAGCTGTAAGGGGAGGCCTACTTTATTTGCCCAAGCTTTGGCCCATTGGTTGAATGCTTCAAAAGATTGATCGTTCACTGTAAATACATCCAGCAGGGCAGTACTGTTTTTAGCTGAGTTTAAGGCGTCATTTGCGGTGTAAGCATATTGGCAGAAATGGGGATAGGCTGTAGAACCAAAACCAACCACACTAAATTGGAAAGCTTGTTTTTGGTGGTTTTTTTCAACAAGTTGGAGGAAGTTTTCGGCTGTCGCCGGAGCTTCTCCTTGTCCGTACGTAGCCGTAATGATGATTAGATGGTCCATTTTTTTAAAATGGGTGTATTGATTCATCAATGTGAGGTGACTTTTCTTTCCTGCCGATAGAAGTTGTTTGTGTAATTCCAACGCAAATTGAAGGGTGGTGCCACCCTCCGTACCCACCAAAATAACAAATTCACTTTCATTTTTGGAGTGTTCATTTTTTATCTTGGCTTTGGGCCTTTTGAAATATACAATGAAACCTGTAACGGTGAGAAAGGGTATCGCTAAACTTCCCAAACCGAGTACCATCGACCATAAAATACTACCTTCCCCGGTATGCAATACAGTTGCCCACGAAGACAAAACTTTTATTGTAGGATGTGTTTCTTCGGCCAGAATGTCTCCCGTAACTTGGTTGAGGTATATTTCCCTATCCTTGAGTTGAATTATATAATAATCTTCTACAAATTCAGAGAAAGGAAATTCCAATTCCCGAAGTTCTGATAGGGGGGTGGTTTTAAAAAGGTCAAATTCGGTGTAATCTTTTAGTGGTTCCTCCTGTATGGAATCGAAGTCAACTTGTAGGGAGACGGGAGAATCCGGTATAATATCAAAACGGAGTAAGGAAAGATATACTCCCGTTAGAGCCAATGCCAAAAGTGGAATTAGGGCAAATCTTGCGTAAACAACATGATGGTATTGGGAAAAATTCTCGCGGACAACAGGCGCAAAAAATTGCTTGTAACCACCTTGTCTCTTTGCAATGAGCACTATGCCCGAAATACTGATAAGGATTAAAAGGAAAGAGGAAAATCCAATTATAAAACGGCCTGTGGATTTAAGAAAGAGAGAGCGGTGGAGGTTGGTGGCAAATTGAAAAAGTGGCTTTTTTTGAATAAGACTTCCCAGTTTTTCACCAGTGAATGGATCAATGTAAAATTCATCATTTTTTCCATCCATGATAACCGTAGCGCTTACGAAACCGTTTCGATCTCGCGACACTGCCAAAACCTCTTCATATTTAGCATTGATATTCTTTAAGGTCTCGGCCAAAGAAAGGTCATCGGCCCCGACAACACTGTAAGGCTCAATTTTATTCGAAATTGGCTCAACAGCAAGAATAACACCGGTGACCGATGCAATCAAAAGAAAAATAGAAGAGGCAATAGCAAATAGTAAATGCCCATACCTCCAAACCGATACAATCATATAATCTATCAATTGGGAACCATTCTTATATAACGGATGTAACCTTTACCTTCCACCTTTTCCTTTATGGTAGCCGAATTTAGTTGAATTTCGGCATCTACGGAATGATATTCCTGATTCTCCACGGCCGACTCAAAGCGAACTTTGTAACCCGCATCAATTTGGGAAGCGTTAAAGCCTAATGAGATGATGTTTCGTTCGCCGTTGCCAATGGTGGCTCCCGTAATGGCATCTATGTTTTCCTGGGCCCCATTACTGAATTTCCACCAGTTTTTTAAATCAGGAAACCATTCCTCATCGTCTCCCTGAACATAAAGGGTCTTTTCGTATTGCCCTTTAGGGTTGATCAGCGTAACCACTACATAGGCTTTTTCACCTGTATAGTTGGTCATCTGTATCATACATTTATAGCTTACTTCCGGTTCTTTTATAAAAGAGGACAACACGAAAATTGTAGATGCCAAACACAGGGCTCCTACTGCTTTGATCATTATATTTCTCATGGAATATTAGTTTAAAAATTTAAGATCAACCTTGTTTTTGGCCAACAGTTCGTTCTCACTGGCCAGGTCGTATGCAGTTTCACCAAACTCGGTCGTAGACTGTAGATCAGCTCCATTATTTATCAAATATCTTAGGATGTCTGCATTGTCTGTCGTCATGGCCGCATAGTGCAGTGGGGTATTTCCTTTGGTATCCTTGCCATTGACATCCGCACCAAATGCACTTACTTTTTTCAGTAGCCCCAGGTTGTTCTTGGAAACCGCTAAATGCCATACCGAGCTATTATCGCCCTGTAGTTGTTTAAAATTAAAGCCATTATTTTTCAACGAGGCCACCTTGGCATCAAAATCACGAGGTATACCCCGGCTGGCAAAGAGGTAAGAAGCCAGGTTGTTTCCTTTGCTGTCCTTAATGTTCACATCGGCTCCTTTAGAAATCAGGTAAGAGACCACCTCACCACTATTACTTTGAACGGCAACCGCCAGGGCCGTACGGCCATCTTTATCGGCATGGTCTATATTATCCGCCTTATCGGCAAAGTATTTTACAGCTTCTATTTTATTTCGTGCCGCCGCAGTCAACAGAGCAGTGTTTCCCTCATTATCAACTGTATTTGGGTCTACCCCTTTCTCTATGAAATAATCGAAAATCTTGGTGTCTATGGACGAACCTGCCAAATTATGCAAGGGAGTTACACCTTTTTTAGTCTTTACCTTGGCACTGAGGCCTATACTTTCTAAGTATTTATACAAAGCAAGGGAGCTTTCCCTGCCCTTGCTGGCAAAGAAAATAGCATTTTCAGCAGTGGCATCATTCTTTGCTGTGGAAACGCCCCTTTCCTTCAATTGCTTAAGAACTTCAATATTACCACCTTGTGCGGCGTAGTGAAAGATACCATTGCCTTGGTGATCCGTACTATTGATATCCAAACCTTTATGGATAAAATAGTCGACCAGCTTTAGGTCTTTGGCCCTGGAGGCGGCCACATGAAGCGCGTTGTTTCCATGGTGGTCTTGTTCTTTTTGAATATCAGCACCCTTGTCAATAAGATAATCATAGATGTCCGTATCTGTCTGTCCGCTGGCAGCGCTAAATGATATAGGTCCCCATCCGTGGGAGTCGGCCATGTCTAATTTGGCACCTTTTTCAACCAAGAATTTAACAATATCAAGATTACCACGGGATGCGGCCCAAAATACGTAGGTACGGGAGTCATGGGTACGTTTGTTTACATCATTGCCCTGTGAAACCAAATACGCAATAGTACTTACCGGGTTGTTGCCAAAGATAGCGAAAGTAGTGGCATCAAAACCTCCACCATTGGCAGCTGTTATGGAATGTCCTTCTTTTTGTACTGATTTAATATCGTCAATAGTTGGTAGCGATTCCCAATAGTCCCTGTTTAAAAAAGGATTGCTCGATTTTTCCATGATTCTTTGTGCTGTGGCGCTAAATCCTATTAGGCCTGTAGCAACAACAAGGGCAATGGTCTTAAAAATAGTAGTTTTCATTTTCTTGTGATTTTGTGTATTTGAACATCTAAAACCATTATCGAAACCGTGGTTCCGATAACGGTCTTTAAATTTATGGCAGTGAAGTAATCCTAGGTATACCGGTATTGATCTTTAAGGTATTGACTTTGGCATTCAAATCCACTTCTTTTTATATTCCCTGGTAGGGATTATAATAGTGTCTGGTAGCAATATCTACCGTTTTGTGTACGGGCGGCCAAAGCTATATAGGATTACTTTGATGCTGAAAATAACTCCTGTGGGTTTAAAAAACGCCTATAAAGTGACTTCCCGCTACGTTTACCAATTCAGCTCCTTTGGTTACTTCACCAGTTTCGGTATCTACTATGTATATATTTCCGTTTTGCCCTACAGGGGCTTGGGTAAGGTATATTTCAGTTCCGTCGACTACAAAGCCTTGATATTGGAAAAGGTAGAAATCTGGGTCATAGGGGATAGCTTCGATTTTTTGTGCCGTTTTAGCGTTCAAATCGGCCAAAGCAAAAAATCCTTGCGCTCCTGCTACTCCTTCTACAGAACCATCATGCCGGTAGGCAATAACTGCTTTTCCATTGGCTGCAGGCCTCCAAGCAAGGATGTAAGCACCTTCTACCCCTAAAGCATCGTCTAGATTAAATTCATAAGCATCGTCATATTCGTTGTCAGCATCAATCTTTAAAATGTAAGAACCTTCTGGGTCGCCCTGATTTGCCTGATATACACTACCGTTATATTCGAAGGAATTAATACTGCGGTATCCATTTGTATTTCCGTGACCTACCGCGGAGGTAATTACGGATGGGTTCAATAAAGAAGGGTAGTCCAGTACAATGGTTTTGGAACCTAAAATCTCATAATCACTATCATTTTCAGCAGTAGCAGGATTTACTTTGCTTAAACGTGCACCAATATATAATTTATTTCCAGCTGCATTTAAAGTAGGCATATCGATTCTTGAAATATAGTAACCGTTAGCTTCTTCCTCAGCACTTAAGGCAACACTGTGTTCTTGAAACTCTTTTATTGATGAGTTGACCAAATCCAAAGTTACTACACCAATGGTAGCCTCTGTACGGCTATAATTATCGTTTTCATCAAACTCATGTTCTGTTGAGACATACACTGCCGCCCCTGTTTGATCCCCGTCAAATAGCTTTATCCATCTTGGAGCGGTGCCTACGTAAGGGGCAATGCTTACCTCGGTACCTGTTGGTGTAAATGTTTGCCCCCCTTCTACGGTGTACTTTGTATAGTTGCCACCGGTATCTCCCGCGTAACTAATATTAAAAATGGTGTTGCCATCTTCGGAAGATTGTAATCTTGCCGTTCTATTGGACGGTGCTATAAAGCCATTTTGAAAAGGCTCAATTGAAACTGTTGGGTCTTTGGCATCATCGCTAGAAACTGAATATATTAAAGTTCCTCCATTGCCGTCGCCAGGGTTGTCGCCCATTTTGGCTCCGGCAACGGTAATCCATCTAGTTTCTTCCGGATTGTCGGTACCCGGTGTGGTTATGGTATCGTCATCGCTGCTACATGCGCCAATTAGACCAGCTGTTAATACAATGGCAGCAAAGGTTTTAAGGTTTAAAAATGTTCGTTTCATTTTAGGTATTTATTAAAAGGTTAAAATTTATTAATTGCGTAATTCAGTTTTAAGTAAAAAGCCCGTCCCGGCTTTTGTACGGAAAGATTATCGTAAACGGGTTCGTCCAATATATTTTTGATGTCAAAGCTCAGCACAAACCTGTTTTTTGGAAAATTGTAACTAAGTCCTATATCTTGTGCCAATTGTCGGGGTACTTCAAAAAACTCATTGCCCACGGTGTTCGTCCCCTGTGCGGTCAGGAATGAAAATTCATCAGTGAAATAGACATTGTAGAAAAGGTTTAAACGTGATCTCTTGAGGAATACATTTTCAAAGGAGTAGCGTAAACCACCGTTCATTGTAAAGAATGGGGTATTTGGAACGTCTATCTCGATACCTTGATTCTCAATTTTTAAATTGAAACGCGAAATGTTGAAATTGAGACCAAAATTATGGTTGTAGGTGTAATTTAATTGTGCGTCTATTCCTTTGGATGTACCACTGCCTTGATTTACGTATACAATTAATTCGTCATCTACATTTAGTGAAGTTTCAATAGGTAAACCAATTCTATCCTTGATGTTTCGGGTAAAAACATTTGTTGATATGGTAAAATCATGCTTATCGATATTAAACGTCCCAAACCTGAAGCCTAAGTTGTAGTTGTTACTTTTTTCAGGATCTATACTTGAATTGGCTACAACATTGTCTCCATCGTTCCCAAATACTTCGGTTTCGTTTGGCAATCGGATGGCTTTTTCTGCTGAAGCCAAAACTGTTACATTATGGATAAGGGCGTAGGAGGCCGCAAAACCATATCCATCGTAATTCTTATGACTGCTGACAACTTCATCAACTACCAGATCGTTTCCGTTGACGTCTGTTTCTATGGCGGGATCAACACTTACTGTTTTTTGTTGATAGTGTTTGCCAAATAAACTGGCTCTTAATTTTTTGTCAAAAGCCGTTAATTCATAGGTTAAGGAATATATATTTTTATGTAGATCCCTGGTTCCTATAAATGTATTTTCCAGTACAGATCTTAATGCATCACTATCTTCTCTATCAATACTACTATATACATGGTTCAATAATACCTTGTGGTGGTCATTGATGGAATAGGATACTCCTGTTCTAATGGAGGCAACATTTCTTTTTATTTTTGCCAGGGTAGGACCACCTTCTTGTTGAGAACCCCAAGTGTACTCAAATTCATCTCCTCTAAAATCAATAGCCCGTTCACCGCTCCAACTATAGGCCCATGCTACGGTATCGGTGACAGCACGATTTCTTTTACCGTACAGACCGTTTATAGCAACATTGAGGCCAGGGGTGAAAAGGTCTTTCTTTTGGTAGTTTATACTTGCCAAAAGGGCATCGGATTCCAAGTGCCTATCCTTGTAGGGGGTAATGGTCATAAAAGCCCCGTGTTGAACTTCTTTATAATCATCCGAACCGGTAAGGCCTATGAAAAATTGGTCTGCCCATTTTACATCGGTATAACCAATTTGGGCCATTCCACCTGTAGACCTATAGGCGTCATTGAACCTTTTTGCTGTGATTGGTGTTTGTACCCCTCCTAAGCCTGTAACTACAACACTTCTACCCGAAACTTTGTAATTGTTATCGGAATAGTTATGGAAAAAGGACGCTTTAACGGTGAACCCTGATTCATTAAAGCGATACAACCCGTTAGTACTGGTTTGAAAGGTGTTGAAGGATCCATAGGAAACCGAAGTATTGAAATTGGTTTTTGTATCCTTATGAAGTACAATGTTGATGGCGCCACCTAATGCGTCGTCCGCCAGATGTCCGGGAACAACCCCTTTGTATACCTCGATATTTTTAATCATTGAAGGTGGTATACTATTTAAGTTAAAGGAAGAGCCATAAGTTGAAATGGGAATGGCGTCGATGAATATTCGAACAGAGTTTCCCGATAATCCGTTTAAACTATAGCTTACATCTGAGCCCAATCCTCCATTTTGACGAATTTTCACACCAACTGTAGTGTTTAGCAATTCGTTTGTCTGAATATTCCGCAGACTGGCTTCTTGGGTTTTTACTGCATTTACGGCAAAACCTTCTGTCTCAAGCTCTGTCTCTTTGGTCTTTCCATTAACGGTTACCTCGTCCAGATTTTCTAAGGATTCCTGTAAGGTAAAATCAACTTTAATGTCCCTGTGGTTTTCATTTACCTCAATTATCATTGAGCGCGAACGGTAACCTAGAAAGGAAACCACTACCCTGTGCTTGCCTTTGGGAAGCTTCCCAATGGAGTAGTCCCCATTGTCGTCCGTGAGGACACCTAATTGTAAGCCTTCCAACAATACACTTGCATAGGGTAATGGCTTTCCCAAGGCATCACTTACCCTTCCGGACAATGTGCCGGATGTTTTTTGACCTTGTACAGACCAGATTATGACCATTAAAAAAAGTTGTAGTAATCTTTTCATTAAATAATTGCTTATTCTTATTAAGATTTAATCTAAATAAATAACTTTGCAAATCTAAATTATGTTTTCAGTTGGGACTAACGAGAAAGGAATTATTAGTAACGAATAAAGAAGTAAGGAATAATGGACTGTGGAATTTAAGGAGGTCCACCCCTATACACAGTGATGTAGATCAAATGGTATTGGAAAAATCCTCCAGTGCTTTTATCTCACATGAACTTAAGGGCAAGATAGGGGGGTGGCAAGAAGAGATTAGAATGGACAAGGCCATGATCCTGATACGTAAACTGTCTTTGGTAGAGGGGGTTGTGGAAGAGGTAGAAGGCCAGGATTCCTATATAGGGATACATTTCGTATTGCAAGGCTCCTATGAGTGTATGCGCCATAAGGATTCTGTTAATTTGCTTATACCCTCTGGTTCATATAATATTGTTCACTGGTCCAAAGATGTAATTGAACAGAAACTTAGTGGCCAAAATTACGTGGCCTTGGAAGTATTTTACAAGGTAGAATTTCTTGAAGAAATGTTGGGGAAAGAGTGTAGAGTGGATGGTAATTTGTTTGAGGATAGTACTGCCCTTGGTTTTTGGAGCAGATCCAAGCCAATAACTATGCCAATGCATTTAGCGATGAATGACATATTAAATTGCAGTTTGCCCGGCAATGCCAAGGTGCACTATCTGGAATCTAAAATTAAATTGTTGCTTATTGATTTATTTTTGGGGCAAGAAACACAGATTGTGAGGGATAGGGAGGTGTCCTTATCCACATCGGATTATGAAACTATTGAAAATTTGGTTCGCTATATCGAGACCCATTTAAAAAAACCATTGACTATTAAGGAATTATCGGCTGTTGCTGGATATAATACTACAAAGTTGAAAAGCTATTTTAAGAAGGTCCACAATACTACCATTTTTAAGTTTATTACAAGTCTGCGAATGCAAAAGGCAAAAGTATTGATTCTTGAGGATAATTATACCATAGCCCAGGCTTCTTATGAGGTAGGATATTCCAACCCACAACATTTTACAGTGGCATTTAAGAAAAACATGGGATATTTGCCAAGTACTTTGTTGGGAATGGACCAATAATTAGCAGTGTTGTTATGTATATGAGAGCAACGATTCCAAGATTTTTTCTACGCCGTAATTATCATTGCTATCGGCACGATAGTTGGCAGCTTTTATTACGTTGGGGTGGGCATTGGCCATTGCAAAACTAAAATCGGCCATTGCCAGCATTTCCAGATCATTATTGTAATCTCCAAAAACCATGGTTTCCTTTCTGCTTATCCCATACTTTTCCTGAATATGTTGAAGCGCATATCCTTTGTTGGCGTTCATATGTGAAATATCCAACCAATTCTCGCCAGAAACTTTCACTTTTAATTCGGATTCCAAATGATTTACCAAAGGGTAGATGTACTTTTCAGAACTTTCAAAATGATAAATGGCTATTTTTAAGACTTCCCCATCAAAGGAAGAAATATCGTTTAGGATGCTGAACTCGGAATAGTACTCCTTTAATTTGTTTACAAAATCATCGGATTTTCCATTGATATAGGCATTGTTCTTTCCGCATAATACGGGATGTATGCCTTCAACATTTCTTAATAGTTCTATAGTTTTCTTAATGGTATCCTGGTTCAAAGGGGTAGCCAATAATTCCCGGTCCCGCTTTTTAACAAAAGCTCCATTTTCCGCTACAACTATGATATCATCCTTGATGGTATCCAATTTGTCCACTATACTGTTGTATTGCCGCCCGCTGGCGGCCACAAACCTAATGTCCCTTTTTTTTAATTCTTCAAATAATTTGAAGAATTTATTACTTACTTCATGTTTGGAGTTCAATAAGGTGCCATCCATATCGGTGACCACCATTTTTACCTTTGATAGATCCATTCAAATAAATTAAGATGCAAAGGTATTTGATATTGACCTAATTAATGGCCTTCTTGCATAAAGTTTCACATTTCTTAATATTTATCGAAATTTGAATAATTTATATACTCTAATAGTTATGCTGTTTTATCAGAAAGAATTGCGTTTAAAGGCCTATAACAGGGGCTTTCATTTAATTACGGATACCATACTGGAACACCTACCGCACTTAAATAGGATTAAATCAGGTATGCTGCAGGTGTTTATAAAACATACTTCAGCAAGCCTTACCATAAATGAAAATGCGGATTCCACTGTAAGGTCCGATTTTGAAAGTCATATGAATATTATGGTTCCGGAAAATGCTCCCTATTACCTTCATGATTATGAAGGTTCGGACGACATGCCGGCGCATATAAAATCCTCCTTGATGGGAGCCTCCGTGCAGATACCAATTAGCAATGGAAAATTAAATTTGGGGATTTGGCAGGGTATCTATTTGTGCGAGCACAGGAATCATGCAAGTGGTCGTAATTTGGTAGTTAGCTACTTTGGGGTCTAGTCAACCGTTTTTTATTAGTGAAATTCAATATTGGGAAGTCGGAAAGGCGCACTTAAAATTGCAAGTTGAACTAATCCCGCCTTTTTCGGCGGGATCTAGGTTCTATACCTCTACCCTAGGGTCGATTCCTATTAATGGCAGGCTTGCCCTGAGGTTTAATACCTTTTATTTAGTAAATTAGTGAAATACGAATTTTAATAAATTGGGCATGGCTACAAAAGATATGATATTGGATAAAATACAGATTCTGATCACCAATAAATTTAAAACGCCGGAGGAGGCCTATAATTTTTTTGATGAAGATGGGGATGGAAAACTCAAAAAAAGTGAGATTGTTGAATTGTTGAAAAAGGCGGAAATAAGTGGCTTTTTACGAGGAATTGTTTCTTCCAAGCTAATTGAGGGTTATGACAAATCTGGCGATGAGTTGATAGATTGGGAAGAATTTAAGGCGGCTATCGGCAAAATAAAAACGACCTAACAATAGTTGGTTCTGGGATCAATCCCAAAAGTTGTGTGTGAATTGCAAGAAGATATAATTTACTATCTCAAGTTTGTGTTCTGTTCATTTTTTGCATCGCCCAAATGCGTAGCATTCATGAATACCATTAAAAATCAATAGACCAGCCCATGAATAAAAAACGACCAGGGCCGAATAACCAAGGTACGGTGTACCTTGGTTAGGAGGAGCCAGCTTTAGCCATGGCCAAGCTGATTTTAAATTTCTTTAAATCTACGCATTTTCCACCGCCGCGCCGTCCAGGCCGCTTTCACTAGGGTGAAATGCTCTTTGGACAGCTACCTGAACCCAATGTGGAAACCACTTGATTTAAGACGAAATCGAAGATTCACGAAAACCAATCAAAAATAATAATAACCACTTAAGTAAATTGAAAATAGGCCGGTCCTTTCGTTCCGTCAACCTTCATGTGGGGAAAAGTCATTTTCCGTTATTAAAAACCTTTGAGCATTGTCCTCAAGGTCTATGGTTCGGTCGTTCTTCTTCCGTAGAGGAGATGGCATGGCCGTTAAGAATTATTGAAGCCTTGGAAATAATTT
>Ga0209344_10002064_pt1 | contig 23469 bp, 24 predicted proteins | sample Cruoilmetagenom6_FD_187293 | JGI IMG/M metagenome (GOLD analysis project Ga0209344, IMG submission 187293) | Oil polluted marine microbial communities from Coal Oil Point, Santa Barbara, California, USA - Santa Barbara Oil Seep Sample 6 (SPAdes)... | ecosystem: Environmental > Aquatic > Marine... | reverse complement strand
TATTCAGAATTCAAAACAACATCTGTCGCAGTTGGATTAAAGTTAACAGGTGCTTGGTTGAATTGGTAAAACACAAATACCATAACACCTACTAATAGGATGAAAAATTGCATTGGTATTTTTAAAAGTCCGTTAAACATCATGCCAATTTGCATTTCCTTTAAAGACTTTCCAGATAGGTAGCGTTGTACTTGACTTTGATCTGTTCCGAAGTAAGATAACATTAAGAATGTACCACCAATAAGTCCGCTCCAAACAGTATAACGATTGTTTAGATTAAATGAAAAATCTAAAACTTCCATTTTACCACTAGCACCTGCAATATCAAGTGCTTTAGAGAATGTAATATCTGTCGGAAGTTTGTCTATGATTAAAACAAAAGCAATAATCATTCCTGTGAAAATTACGATCATCTGATGCTTTTGAGTCACATTTACGGCTTTAGTTCCACCAGAAACGGTATAGATAATTACTAAAACACCAATAATAATATTAAGAAGGAGTAAATTCCAACCCAAAACAGCAGACAGTATAATTGCAGGTGCAAAAATGGTAATACCTGCTGCTAATCCACGTTGAATTAAAAATAAAATTGCTGTTAATGTTCTGGTTTTTAGGTCGAAACGATTTTCTAAAAATTCATAAGCGGTATACACCTTCAGTCGATGATACAATGGAATAAATACCATACAAATAACGACCATAGCTATTGGTAAACCAAAATAGAATTGAACGAATCCCATTCCGTCATTAAAGGCTTGGCCAGGAGTTGATAGAAACGTGATAGCACTGGCTTGAGTTGCCATAACTGATAAACCAATCGTCCACCATTTTGAAGTGTTTCCACCTTTTAAATAATCTTTTACATTTTTACTGCCACGAGACTGATAGGTTCCATAAACGACAATAAGTAATAATGTACTAATAAGTACAATCCAATCTAATGTTTGCATCTTAAAAGGCTTTGGTTATGAAGTAAAATATAATAACGTAAATGACATTAGCAAGGAGTACAAGTGTGTACATTCGATTCCATTTATACTTTTCCATTGGTTGACTTATTTAGTTTAGTTGATGTTGTTTTTTCCTAATGAAAGCATATTTGCAAAAAGTCTATACGCGCCAGAAACACCTGCAGGAAATTCTCTAAAGAAACTTAAGCCAGTATATATATAATAGCCTTTTCCGTGTTTTGCAACTAGCAAGCTTCCAGATTTTTTTGATTCACCTTTGTCGTGCATTGAAAGGATAGGAGTAAACTCATTTGCCCAATCATCAGGGAAATATAAACCACGTTCTTGAGTCCATCCTTCAAAGTCCTTTGATGTGATTTTATTTGGATAGTTTAAGATTTCGTGATTTTTTGCTAATAATTTAACCTCAGCATGTTCATCTGTGACTCTATCTCTAGATAATTTTAAGTCGTAAGGTGCGATAGGATTAACTAGAAGTCTGCGATTCGTGTTGTATTGCACTATCATATTTCCGCCTTGAGCGACATAATCAAATAAAATTTGCTGTTTAAATTTCAGCGCTTCAACGGTATTGTAGGCTCTAATTCCAACAACTACAGCATCAAAATTATTTAAGGTTTCTGCGGAAATATCTTTAGGTTTTATAGTCGTTACATTGTATCCTATTTGTCTTAAACTTTCAGGAACAACATCTCCAGCACCTTCAATATATCCAATGTTTTCACCACGTTTTTGAATGTCTAATCTCACAATTTTACTCTCACTTGGTAATAACACAGTTTGAAAAGGGATATGATCATAATCGATTTCAATCAATTCTCTAGTATAAATTTGTTCTCCAACATGTATCATAGGAGATAGTAATCCTTCACTTTGTTCTTTAGGAGGAATTACGGTAAACGTTAAACGTTGTTCTTGGCCTTTGTTTTCAATATTTATTTTTTGTTTTTCAGGAAAAACACTCCAATCTTTTGGATGCGCTATTTGCGCATAACCTTCTAAGTGGTCACGTCCAGCTTTTACGATAACTTCTATATCGCGTTGTGCATCAGAATCTATAATAATGACTTGTTCTGAAATTTTAGCTGAAGCTTCAGGGATGATTTCAAAAGGTTTGTATAATTCACCTTTGTCTGGCTTAGAATAACGGTATACTATAGGTTTTGTAATGGTTATGGGAGTTTTGTCAATTAACAGATTAAAGTCAACATTAAAAACTCGAGGTGTTTCTGGAAGTCCAATATATTTAGTTTCTGCCTTGTACATTCCTAGTGTGCCTTTTTCTGCTAGCCAATAAGGTGTTGTTGGTTGTTGGTTATTAGGAATCGTTATAGGTTCTTTAAAATCAAATTTAGTATTCTCAGTTAGATTGATGTCTTTAGAAATTTGTAAGTCATTAGATGTATTAATACTTCTAAGTACTATTGCATGTTGACTGCGATTAAGTACTTCAATATTTAAACTGATTGTTTCATTTGGAGTTGCCCAATTGGTTTCAGCTGAAACTTCTAAATACAATCCAGCACAAGCTTCGATAATCGATTTTAGTTCTTTGGTTTTAATTGCTTTCCAATGTTTGTCTTCAATTTTTGATACTAGCTGATAGGCTTGTAATAATTTAGGAAGGTGTTCTGAAGGGTTTTTGAAATTGAAATTATTCTCAACATCCAAAAGGAGTTCTCCAATTGATTCTCCACCTTTAATACGGTTCCAAGTTGTGTCAATGCCTTCAAAAACATTAGTGCTTCCGTTTAGGGAATCTCCTTTTAAGAATTCTATATATTCGTCTTGAGATCCACGTTGTGTTAATCGGCCAAAACCTTGGCATAAATGTTGGCTACTAGCAATTGAAGCTAATTCATTATTTGAAAGTCCTTTTAATGGATAATAAACACCAACATCAACCATAAGCATATTGCTTTTGTCGATTTTATTAAATTTTTCTATACTGCCATAACGCCACCAAGATGTATTATAGAATAAGCGTTTTGGTTGCCATAATTCTGTTGTAGATAATTGTTCAGGATAGGATGAAGGATTGTTTACAAGATCAAAAGCTTCCATGCTAAGTAAGGCAGAACTTGTATGATGTCCATGTGTTTTTCCAGCACGTCTGTGATCAAACCGATTAATGATGACATCAGGTTTAAATTTTCGGATAGCTAAAACAACATCACTAAGTACTTTGTCTTTATCCCAAATTGCAAGAGTTTCATCAGGATGTTTTGAATATCCAAAGTCATTGGCGCGTGTGAATAATTGTTCGCCACCATCAACACGTCTAGCAGCTAATAATTCTTGAGTTCTCATGACTCCGAGTAATTCTCTAATTTCAGGACCAATAAGATTTTGTCCTCCATCTCCTCTTGTTAATGAAAGATAAGCGGTTCTTGCTTTGACTTCATTAGACATGTAAGAAATCAGTCGTGTGTTTTCATCATCAGGATGTGCAGCAATATATAAAACAGAGCCTAAAAAATTTAATTTTTTAATAGATTCAAAAATCTCGGAAGATGTTGGTTTTTTAGGTTGTTGAGCTAAGGTTAGAGATGAGGTAAGTAGTAATAAAACTATGAAGTGTAAGTGTCTTCGCATAATAGATTAGTTAGCTAAAAATCAAATATAGCAAAGTAATCTAGTGAAGCCGTTTCTTTTAATGTTTCTTTAACTTTATATAAATTAGTCTTTGTGAATGACAAAAATGGCTGGTCGTTTATGTAAATCTACATTAACATGTTTCCATTCTTTAACCGTTAAAGTTTTGATGTATTCTGTAGGTAAAGTAATGTCACAAGCAATGCAAACTCTAGTTTGAGGATGTAGTGCATTGCAAATATCTTCAATGATTTTATTGTTTCTATATGGTGTTTCAATAAACAGCTGCGTTTGATTTTGCTCATACGAAATGCGTTCCATTTTTTTTAGAGTTGCTTTTCTTTCTCCTTTATCAATAGGAATATAACCATTAAAAGCAAAACTCTGACCATTCATACCTGAACTCATTAAAGCCAAAACAATTGAAGAAGGTCCAACAAGCGGAACAACTTGGATGTTGTTTTCATGTGCTAGCTTTACAACATCTGCTCCAGGATCTGCTATTCCAGGGCAACCAGCCTCAGATAATAATCCCATAGATTTTCCATTTTTACATGCTTCTAGAAAATGTTGAATCTCTTCAGGTTGTGTATATTTGTTTAAAATCTCAAATTTTAATGTAGATTGTTGTTTTCTAGAATCTACTTTTTTGATAAAACGTCTTGCTGTTTTTTCATTTTCAACAATATAGTCATCAATTAATTCGATTATTTTTTTTACCGAAATAGGTAAAACTTCCAATGGAGGATTATCTCCTAAACGCGTTGGGATTAAGTATAGTTTGCCTTTTTCTGAATGCATGAGTTATTATTTCACAATCAATTTTTTTACTATTTCAGAGCTATTTCCAATTTTAACTTTGACAAAATAAAACCCTTTACTTAGAGATGAAATATCGATATTCTTTTCTGATAAAAAAATGTTTTGTTCTGAAAAATACATACTCCCTTTTAAATCTATTATAGAAATAGAACTTATAAAGCTGTTTTCAGTGTTGATGTTAAGGTTTTTCGAAGCTGGATTTGGTGAAATAGAAATGTTTTGTTCTTCAAATTCTGGTACTGATAAAACAGTACCTTGTACTCGGTGTATATTGCCATTAATGTCTACAATATACATTTCTTTGTTTATGTCTTCTCCAAAAGACACCCAAGATCCGTCGTTATAATTGCCGTGATTTATTAAATTATTTGAAGCATCAACTGTACTAATTGTTCCATCTCCAGTTGTTGCAAAAATATATACACCATATATATCACTATACACGCTTCCTCTATAAACTTGTCCACCAGCTACAGAGCAAAAACAAGGAGGAATTGGATATTCTGCAACAGGAAAAGTGAGCGTTTCCATAGGTGGGCAACCAGTTGTATTAAATGGATCTGAGCCTTCATAGCATCTCCATCCAAAATTGTAACCAACAGGACTAACAGTTACTCTATTAACTTCTTCAGTTGAATTTTGTCCTACATCACCAATCCACATCTCATTCGTTATTGCGTCAAAAGAAAACCTCCAAGGGTTTCTTAAACCATAAGCCCAAATTTCATCTAAGGCATTAGCATTTCCAACAAAAGGATTGTCTGTAGGTATGGCATAATTTTTCCCATTGGCAGTGTTATCAACATCAATTCTAAGCATTTTTCCAAGTAATTCCTCTAGATTTTGTGATCTGTTTCCAGGATCGCCTCCAGATCCACCATCTCCTGTTGAAATGTATAGATAGCCATCGGTTGGGCCAAAATGTAAATCACCACCATTGTGATTGCTATAAGGTTGTGGTATGGTCATTAATTCTAATTCTGAATTTGAATCTGCAGTGTTGGTAGAACTTCTTGTAAATCTTGAAATTACAGTGTCTCCTGAGTTGTTGATATAGTTTACATAAAAGAAACCATTGGTAGTATAGTCAGGGTGAAATGCTAAGGCTAATAATCCACGTTCGCCACCACTACTAACTTGTGCATCGATATCTAAAAATGGAGTAGGATTTGTAGTGCCATCAGAATTTAAAATTTTGATAACACCTCCTTTTTCAACAACAAATAGTCTCGAGTCACCAGCATGTCTTATGCTTACAGGACTTGAGAATCCATTTGCAAATAACTCTAATTCAATATTTTGGGAAAAACTAAATGCATACATCATACACATAAAGTATAGGGTAATTTTTTTCATAGCTATATAATATTAGGACTCTTTTTGCTAAAAATACAAAAAAACAAATGATTCATTATGAAAAAATCTTATATAGCCTTGTTTTGTAATGTATTTGATAATGTGTCGCAAACTTTTTCTAAGAGTTGAAACACATTTTGAAAGTCTGATATATTGCCATAATATGGATCAGGAACATATGTGTGTTGAATTGTTTCATTAACTTCAAGGATGCATCTAACTTTTGCTATATCATTTGTGTCTCTTGCCAATGCTACGACGTTTTTGTAATTAGAATCGTCCATTGTGTAAATGTAATCGAAAGTGTCAAAATCAGACACTTTAAATTGTCTGCCACGTTGGTTCGAAATGTCAATTCCGTTAGATTTTGCAACAGCTACTGAGCGAGGGTCTGGAGAATCACCAACATGATAGTTAGCTGTTCCAGCTGAATCTACGTAAAATTTATCAGAAGGTAATTTTGATTCTAAAATGCCATGAGCTAATGGTGAACGACAAATATTGCCTAAACATACCATTAAAATACTAGTCATTGTGATGGATTATAAAGAGAGTTTTTTAGAAAGGTCTTCTACATACTTTCTAAATTGCTTATCAGTAGAAGATAGGTTATCTACAGTTTTACAGGCATGAAGAACAGTAGCATGATCTCGCTTACCAATTTGTGAACCAATACTTGCTAATGAAGCTTTGGTGTATTTTTTAGCAAAGAACATGGCAAGTTGTCTTGCTTGAACGATGTGACGTTTTCTTGTTTTAGACTGAAGTGTGCTGACATCCATTTGGAAGTAATCAGATACAACTTTCTGAATGTAATCAATAGAGACTTCACGTTTTGTATTCTTAACGAATTTTTCAACAATCTCTTTAGCCAGACTAACTGTAATTTCTTTTTTATTGAATGATGATTGAGCAATTAATGAAATGATTGCGCCTTCAAGTTCACGAACATTAGTTTTGATGTGTTTTGCAACATATTCAATAATGTCATCAGGCATTTCAACACCATCACGATAAAGTTTATTCTTTAAAATAGAAACTCTAGTTTCAAAGTCAGGACTTTGTAATTCAGCAGAAAGTCCCCATTTAAAACGAGATAATAAGCGTTGCTCAATATCTTGCATATCGACAGGAGCTTTGTCACTAGTTAAAATAACTTGCTTTCCGTTTTGATGTAAGTGATTAAAAATATGGAAGAATACATCTTGTGTTCCGGACTTACCAGATAAAAATTGAACATCATCAATAATTAGAACATCAATAATTTGATAGAAGTGAATGAAATCAATTCTATTATTCTTTTTTACAGAATCTATATATTGTTGTGTGAATTTTTCAGCAGAAATATATAAGACTGTTTTTTCAGGATATTTATCTTTAATGTCAACACCAATAGCATGTGCTAGATGTGTTTTTCCTAATCCAACACCACCAAAAATTAATAACGGATTAAATGATGTGCCACCAGGTTTGTTAGCAACTGCTAATCCAGCATTTCGTGCCAATCTATTAGAATCTCCTTCTAAGAAATTTTCAAAACTATAATTTGGATTAAGTTGTGATTCAATCTTAACGTTTCTAATGCCTGGAATTATAAAAGGATTTTTTAGTTCAGGATTTTTATTATTAAGAGGAACATCTACATCTTGAGATTTCATTGCTCCTCGATTTGAACTTGGAATCTTTTCGGTAAATGGTTGTTTGTTACCATAAGTGTTTTCCATTTTGATAACATAAACCAATTTTGCTGTTTCGCCTAACTGTTTTGTTAGTGCAACTTTAAGAATCTTTACATAGTGTTCTTCAAGCCACTCATAGAAAAATTTACTAGGTACTTGAATGCTCAGGGCTTTATCTGAAAGTTTAACCGCTACTATAGGCTCAAACCAAGTTTTATAGGCTTGAGGTTGAATATTGTCTTTAATAAAAGACAGGCAGTTAGTCCAAACCGATTGCGCAGTTACATCCATTCTCTAAGGGTAATTTTTATGTTGTTAGTTAGTTAGCAAAAAAAAGAGAAATTCGAGTTTCTCTTGAATAATTTTACAGGACAAATATGTGAACAAATTTCTTAATAAAAAAATCAAAATGTATTGAATATTCAGAATTTTTTTCTCATGTTTAATCCGAATTCGAAATTACAAAAAAAATATCAATAACTATGACCAATCTTACTAAACCCGATGAAATACAATTTAGAGTTCGCTACGGTGAAACCGACCAAATGGGAGTTGTTTATCATGGGAATTATGCACAGTATTTTGAAATGGGTAGAACTGAATGGTTACGCAAAATGGGTTTTTCATATAAACAAATGGAGGAAGACGGAATAATGTTGCCTGTGGTTGAGTTGTTTATAAAATACAAAAAATCAGCGTGTTATGATGACTTGATTAAAGTGAAAACTAAACTAGTAAAAATACCAACGGCAAAAATTGAATTTGAATATGAAATTTTAAATCAAAACGATGAAATTTTGACAACTGGAAATTCTGTTTTGGTATTTATGGATGTTCATAGGAATAGACCTACTAAATGTCCTGAATATCTTTTAGACAAACTGCAAATTTAATCGTTCAAATTTTTTATTTCAATTTCATAAAGACGATCAAATATTTCAAAAATAGATGTCGCTTCTTTTTGTCTTACCGAAATGATAAGTTTACAACTTAATTCTAAATTTTGATTAATCACTTTTAGATTTTTTTCTTTTACGATTCGCATCACTGTATTCATATTTTTATATTCAAAAGTGATGCTGTATTCAATGTTAATTGTTTTTGTGACTATTTTAGATGCTTCTAAAGCCATTTGTGCTCCAGTTCTGTATGCATTTATGAGTCCACTTACACCTAATTTTACGCCTCCAAAATAGCGAACAACTACAATTAAGATGTTCGTCACTTCAAACGATTGTATTTGTCCGTAAATAGGCATTCCTGCACTATTATTTGGTTCACCATCATCATTTGCTCTAAAAACATAGTCCTTTTCAGATTTTCCTAATTGATAAGCATAGCACCAGTGTCTAGCTTGATGATGTTCTTTTTTGAGGTTTTCTAAATGCGATTTAATGTCTTTTTCAGTAGTTACAGGAAAGGCATAACCGAAAAACTTACTGTTTTTATCTTTGAATAGCACTTCAGGAGATGCTTTAGTAATTGTGTTGTATGTATCCTTTTCTGTCATTTAAGACAAAGTTACTAATACAATTGAAACTATTGCCAACACAATGCCAAACCAATTTGTTTTTGAAATAGATTCTTTAAAAACCAGAAGTCCTAAAACTGTTGAAATCATAACAATGGCTACATTATTTACAGTGAATAAAGTTGAGCTTTCAAGACTTTCATGATTCAGTGCTTTTAGTAAATAATACATAGAGTAATAATTTACAATTCCTAAAACTCCACCAGCTAAGAAGGTTTTTAGAGGTAATTTGATGGGTGTTTTAAATGATTTGATGATAAGAAGGCTAGATCCAATTAGAAACGCAAAAGCAAATATGGTTGCCGAGAAAATAGGAATGCCATTTTCAGGGACATATGTTGTTTCAATATATTTTATAGAAGTGTCTATGGTTCCTGAGCCGAAAAATAAAAGAATTGGTAGCCAGAGTCCTTTATTGAGATTGCTAGTTGTTTTAGGTCTAACCGAAGTGAGGTACACTGCTACTAATGCGAGAAGTATACCAATAATTTTTTGTGCTCCAACACTTTCATTGTAAACATAAATGCCAAAAATAACTGGTATAATGACGCTCATTTTTGATGCTACTGAAACAACTGAAAGTCCGTTGCGTTGTGCTGTTAGAGCCATAACATTAAATATGGCAATAAATAAAAAGGCTAAACCAATAGCGCCAAATAACCATTCCGATTGTAGTATGTTATCAACATTTAAAGGTGCATCGTAACTCCATATGCCAAATAAACAGGCTACAAAATAATTTATAACAATAGTATGTAGGCTGTTAATGTTAAACTTAGCTAAGAGTTTAAAGACTATAAATATAAGTGTAGAAGCAGTGATGCTTAGTAGTAGGTATATCAAAATAGGTCTTCTTTAATTGAGAATAAATCTATGACATTTTCTTTGGTTTCATCAATGTTCCAAATATGAATTCCTAAAGAAGCAGCAGTATCAGTGTTGTCTTTAGTGTCATCAATGAGCAAGCATTCTTCTGCTTTTAGGCTATTCTCATTAATTACATATTCAAAAATATCTGTATTTGGTTTTCTTAGATTGATGTCGTGAGATAAATAGAATTTATCAAAACAGTCTTTAAAGTCTTCATAAAACGAAACATGTTCTTTAATCCAATCAATATGCAGTTCGTTGGTGTTGCTTAATAGGATAAGTTGAAATTTGTTTTCTTTTTTTAATTTCTGAAGGAATGTCAAGCGTTCTTCAGGAAAATCGTTCAAAATATAATTCCAGGCCTCTATGATGTCTTTTTTTGATAACTCAGGAAAATTATCAGTGTAGAATTCTATAAATTCTTCCGAAGAAATTAAACCTTGTTCATACAAAGTGTTAATGGCTATGAGATCTTCTGGTAGTTCGTCTAATTTAAATAAATTAAGTGCATTTTGAAGAGCGCCTACTTTATCTAAATTGATGAATACATCACCAAAATCGAATATGATTGTTTTAATTTTCATTTTTTTATTATGTCTGGTCGAGCTCAGTCGAGACCTAATTATTATGTCTTATTAAAAACGTGTTTCCATGTCAGTAATGCTTTAGGCGACATTACTTGTTTATATAATATTTTAACGTATCAGCACTAATTAATTCTTCTGAAATGAGTTCTCCTGAAAAAAGAGGTGCTTTTGTTCCTATTTTAAAATTTGAATTACCTTTAAAAACACGAGTTTCATCCCAAAGATTTTCATCAATAAAGGTTTGAAGCATTTGTGCTCCACCTTCAATAATTACTGAATTGATGTCATTTGAATGTAAAAAATTACAAATCTCTTGAGCTAATGGCTTGTTGAAATCGACTTCATTTTCAGAAATAATAATAGTTTCACTTTCGGTATTAAATACAGAATGGTTTTTAGAAAGTTTATGAGTTCTATCAAGTATTATTCTAATCGGATTATTTCCAGTCCAATCTCTAACTGTTAAACTCGGATTATCTTCTAAAACCGTATTGGTTCCAACTAATATAGCTTGTTCTTCAGTACGCCATTTATGCACTAATTGTCTTGAGTATTTGTTAGTAATCCAAACAGGAGCAGCTTTATCTTTGGTTTTAGGAGCTATAAAACCATCACTAGTTTCTGCCCATTTTAAAATAATATAAGGTCGTTTTTTATTGTGAAACGTAAAAAATCGTTTGTGATGTGCTTTGCATTCGTTTTCTAAAACACCAACGGTAACGTTACAACCAGCAGCTTTGAGTTTTGCGATGCCTTTTCCTGCGACTTGCGGATTATCATCTACACAACCAATAACGACATTCGGGATTTGATGCCTTATAATTAAATCTGAACAAGGAGGCGTTTTTCCAAAATGCGAACAAGGCTCTAATGTGACATAAAGTGTCGCTTGTTTGAGTAATTCTTTGTTTTTAACTGATTTAATTGCGTTAACTTCTGCATGATTGCCACCATAAGCGCTTGTGAAACCTTCGCCTATAATTTTAGTATTATGAACAATAACAGCACCAACCATCGGATTTGGAGCCGTAATTCCTAATCCGTTTTTGGCAATGTCAATGCAACGTGTTATGTAAGTTTCGTGAATGGTCACTTAAAATTTTATTTTTACGTTTTCCGTTTTGTCAATAGCATAGGTGTGAGAAAAACCTAAGACTTTATATTTAATGTCTCCTTTATATTGTACTTCTATTTTTTTGCTGAATAAACTTCCTAATAAGCCACTCAAATTTTTATCGCTAAATAAACTATCTGTTGGAACGTTTGCTTTCAACGGAATTGAAAACTCTTTTTTTGCAGGAACATCAAAAGCCTCAGTAGATACTGAAGCCATTTCGTTACCATTTACAAAGACGATTATTTCATCAGTTTTTAATTTGCCACCAATATCGTTGGGATTCATAAATAGAGCATTAGCAGTTAAGGTTATAGTTTTGCTCGTAGACTCTGAAACTTTAATATTCTCAACACGTAAAAACACAGGCTTTTGTTTTACAGAACACGATATAAAAGTGACGATTAGTGTTGATAAGATTAGAAGTTTCTTCATGGTAGTAGTTTTAGATTTGTTCTATCTTTACAGCGCAAAAATAGAATATAAAAGTGAGCAAAGATACTATTGTTATTCGAGAAATTCGACCAGAAGATAATCTGCAAATTAAAACGATTATTAAAGGTTGCTTTCCTGAATTTAAAATTCCGTTAAAAGGTACAGCTTATGAAGATGCCGAAACGCCTTTTATGTATGAATCGTATCAAGGAGAGAATGAAGTGTATTATGTTGTTGCTGATGAAACTGAAGTATTTGGAGGAGCAGGTATAAAAGAGCTTAAAGATGTTAATGGTAATGTTTGTGAACTTCAGAAGATGTATTTTTCTCCAAAAATTAGAGGAAAAGGTTTAGGGAAGATGCTGTTTGAAACCTGCATGAAAGCTGCTAAAGATTTTGGTTTTGAAACGTGTTATATTGAAACAGCGTCTCAGTTGAAAGCTGCAATTCATATTTATGAGGACTTTGGATTTAAACATAGAACTGAACCTTTAGGAAATACAGGCCATTATTCATGTGGTGTTTGGATGACGAAAACATTATGAAATTAAAAAGCATTCTTAATAATTTTCATTCTGTATTGGATGAAGCCTACGGAAAAGATGAAGTCAATTCATTCTTCGATTTGTTGATTGAGCATCATTTAGGTTTAAAACGAATTGAATTAGTTTTGAATCCTGAATACGCAATCACTAATGAACAAGAATTAGTGTTTTCGGCAGCTTTAGAAGCATTGCGAAATAATAAGCCAATTCAATACATTATAGGTGAAACTGAATTTTATGGTTTGCTATTTAAAGTTAACGAGCATACTTTAATTCCAAGACCAGAGACTGAAGAATTAGTTGCTTTAATTATAGAAGATGTCACTTCGAGCACAGTTGAGAAGTCTTTAAAAATTCTAGATATAGGAACAGGAACTGGTTGCATTGCAATTTCTTTAGCTAAAAACTTACCAAAGGCAAATGTTTCAGCTCTAGATGTTTCATCAGAAGCATTAAAAGTTGCACAGCAAAATGTAGACTTAAATGAAGTTAAAGTTGAATGCATTCATGATGATGTTTTAAATCCTCGTTATGTTGAATTTGTTTCAGCATCTCATTATTTAGATGTTATTGTATCTAATCCTCCTTACGTTAGAAATTTAGAAAAAGTAGAAATACATCCTAATGTGCTCGATAGCGAACCACATTTAGCTTTGTTTGTTGATGATGACAATCCCTTACAATTTTATAGAGCTATTTGTGAATTTGCTCAGCGTAATCTTAATGAAAATGGAATTTTGTATTTTGAAATCAATGAATACCTTGGAAAGGAAATGATTCAACTTCTAGAAGAATTTGGCTTCAAAGCAATAGAATTAAAAAAAGACATGTTTGGGAAAGATCGTATGATAAGAGGGGTTAAGTCAGCTGAATAAAAAACTGATAAAAAGAAAGTCAACTACAATTATCTTGACGTTCATTTTAGTATATTGGATGTTTTCAAATTAAGATAAAAAGACAACTTTTTTACGACAATCTTTTATGAGTATAGAACAAAAGATAAATAGCCTTCGCAACGAACTTCGCGAACATAATTACAATTATTACGTATTAGATAATCCTACAATTAGCGATTATGACTTTGATATTAAGTTAAAAGAACTTCAGGATTTAGAAGCAGCACATCCTGAATTATATGATGCTAGTTCGCCTACATTACGTGTTGGAGGAGAAATTACTAAGAATTTCCAAACAGTTGTACACGAACATCGTATGTACTCTTTAGATAATTCGTATTCAAAAGACGATTTGTTAGATTGGGAAAAACGCATTGAAAAAGTTATAGATGGAACCGTTGAATTTGTTTGTGAATTAAAATACGATGGGGCTTCTATAAGTTTAACCTATGAAAACGGAAGTTTAGTACGAGCTGTTACTAGAGGCGATGGAACGCAAGGTGATGACGTAACAGCTAATATCAAAACGATAAAATCTGTGCCTTTACAATTAAAAGGAAACTATCCTGAGAAGTTTGATATTCGTGGTGAAATCGTTTTGCCCTTTGAAGGATTTCATAAAATGAATGAAGAACGACTTGAAGCAGGAGAAGATTTATATCGAAATCCGAGAAACACAGCATCTGGAAGTTTGAAACTACAAGATAGTGCAGAAGTCGCTAAACGACCGTTAGAATGTTTGTTATATAGTATTATAGGACGTAATTTAGGGTTTGCTACACAATTTGAAAGCTTAGAAAGTGCAAGGCAAATGGGCTTTAAAGTGCCAGAAGCGGCAAAACTAGCTAAATCTGTTGAAGAAATTTTGGAGTTTGTCGAATATTGGGATGTACATCGTCATGGTTTACCTTATGAAACTGATGGTGTTGTCATTAAAGTAAATAGTTTACAACAACAAGAAGAGTTAGGTTATACAGCAAAGGCACCACGTTGGGCAATGGCTTACAAATTTAAGGCAGAACAAGTGTCTACGCGTTTAAATGAGATTACGTATCAAGTTGGACGAACAGGAGTAATTACACCAGTAGCAAATTTAGAACCTGTTGAATTGGCAGGAACTACTGTGAAACGTGCATCGTTACACAATGCAGATCAAATTGAAAAGCTAGATGTTAGATTAGGTGATGAGGTGTTTGTTGAAAAAGGAGGAGAAATCATACCAAAGATTATAGCTGTCGATTTAAGTAAACGTCCTGCAGATTCAAAACCAACACAATATATAACCCATTGCCCAGAATGCTATACAGAACTGGTTAGACAAGAAGGCGATGCCAAACATTATTGTCCAAACTATAATGGCTGTAATCCACAAATTATTGGTCGTATTCAGCATTATATTTCTAGAAAAGCCATGGATATTGAAGGTTTAGGAGGAGAGACTGTTGCTTTATTGGTTAATGAAGGCTTAATTTCTAATTATTCAGATTTATACGCTTTAACAAAGGAAGACGTTTTGCCTTTAGAACGTATGGCAGAAAAAAGTGCTGAAAACCTTATTAATGGTATTGAAGCTTCTAAACAGGTTCCTTTTGAACGTGTCTTGTTTGCTTTAGGAATTCGATATGTTGGTGAGACTGTAGCCAAAAAGTTGGCCAAACATTATAAAAGTATTTATGCTATCGCTAATGCTTCTAAAGAGGATTTAATAAATGTAGATGAAATTGGAGAGCGTATTGCAGAGAGTGTTGTGGAGTTCTTTTCTTCTGAAGAAAATAGGCGTTTTATTGATAAATTGAGAGCTTATGGAATTCAATTAGAGTTATCAGCAGAAAAGTTAGCAAACCAAACCGATAAACTAAAAGGCTTGTCAATTGTTATTTCAGGAGTTTTTGAAACGGTTTCAAGAACTGAACTTAAAAAACTAATTGAAGATAATGGAGGGAAAGTGTCGTCTTCAATATCATCTAAAACTAATTATTTGGTTGCTGGTGATAAAATGGGACCAAGTAAAAGAACAAAAGCTGAATCTTTAGGTATTTCAATATTGTCTGAAAGAGAATTTTTACTATTAATTAGGTAAATTCTTACTTTATATTGCGTTTTGTCGATTAAATAAGATTTTAAACGTTTAATTGTGGTTTATTTATATATTTGTTTCATTAATAATGAGATAATAATATGCAGATTGGAAAGTTTTTCGGAGCAATTACTTTAGCTCTTAGTTTATTTTTTCTTGCTTTACAGTACAAAGGTCTTGAGCTTGAGGCTGCTTGTGTGAGAGCTTTAGCTGTTACTTTCCTTACTCTATTATATATTACCAGAATAAAAAATAAACACCCTTTGTTTTTACTATTTTTAGTATTCTTTTCTATTTCCGAAGTTTTTAATTACGCAACATGGATTATTGATTTTGATTTAAATTCTGAAATAGATTATTACTATTATGTAGGTAACGGACTTTATATTTTGTCTTATTTATTCCTAATATCAAGGATTCTTGTTGGGATGGATATTAAAAGAGCACTTGTTAGATTTCCATTTCAAATTGTTTTACTGGTTATACTTGGTTTGTTTTTTGTGTATTTCGTTTCGGATACAACCAAAAATGAAATCGTTAATAATAATGATTATTACTTAGAGCTGTTTTATAATGCAATAATTATGCTATTGATGGCATTGGCACTTGTAAATTACATGTTTAAAGATGATAAAAAATCTATGAATTTACTAATTGGTACCATATGTATTATGTTTTCAGAAGTGATTCAACTTACTTATTTTTATATAGCAGAGATAAACTTACTTAATGTATTGTGTTCTATATTTTTAGTGTTTGCTTTTCTGTTCTTTTACCTACAATCACGCTTAGAAAATAGAGAGGTTGTAGATTATACACGTCAGAACGCTCAAATCTCTGAGTAAAAATATTTACCAATTATCGGGATGTCTTTTCTATAAAGTATAAGTATACTTCCTGAAAGTATAAAAGTAACAACAGCAGTGCTAAATAAAACACCTTTGTCGTTATTTATTTCAATACCTAATTGCGTTAGATGTAATATGATAGCACCTCCAATAATTCCTAGTGTTAATAATGCACCAGCCCAAGCTGTTTTTTTGAAAAGTAATAAGATACCAGAAAGAAGTTCTGCAACTCCAATACCTATTCTTCCAATTGGCTCTAAGCCTACTTTAGTGAAAATATAGACACTGTCTGGATGTGCTGTAAATTTAAATCGTAAGGTTTGAATTAGAATTAATGCAACAATAATCCTTAAGAGTAATGGGAAATATTTTTTCATATTGAATGTGTTTTCTTTTTAGACGTTACATTCAAAAGAACCTTTAAGAATAGAATGAAATTGTAAAAATAATCGATAAAATGAAATAAATAACCGACTAAGCGATTGATGTTTTGGTATTTAAAACCATTTAAGGTGTTATATTATAATGATTGATTGTTGTTAAACAACAATAGATTTGCCATTCGCTGATTTATTTTTATTTGAATCAAAATAAAAATCGATTTTACCTAAATTAATTCCAAAACAACCCACTTGGTTGACAAGTGTTTTTTTACCTTCTATATTTTTAACAATAGTAGGTTTGTCTAAAAATGTATGTGTATGACCTCCAATAATTAAATCGATATTTTTTGTTGATTCAGCAAGCTTTATATCACCTATTTTACCAGGAATGTTTGTATAGTCATAACCTAAATGTGACAAGCAAATAATTAGATCACAATGCTCATCATCTTTTAGAATACGACTCATATCTTGAGCAGTTTCAATAGGATTATTATAAACGGTTTCCTTGTATAAATTTTTATCAACTAACCCTTTTAATTCAACTCCCAATCCAAAGATACCAATCTTAATACCGTTTTTGTTAATGATTTTATAGGGTTTAACATGTGTGTCCATGATGGTATTTGAAAAATCATAATTTGCAGAGACAAAGTCAAAATCAGCATGAGGTAATTGAGCATATAACCCTTCAATACTATTGTCGAAGTCGTGATTTCCAATAGTAGCTACATCATATTTAAGCATACTCATTAGTTTGAATTCAATTTCTCCGCCATAATAATTAAAATATGGTGTTCCTTGAAAAATATCTCCAGCATCTAGCAATAGAGTGTTTGGATTTTCTTGTCTTATGGATTCGATTAGGCTAGCACGTCTAGCAACGCCTCCTTTGTTTGGGTTTCGACCATCATCTGGGCCAAATGGATCAATATGACTATGGACATCATTTGTGTGCAGAATGGTAATTTTCTTTACAGATGAAGTAAAAGACGATAAACCAATACCTCCAAGTCCAATTAAAGCTGAAGCAGCAGTTGTTTGTTGAATAAAATCTCTTCTTTTCATTAGGTTATTGTTTAGTCTGAATAAATCTGTCATCAATTACTGGTGCAATGGTGTCTTTTTTTGTAAAATAATCTATTAGAATATTTCTGATTTTATAATTGAGTACATGTAAATTTTCATTTGGTTTGAAGAAGGTCATTCGATCACCACCACCATACAGATAATCATTTGTGGCAACAAAATAGGTGTTATTAATATCAATATTTTTATTATTAATGGTAGCCGATTTTAATTGCATGTTTTCATCTAAGATAATTTGTAATCCATGTATTGGATGAGCGCGCTGTTCTTTAACCAAATAATCAACTAATTCTTTAACTTTATTTCCTTTCATTTCAACCACAACAACAGAATTTTCAAAAGGCATCACGCTATAAGCTGTTCTCGTTGTAATATTTCCTTTAGAAATAATAGACCGAATACCACCATGATTAAGCAAAACCAAATCAATTTCATTACCAGTTCTAGATTTAAAGACAGGATTAGTTTGCTCATAAACGGCATCAGCCATCATGTTGCCAATAGCAGTATTAAGGTGACCATCTTTTTTTGAATAGGTGTCTTTTGCATAAGAAATAACACTATCAAGGCTTTTATTAATCTGAATCCTATAAGGTTTTATATAGTCTTCAATGGATTGGTTTGCTTTAAGACTGTCTGTTATGGCAATTTGTCGCCCTTCAATTTTATAAAGATGATTCGACTTGCAAGACGTAAACAGAATTAAGGATAAGCATATTAAAAAAAAGATGTTTTTCATAAGTGATTTATGCAATTGTTAACAAAACATGCAGTTACTTTTTTACTACATTTGTACAAAGGATAAATATAAATGATTTTAAAAGCATTTAAGGCAAATTCTAATCAAAAATATATTAACAAATTGCTAAATGCACGCCATGTTGCTGTTAGTAATTTGAAGATGAATTCGGTTGGTGTTATTTTAAATATGAATGAGTTTTCAGATTTTGATGCTTTTAGAATTTATTTTAAAACACTTGGTATTTCGCCAGCTAAAATTAAAATAATAGCATTTGTTGATGATGTTAAAGATGCAAATCCGCTTTGGGATACCTATTTTAATCCTAAAGATTTCGGTTGGAAAGGGAAAATAAAGAATATTGATTTACAATCTTTTATCGATACTAAATTTGATGTTCTAATAAGTTATTACACAAATGAAAGTATAGAGTTAAAACTGATAACTGCGGCTTCAAAAGCTAATTTTAAAGTTGGTCTAACTCAAGATGATAAACGTGTATATGATTTAATGATTGATGTAAAAACAAAGGAAATTCAGCTTTTTAAAACTGAATTAAAAAAATACTTAACGGTTTTAAATAAATTATAAATGACAAAATTTCAAGGTACAGGAATTGCTATAATAACACCTTTTAAAGATGATTTATCTGTAGATCATATGGCGTTAGCTCATTTGGTAGATTATAATATTAAAAATGGTATAGATTATATTGTAATAGCTGGAACAACAGGCGAAAGCGTTACTATAACTAAAGAAGAAAAAAAAGACATAACAACGACTATAATTGAAGCAAATAAAGGAAGAGTACCTTTAGTATTAGGAATTGGAGGAAACAATACGGCTGAGGTTATTAATGAAATTAAATCTACTGATCTAAGTGAAATAGATGCAATTCTATCAGTGTCACCATATTACAGTAAGCCAACTCAAGAAGGTATTTACCAGCATTTTAAGGCAATATCAAATGTTTGTCCAATTAATATTATAATGTATAACGTTCCTGGTAGAACATCTTCAAACATGTCACCGGAAACAACATTGCGTTTAGCTAACGACTTCAATAATATAATAGCAGTAAAAGAGGCTGGTAACAATGTACATCAGTATTTAAAGTTATTGAGAGATAAACCAAATGATTTTCTCATTATTTCAGGAGATGATGATTTAGTATTAGGTGTCGTTTTAGCTGGTGGAGCAGGAGTGATATCTGTAATTGGACAAGCTTTACCAAAACAGTTTTCTAAAATGATTCGTTTAGGCTTAGAAGGAAAAACTAAAGAAGCTTATGCAATACATTTTCAATTAATGGAAATGACTAGTCTGATCTTTTCAGAAAATAATCCAGCAGGAATTAAGGCTGTTCTAGAAGTTCTTAATCTAGCTAAATCTAATGTAAGATTACCATTAGTAGAAGCGACAAATGCATTAAAAAAAGATATAAAAGAAGCACTTCAATTACTAGATTGATTATAAAAAAGTTAAATTATACTTAAACATACTTTAGGTCTCTTTTCAACGTTTACTTTAGCATTAAATATTAGTTTTTATAATACGTTATTAATACGTACTTTTGCAACCTGTTTTTTTATTTATGAAGAAAATTGTTTATATCCTTTTATTAGCTATCACACTATCATCGTGTAGTGAGTACCAAAAAGCCCTGAAATCTGAAGACGTAAAGACTAAAGTGGATATGGCCACGAAGCAATACGAAAAAGGTAAGTTTTCAAAAGCGGAAAAGCTCTTTAAACAAGTCATTCCAAAATATAGAGGTAAACCTCAAGCAGAACGATTAATGTTTATGAGCGCGATGTGTTCGTACCAAATGAAAGATTATCATGTATCTAGTTATCATTTAGAGCGTTTTGAAAATACATACCCAAAAAGTGATAAAGCTGAAGAAGCCTCTTTCTTGTCTGCTAAAAGTTACTACGAATTATCTCCCGTTTACTCAAAAGAACAAAGAGAAACGATTGAAGCGCTTGAAAAGTTGCAGTTGTTCGTTAATAAGTATCCAGATTCAGAATATTTAGCAGAAGCAAATTTGCTAATTAGAGAATTAGATTTTAAACTTGAGAAGAAAGCTTTTGAAATTGCCAAACAATATAATAAAATTGCTTATTTTGAGTCTTCTGATTATGAAGCAGCAATTAAGGCATTTGATAATTTCTTAGTGGATAATCCAGGAACTAGCTTTAGAGAAGAAGCTATGTTTTATCGATTGGATTCTGCTTATAAATTAGGAGTTAACAGTGTTAAAAGTAAAAAACAAGAAAGATTAAATATAGCTATGGGCTATTATAATGCATTTCATAAATATTATCCTAATTCTGAAAGAACAGAAGAAGTAAATCAAATGAAAGAGGAAATGCAAACCCAATTACAACAATTCAATACCAAAAGTTAATCATATATAATTATGACAGATTTAAAGAAAACCAATGCTCCTGTATCAACGTTAACGTACGATAGAAATATTATTGATGCGCCTACAGATAATATCTATGAAGCAATTTCAGTAATTGCTAAAAGAGCTGAACAAATTAATACTGATATCCGAAGAGAATTAGTAGATAAATTAGAAGAGTTTGCAACTTACAATGACAGTCTTGAAGAAATCTTTGAAAACAAAGAACAGATTGAAGTTTCAAAATTCTACGAAAAATTACCAAAACCACATGCATTGGCAGTACAAGAATGGTTAGATGATAAAATCTACTACAGAAATACTGACGATGATGTTAAGGAATAATTAAGCATGTCTATATTAAGCAGCAAAAACATACTTTTAGGCATTACTGCTGGTATTGCTGCTTATAAAACAGCTAGCTTAGTTAGGTTATTTATAAAAGCAGGTGCCAACGTAAAGGTCGTTATGACACCTGCTTCTAAAGACTTCATTACACCTTTAACACTTTCTACTTTATCTAAAAATCCAGTGCATTCTTTGTTTACAAATGAAGATGATGATAATGCTACTTGGAATAATCATGTCGAATTAGGTCTTTGGGCTGATTTTTTTGTTATTGCACCAGCAACAGCAAATACAATGTCTAAAATGGCAAATGGAATTTGTGATAATTTGTTGTTAGCAACCTATCTTTCAGCTAAATGTCCTGTTTATTTTGCGCCAGCGATGGACTTAGATATGTATAAGCACAAGTCGACTTTAAATTCATTTGAGAAATTAAAGTCTTTTGGAAATATCATGATTCCTGCTACTTCAGGTGAATTAGCTAGTGGTTTAGTTGGTGAAGGTCGTATGGCTGAACCAGAAGATATTATTAAGTTTGTCGAAAATGATATTTTAGATCAACTTCCGCTTCGTGGAAAAAAAGTTTTAATTACTGCTGGTCCAACCTATGAAGCTATAGATCCTGTACGATTTATTGGAAATCATTCAAGTGGTAAAATGGGATTTGAAATCGCAAAAGCAGCTGCAAATTTAGGAGCTGAGGTGTTTCTTGTTTCAGGACCAACACATCAAAAAGTGGCACATAGTTTAATACATGTTAAACATGTTACGAGTGCTTTAGAAATGTATGACGCAGTACATTCGCATTTTGATGCTGTAGATATTGCAATTCTTTCTGCTGCAGTTGCAGATTACAAACCAAAAATTGTTTCAGATAAAAAAATAAAAAAGGCGGCATCTACGTTTAGTATTGAGTTAGAGAAAACAAAAGATATACTAAAATCACTAGGAGCCATTAAAAAACACCAGTTTTTAGTAGGCTTTGCACTAGAAACTAACAATGAACTAGAGAATGCAAAAGGAAAACTTAAGTCTAAAAATTTAAATCTTATTGTATTGAATTCTCTTAATGATAAAGGAGCAGGCTTTGGTGGTTCAACAAATAAAGTTACTTTTATAACAGATACTGAAGTGATAGAACATCAACTAAAATCTAAAGCAGAAGTAGCTCAAGACTTAATGCAACAAATTATTAAACAACAGCATGCGTAAACTTATTTATTTATTATTAGTAACATTTTCTATGCAATCATTTTCACAAGAACTTAATTGCGAGGTTGTTGTGAATGCTCAATTTACTGGAAATGAGAATGTTCAGGTGTTTAAAACTTTAGAACGACAACTTAAAGAATTTATAAATAATACAACTTGGACAAATAAAACGTATAAGCCTCAAGAACGCATTAATTGTAGTATGGTAATCAACATTACAGATTACAGTAGTGATAATTTTCAAGCAACTGTTCAAGTGCAATCGTCAAGACCGGTTTATGGATCTTCTTATAGTACTCCTGTATATAATTATAATGATAAGGATTTTAGTTTTCAATATTTAGAGTTTCAAAACATTGTATATAATCCGAATCAGTTTGAGTCTAATTTGGTTTCAGTTTTATCTTTTCATGTCTATATGATTTTAGGAATGGATGCAGATACATTTTCTCCTAAAGGTGGTTCAGAATACTATAATCAAGCTCAGGTAATTGCAAATTATTCACAACGAGGAAGCTACAAAGGATGGAAACTCGAAGATGGTAATCAGTCGCGTTTTATTTTAATAGATAATATATTATCAGATACTTATAAAGAGTTTAGAAATGTGCTTTATAATTATCATAGAGAAGGTCTTGATGTCATGAGTAAAGATACTAAAGCAGGTAAATTAGCTATTGTAAATAGTATCGGTTTATTAAATGATATGAATAAAAGACGACCAAATTCTTATTTGTTACGAGTGTTTTTTGATGCAAAAGCAGAAGAAATTCAAGACATTTTTAGTGGAGGCCCTACAGTTAATATATCAGATTTGGTGTCTACTTTGAGTAGAATAGCTCCAACACATGCTTCAAAATGGCGTAACATTAATTTCTAGAGTTTACGTTTTTATGCTTATTTTTATCTTTAATATTTGGTCTTAATAAAAGACGCAAAAGTCGTTTGTAGTACGTTAT
>Ga0209344_10002063_pt1 | contig 23470 bp, 17 predicted proteins | sample Cruoilmetagenom6_FD_187293 | JGI IMG/M metagenome (GOLD analysis project Ga0209344, IMG submission 187293) | Oil polluted marine microbial communities from Coal Oil Point, Santa Barbara, California, USA - Santa Barbara Oil Seep Sample 6 (SPAdes)... | ecosystem: Environmental > Aquatic > Marine... | reverse complement strand
ATGGGCCAAGAAACAGGCGAAAAACGGACCGATTGCCGCCCGAAAGGCGCCGCCGACTCTATGCGGTGCAGCCTCCTAGGGCGTGGAACCGGTCCCACAGGGCGGGGGTGGCGGTGACGGCCTCCCGGGCGATGACCTCAGGATCGACGGTGGTCAATCGGTGATCCTCCATCAGGATCCGGCCTCGTGCGATGGTGTGTCGCACCGGTGATCCCGCGCTGCCGTAGACGAGGTGGGCGAAGACATTGTCCGGCGTGACGGGAGTGGGCGGCGCGGAGTCGAGGACACAGAGATCGGCAGGGGCTCCCGGCTGGAGTCGACCGAGGAGGGGCTCATCGAGGAAGCGGCCCGCCACCTCCGCGTTGACACCGAGGAGATCTGGAACGACAGAGAAACCGAGGCGCGGGTCCCGACGACCACCGCGAAGACCGAGAAACGCGGCCCGCAGAGAACCGAGCATTGCTGAGGACATTCCGTCCGTGCCCAGACCGATCCGACAACCATCCTCGGCGGCACCCTGGAGATCGAGACGACCGACCCCGTTGTTGGCGTTGGACTCGGGGTTGTGGATGATCACCGCCCCGCGATCCGCGAGCAGGCGCCGATCATCGCTCCCGAGGTGAATGCAGTGAATCGCCAGTGTGCGATCGCCGATGAGTCCGTGGCGATCGAGACGTTCAATCGGCCCCGAGTCATAGACCATCTTGGAGATCCTGAGGTCGAGCGGATCCTCGGCCACGTGGATGTGGCATCCCATGTCATCGAGTCGTTGATCGGCGGCGGCGGCGAAGGTCTTCTCGTCGATGGTGAAGCTGGCGTGGAATCCGAGCATCCCCCGAACCCGGGGATCGGTCCGTCGCGCACGGAAGAAGTCGAGGTTCTCTTCGAGACCATTCATTGCGCCTTGATGCCCGTTGCGATCGCTGATCTCGTAACACAGCACAGCCGATAGACCGGCTTGATCCACGGAATCGGCGATCAGTTCGAGGCTGCCGCTGATCATCGACGGCGAGGCGTGGTGATCGAAGACGGTGGTCGCTCCCCAACGGATGGAATCGGCGAGCGCGAGTTCGGCCGAAAGACGGATTGTATCGGCGTCAAGAGCGCGGTCGAGACGCCACCACAGTCCATCGAGAATCTCACCGAAGTTGTCGAGCGGAAGACCCGGAGCGAGGCCGCGGGCGAGGCTGGAGTAGAAATGGTGGTGGAGATTGACCAAACCCGGGAGGATCAAGCCACCGCGGGCGTCAAGGATTCGAGCGTGGGGGTAGATCTTCTTCAACTCGGCGGCGTCGCCTATCTTGACGATTCGATCGCCCTTCCATGCGACTGCGCCGTCGGTGACCACATCGGGTCGACCGAGGCACGTGACAACGGTCCCTGGACCGACAATCGTGACCGACTCGTCGAGCTCCGGGTGCGAGGTCATACCATTCCTCGTTGGATCCATCGCCCGCCTCCGGCGGGAGCGAAGAGTTCACGGCCATCGGGTTTGCGCTCGAAGACTGCCCGGCCCCTGACGTAGGTGGCGCGAACGCGACCGGTGAATTCGTGTCCTTCAAAGGGCGTGTAACGGTTGAGATTGTGGAGTTCGGCACCGGTGACCGTCCAGTGAATATTGTCGTCAAAGACCACGAAATCGGCATCGTGACCCTCCGAGAGTATGCCCTTTCGGTCATCGATTCCAAAGAACCGAGCGGGCTGGGCGGAGGTCAGTTCGACGAGCTGCTCGAGGGTGATCCTTCCTGCCGAGACGCCTTCGGAGTGCAGGTAGGGGAGCATGGTCTCGACCCCGGGGATCCCCCCGTAGTCGGACCAGATCGAGCCGGTGTTCTTTTCTTCCGGCCACTGGCCAGGTGCGTGATCGGTGGCGATGAACAGGATTTCTCCGGTGGCCACACCCTGCCAGAGTCGTTCCCGATCCTCGATGGACTTCACGACTGGAGCGGTCTTGAGGAGGGATCCCTGCCTGAGAAGATCATCGAGCGTGAATTGGAGAAAGTGCGGGCAGGTCTCTGCGGAGATGTTGACGCCGTCTTGTCGCGCATCGGCGATGAGCTCGAGCGCCGAGCCGCTTGAAAGGTGGACCACGTGGACCCGTGCGCCGGTTTCACGGCATGCCTCAATCAGCCTGCGCACGGCCGCCACCTCGGCCAGGACGGGCCGTGAAGCTGCATAGTCAACCGGTTCATTGCCGCCACCCTCGCGAACACCCTTGGAGAACTCTGAAACGACGGTCGCATCTTCTGCGTGGACACCAACCGGGATTCCCAGTTCGGCCGCCACCTCGAAAACCTGAACGATCTGTTCATAGTCGAGGGAAGTGAAGGTCTCCATCCCGGAGAGGCAATAGACCTTGATCGCTCCGACCCCGGCCTCGATGAGCTCTTCGAGGTTTGCCCGCCAATCCTCATGGGCCATGGCATTGCCGGAGACCCCGCCCCAGAGCATGAAATCGATATGGGCCTTGGTCTGAATGGCTCGGACTTTCTGGGCCAGTGCTTCGGCATCGGTGACGGGGGGGAGCGAGGTACACGGCATGTCGACCACGCAGGTGACCCCACCGGCTGCCGCCGCGGCCGTGCCGCTGGCGAAGTCCTCGCGGTGGGTGAACCCTGGATCGTCAAAGTGGACGTGACCGTCGATCACACCCGGCAGAACCAGTCCGCCTCGAAGGTTGACCCACTGCTCGCCACCGGCGGCGGTTTCGGTCCCGGCAGGCAGGATCTCTTCGAAACGGCCATCCGAAACCACTATCTCGGCCGGTCGCGTTTCGTTGCCGCCGGCTGGTATCCGAAGATTCATGAATCGTGTGCGCATAGGGACTGTCGACCTCCGTAAAGATCATTGTAGCTCCGAGAGCGAGCGATTCTTCCCCTCGGAAGCCTCGGTCACTCTCGAAGAGTCGAAGAGAATTCAATTATCCGGCCGGCACCAGCCACGCAGGGTCGGCTTCGGGGCTTGGAAGGTGGGGCATGGAGGTGGAAAGGCCTTCCAAGAGAGTCCGCATCACGGCGGAGGGTGAGTGTGGATCGCTGATCGCCGATGCGGCAGGGTCGTCCAGCACCAACTGATGGGTCCGACCATTGAATCTGCCTTGAATCGCCGGTCTCCCGTCGATTTGCATGAGCATGAAGGCGTTTTCGTGTTCGCCCTCGAAATCCTCCCGAGAGAAGGTGACCCTCGGTTTGTCTGTCCACGGTCTGCCGGAAGTGGGACAGAAGGTGGCGCAGTTCCCGCACTCGTTGCAGAAGTCCGCCAGAACCGCAACCTGAGGCGTCTGTTTCGCCGCGAGGGTTGGTTCCGCGAGTTCGTAGGTGATGATCGCGCGATTCGGGCAGACCCCGTCGCAGGTACTGCAATAGAGATCGCAGTCGAGGCACCTCGCGGCCTCGATCCCTGCGGCCTGCGGTTCGAGGGTCAGGATCACCTCTCCGAAACCAGAGCCCTCGCCGACCGCAGCCCGCGGGGTCTCGACCCGGGGGCTGCGCCGGCTCCGGCGCCGGAGCAGATCGGTTCGATTCAGCGGTGGGAGCGCGGGGCCCGAGGACGAGGGTGGGGACAGGGCCTCTTTGGCAAGGATCGCGCGAGCGATTCGCCGTCCATCGCCGGCCGCATCGACGATGCTCGATGGGCCGGGATCACGAAGATCGCCCCCCACATGGACTCCGGGCGCCGTGGTCTCCAGGGTCTCCGGATCAACGGCTACATAGCCCTTGGTGGTGACCTCAACTGGCAATTGGTTGAAGATCTGAAGATCGGCTCGTTGTCCAATGGCGATGATGAGGGTGTCGAGTTCGATGGTGACGCCGCCGCCGGGCACCCTCACCGGTCGTGGTCGTCCCGAACTGTCGGCCCCTCCGAGGGTCATGACATCGCACTCAAGGGCGTGGAGACATCCGTCCCGCGCGAGGATTCGTTTTGGAGCCACGAGCTCTCGAATTCTGATGTGCTCGGCCCTGAGATCCGCAATCTCTTCGGGATGAGCCGGCATCTGGCCAACGGTGCGGCGGTAGAGGATCTGCACATCTTTCCCGGTGAATCGTCGGGCCGATCGGGCGCAATCCATCGCCACGTCGCCGCCACCGATCACACCAATCCGATCGCCGAGTCCCTCCGGCTTCTCCCTGCGGGCCACCCGGAGAAAATCCAGACCATCGAGGACCCCGGGGAGATCCTCGCCGTCGATTCCCAGCCGTACTCCCCGCTGGGCTCCGGCGGCGACGACGATGTGGTCGAAACCGTCATCGAAGAAATCGGTGAGGGTGAGATCTTCGCCTATCGCAACTCCGTATCTGAAGTCGACCCCCAGGGCCGAGACGGCGTCGAGATCCCGCCTGACCGCCACCGATGTGGCGCGGTAGCCCGGGATCGTCGCCGAGACCATCCCGCCACCCTCAGCGCGGGCATCGAAGACTACGCATTTCACGCCCGATCGTGCGAGTTCGGATGCTGCGGCAAGGCCGCAGGGTCCCGCACCGATGATGGCGACACGCGGACCATCGGAGAGGACGGTTGCCCGGTCGTCGCTGGGTTCGGCATGATCGGTGACGAATCGTTTGATCTCTCGGATCGCCACCGGCTCATCGAGGTGAGTTCTCAGACACACGGGTTCGCAGGGGTGGTGACAGGCTCGTCCGAGGATCGAAGAGAGTGGGTTTTCGCTCCTGATGATCTCCGCGGCGCTCTGGATCTCGCCCGAGGCAACCGCTCGCATATAGGCCGGGACACGCTGGTCGACCGCGCATGCATCGGTGCACGGCGCCTCGATGCAATCGAAGAGCCCGAGGACTCGCTCGGTCTTGGTGTGATCCCTTCGATAGGTCGATCGTTCGAGTGAGGGCTCAGAGCGGATCCGGTCCGCGTATCGCTCGAGGTTGATCCGGGCCGCCTCTTCGGTGGAATCTTGAATGCCGGCAACCCGACGGGTGAAATCGTCCAGATCCGCCGCACCGGTCCGTTCGAAGGCCGAGGTGATCTCTTCGAAATACTGCCGAAGCCTCAGATAGCCACCGGGACGAAGGAGATCAGAGCACGTTGTTACGGGCCGAAGCCCTGCCGCGAGAAGGGCGGGTGTGTTGAAGGCGTCGGCGCCACCGGCAAAGGAGATCGGCACGCCCCCTTTGGTGTCGGTTGTCAGTCGACGGGCCAGCTCCACCGCGAGGGCGTGGAGGGGCCGGCCCGACAGATAGGCGGTGGCCTCTTCCGTGGTGAAATCTGGTCGAGCGTTGACCACAGGAAGCGTGTTGCAGAGTTTGATCCCGAAATCCAAACCTCTCGCCCGTCCGTGTTCGGAAAGCCGTCTGAGCAGGTCGAGGGCGTCGTCATACCGAATGTCTGCGTCGAAGGCCGGCCGGTGGGGCTCGATGTGCGACCAACCGAGAGCATCGACAAGAATCTCGCGAACCGACTCATAGCCGAGCAGGGTGGGGTTGAGCTTGACCGCGGTGTGCAGACCCCACTGATCCATGAGGTGTTCGGCAATGGCGCCGATCTCCTCGGGCGGGCAACCGTGAAGCGTCGAAACCGTGACGGCGTCGGCCATCGTGGTCGGAATCTCGAGATCACGAACCTCGGGGAACCAGGCTACGATGCTGTCAACACAGGCCTCGAACTCGCCGGCGGCGTCCGCCATACGTTGGAGGTACCAGCACATGTTTTTCTGCTTGAGTCCCTCGAGGTCGTAGCCGACGCTGAGATCGAAGACCACGCCTGGTTCCTCGCCTGGAAACCCGAGCCGAGCGTGCAGGCAGTGGATCAAAATCCAGGCTGTGAGGTACTCGTTGAACGATTGGTCGATGGTGAGTTCCTGAGACCACTCGATGTTGTAACCCGCATCCTGCATGTCGATGCAGGGTTTGGCGACTTCGATCCGATCGAGGGTCTGAACGGTCTTGAGCTCGATGACCCGGGCGCCGCACAGCCAGGCAACGATGATGTTTTGCGCGAGCTGCGTGTGCGGACCGGCGGCGACACCGATAGGCGTTTCGACTCGGGATCTCCTTAGGGTCCAAGCGAAACGATCCTCGGGAGCGGGGACAAAAAAGAGCTCCCTGGGGATACCGAAGATCGAGGCGCTGGAATCCAGCTCCTGCCTGATCCATGCAGCCAACGCGCCGGGACCCAACGGAGAAAACCGATCGCTCATGGTTCGTCACAATACAGCAGGACGAACTGAACCACGCGTCAGAGTCCGCCCGGCTTGTCGTGATACATGAGATGGTCGGCGCGGACCAGGGCCGCCGAGGGATCGCCGCCCGCGTCGAGCCCGGTGACCCCGATGGCGAGACTCACCCCCGGCGAGTTGTCATCAGGTACGGACATGTGCGAACGGATCCGCGCGACTCTCGGGGCGACGCTGTGCTGGTCCATCTCGGGTGCGATGACGAGGAACTCGTCTCCCCCGTAGCGCATGATCGCATCCTGAGGTCTGAAGGTCTCGGAGAGGAGCCGCGCGAGGCGCTGGAGAACCGCATCGCCCACCGAGTGACCAAACCGGTCGTTGATCTGTTTGAAATCGTTGATGTCGATAAAGATCAATGTCGCGCCCGAGGCGGTGGCCCGATCCATGAACGGACGCATGGCCCGTCGATTCGCCAACCCCGTCAGGGGGTCGGAATCGACCATCTGACTGAGCCGTTCCTGGGAATCGAGCAGCTCGCGGTTGGCGTAGCGGAGTTGTTCCTCGCTCCGATCGGCGACCGCCGCGAGACAGCTCAATGCGAGGATGAGCTCGACCCACGCATCGAAAAACGACGTGTACGGCATGAATGAGATCAGAATGGGGCGGTTGACGATCACAGGGGCCATGGCGACGCCATAAAAGAAGAAGACAACGCTTTGGAGAACGAAGGCCATTCCGAGCCAACGAGAGGCCCTCGATCGGGGTTTCCGAAGCACGATCCAGCCGCCCGCCGCCAAAACGACCCCGACCATCACACTCTGAGCGAACTGGGCGACCACGAGTTGTCTCGCGAGGATGCCGATAGCAACGCTCCAGACGGTGATCAGAATGGCGAGAGGCCACGGACGGATGTGGGGTTCGGAACCCGGTTGGACGTGTTTCCGGGCACCGGAGACCATGAGGACGGCAAATGCGGTCTTCCCCGCCAGGTAGAGGAGCAGGGTGAGACGGAGGGGAAGATCCACCACACCGGGCACCGAGCTGACGAGAACCGCACCGAGGGCGATCGCGTCGGCAAACCAGGCCGCCGTCCAAAGGCGGACCTCCTCGAGCCGGACCGTCTTCCGGAGCAGGAGGAAGTAGACAAGGAGGGTTGCGACCACCGTGAACTGTACGGCGATCGAGACTCTGGCGACAATTGTGTACTCAGGGCTCATGATTCGGTTTCCATCATACCTTTTTACAATTGGCCGGGTGCTCGCTGCGTCCACATTGGGGTTTCGTAAGTCGTGAATCGTGAGTCGTAAGTCGCAGATGCCCGGACGCAGCGAAACGCTGCATCATCGGCTTTCGGTCGTTGAGATTCCGATGAACGCCACCACGAAGTCTTCGTGCAATTTCGGATACCCGGGACCGTCTCACGACTCACGATTCACGACTCACGATTCCGAACAAAGACGTTAGACTGATGGTCCGACAGCTGAGGAGGTCAACCATGTCATTTCTGATCCGGCGAATCGCGATCAACACCGGGGGAGGGGACGCGCCCGGTCTCAACGCCGTGATCCGGTCGGTTGTTCTTGCTTCCGTGGAGAGAGGTTGGGACGTCCTCGGCATCCGACGCGGTTACACGGGTCTGTTGGACACCACCAAGATCATCCAACTCGATGCCGATGCAGTGCGTGGAATCACCCATATCGGGGGAACCATTCTGGGTACGACGAACAAGGGCGACCCATTCGATTATCCGGTGATCCTCCCCGGTCAGCCGACGACGCTGGTCGATCGGTCCGATGAGGTGGTCGAGAACTTCCGCCGGCTGGGCATCGATGCCCTCATCGCCATCGGCGGCGACGGCTCCATGCGGATCGCCAACAGATTTGCGGCCAAGGGAATCCCGGTCGTCGGGGTGCCGAAGACCATCGACAACGACCTCACCGGCACCGTCGTGACATTTGGTTTCGACACCGCGGTCACCGTGGCAACCGAGGCCATCGACCGTCTCCATTCCACCGCCGAAGCCCACGAGAGGGTCATGGTGGTCGAGGTCATGGGTCGCTACGCGGGCTGGATTGCACTCCACTCCGGGGTCGCGGCAACCGCCGATGTCATCCTGATTCCTGAGATCCCCTTCGACATCCAACGAGTCTGCGACAAGATCACCGATCGAGAGGCCCACGGACGTCGATTCTCCATCGTCGTCGTCGCCGAGGGTGCAACGCCCGTCGGCGGTTCCATGACCATCAAGGGAGAAGAGATCGGCCGGGAGGTGCTGCTCGGTGGCGTCGGCAATCAGATTGCCGCCCAGATCCAGGAGCGCACCGGCAAGGAAACCCGGACGGTCGTGCTCGGTCACATCCAGCGCGGCGGCCGGCCCACGACCTTTGATCGGCTTCTGGCGCTGAGATTCGGCGCCGCGGCTGTGCGGCTCATCGAGGAGGGGACCTTCAACCACATGGTGGCGTTGGATCCTCCAGTGGTCCGCGCCGTCCCGTTGGAGGTGGCGACGAGTCGGATGAAGACCGTGCCGCTCGACTCGGATACGGTCCTCACCGCCAGGGATCTGGGGATCTCCTTCGGAGACGGGTGACGGACGAGGTTCTTACAACAGTGTTCCTTTCTTCTTTTTCTGAGTTTTTTATTGGACCGGCACTCGGGCGCCGGTTCAATAAAAAACTCAGAAAAAGAACATCAGCCTCACATTGAAGGCGGGATTCGCCTACGCACTGTTAGAATTCTTTCAGAATTATGATCGTCTCAGCCTGGTACGACGGCCACAGCACCTACGGCGTGCGGATCCTCGGACGCGAAGTGAGTCTCTGGTTCCGACCCGAGTGGAACCACGTCACGCTCCATTTCCCGGATCGGAATGATGGTTTCGAGGTGCCGTTGACCGAGAGCTTCTGGCACGGATCTCCCGAGCTTCGATCACCACAGATCAAGGAGTTCTTCCTCCGCCACGATCTTGTCGACTGGCCGAAGAAAGAGCCGCCCCTCTTCGAACTCGAATCTTCAGGAGGCGGTGTCTTCCGGCTGAAGTGGCTCAGAAAGATCGAGGGGCAACGAGCGCTCCCGCTCGACGTCTGAGCCGACGAAACGGCTTTGCGGGTTGCTACACTCCCTTCCCTTGACCCGGTCTCGGGTCCATTGGAGGACGAATGTCGCTGCCACAAGGCGCATACGCACCGATCCCGACCCCCCTGGGTGAGAACGGACTCTTTGATCCCGGCGCGTTGGAGCGCCATCTCGATTTCCTGAGCAAGGCGGGGCTCGATGGTGCTCTGGTGATGGGAACCAACGGCGAGTTCCCGTCCTTCGATCTCAACGAGCGAATGGCCGTGGCGGATGCCGCTGCACGATTCGGTAAAAAGCTTACTCTGATGCTCGGTGTCGGGTCGTGCGCACTGCCTGAAGTACACCAACTTGTCCGGACCGCCCATCATCTCGGGTTTTCGTCGGTTCTCGTTCCACCGCCCTTCTATTTCCGATCTGCATCCACGAAGGGTTTGATCGCGTTCTTCGCAGATCTCCTCGAGACTTCAGAGCTCCCGGTCCTGCTCTACCACATTCCCCAGGTGACCGGTGTTCCCATCTCGGATGAGATTCTCGATGGAGTCATCGATCATCCCCGCTTTGCCGGAGTTAAGGACAGTTCGGGCGACGAGCAGGAACTGGAGCGGTTTTGTTCACGGTTGATGGACCAGTCATACATGGTCGGTCACGATCGGCTCGTGACCCGGGCGCGAATGGCCGGTGGGAGCGGAAGCATCACCGCATCGGCGAGCGTGGTCCCCGGGCTGGTGGCTGCCACCCAGCGGGATGCCGACCGACAGCCGGAACTCGATCGTGTTCGTTCGCTCTTGGAATCCCATGGCCTCGGCCCGGCAGTCAAGGCGGTTCTCCGCCACAAAGGAATCGGCGCCTATCGATCCAGGCCACCACTGGTCGACCTCGACCCAGATTCGGAGCGATCCCTCATCCGGGAGTTCGAGGCGATCGTGGCCGAGTCCACTCCTTCCATCTCGTCCTAAGCGAGGGTGAATTCGTCGACCTTCAATCACTGTCACCCTGAGCACCGCCACGCCGCTTCGCGGCGGCTACTCATGGAGTGACAAATCAAGCAGCCCGGGCAATCGCTATCGCTATCGCAACTCGAAATCGGCGAAACGCAATCGCTCGGTCTGTTTCGGAGAAAAAGTGCAGGCTGGCCGGAGCGCGTGTCCTGACTCGTTTTCGATCCATCGAAAACCGATAGCGATTGCGATAGCGATGGGTCTCTTGGGGTCTTTGTCATTGGAGCGAGCAAGTGCCGCCGAACGAGTCGAGCTGTTCCTAATAGCTCTCTAACCGATGCTCAGAACCACCTTGCCGAAGGCTTCGCCGGAGGCCAGACGTTGGTGTGCTTCCTCGATCTGCTCCATGGGATAGACGCAGTCGATGATGGGGCGTAGCTTCCCACGGCTGAGCGCGTCGCCGAACTCAAGCAGGAACGAGCTGACGATCGCAGCCTTCCGTGTGACATGGAGGCCTCGCAGGGTCGAGCCGATGATCCGGATCCGCTTGGACAACACACGACGGAGATCGAGTTCACCCGTGGTGCCGCCCATGAGACCGATGGTCACCAGGCGCCCATCCAAACCGAGCACGCGGAGGTTCTTGCCGAGATACGAGCCCCCGATGCAGTCGAGAACGACATCGACCCCCTCATCCCCGGTGGTGTCGCGGCACACCGCTTCGAAATCCGTCGTTCCGACCCCGCCACAACCGATTGCTTTCACATCCGGAGGATAACCCATTACAATTCGACCGCCGCTTCCGGCGGTCCAATGAAAAATGGAGGACGCAATGATCGATCCACAGGATCTCGAAACCTGGGCGGGTTTTCTCGTCGAACACTCCATCGGTGGCGTCGGACCCGACGATCGGGTCATGATCAAGGGCGAACCGGTGTGCTGGCCGCTCATTTCCGTGATCGAGCGAAAGGTCGTGGAATCGGGGGGCGTCCCGGATGTCTACCTGGTGGCCCCGAACAACGACCGCGGCAAGGTGTGGTCTGCGACCATGGGTCGATACGGGAGCGCGGAGCAGATCGAGGCCGTTCCGGATTGGCACGGTCAACGGTACGTGAGTATGACCAAGTACATTGAAATCCTCGGCGCCGAGGACCCCGGCCAGTTCATGGGCCTCGACCCGGAACATGCACAGGCGCTGGCCGCCGCCGATCGGGACTTTGCCAATATCCGGTTGTCCAAGCCCTGGGTCATCACGCTCTATCCGACCGCCGCGTTTGCCGAACTCGAAGGGTTGTCGGTCGAGGACTTCGAGTCCTTTATTGTCGGCGCCTCCACCGTGGACCCGAGCCCCCTGCGCGAAGCCGAGGAGAGAATCGCGCCATACGTCAACGACGGATCTACGGTCACCATCGTCACCCGCTGTCCGAAGGAGGCACGCGATCTCAGTCTTCGGATGGACATCTCGGAGGGCCATGCGGCGTTGTCCTACGGGCTGCGGAACTTCCCCGACGGCGAGATCTTCACGAGCCCGGACGCTTCGAGCGTCGAGGGTGAGATCTTTGTCGATCTGCCGATCACCAACGGCGGCAACGACATCAAGGGGATCTATCTCAAGTTCGACGGCGGTCGGATCATCGACTACCGGGCCGATGAGGGCCACGAACACCTCGCCGGCATCATCGAGACCGACGACGGGTCCCATCGACTTGGTGAGGTGGCCCTCGGGATGAATCCCGGCCTCGACCGGGTGCTCAAACACCCGCTCTTTGTCGAGAAGGTCGGTGGGACCCTCCACATCGCCATCGGAGCGAGCTATGAGCACTGCTATGTAGAGGATCCGGGCAGCGAAGAGGGGAGGGCTCGGATCGAGCGACTCGAGGCCGACGGAGTGCTCAATCGATCAGCCCAACACGTCGACATCGTCACCGACTTCAGACCGGGTGGGTGCGGTGTGTCGGTTCACATCGACGACACCCGCATGATTCCCCACGATGGGGTATGGGTGGCGGAGAGCTGAGACGAACTGCTGCGAACGGACTCACCGGGTCCAACGGAATCTCCGAACGCCACCAGACGTTCGATGAAGCGGGTGCGCGGCACGATCAACGCCATGGGAGTCAAGATGACGAACAACAACGAGGACAACGCCTCGAACGGGGCCGGCGAACGCGAACTCGAATCCATCACACCACCGGAGATCTACAAGGAATTGAAAAAGGGCGTCCTCGGGCAGGGGACCGCTCTGCGCTACACCTCGGTGGCGGTCTACAAGCACACCACTGGAAAGGTCCCCGGCAACATCCTGCTGATCGGCAACTCCGGAACCGGCAAGACCACCATCATGAACAACATCCAACGGATGTATCACGAGGTTGTCGAGTACCAGCCCTTCCGGGCCATGACCATCATCAACGCCAACCTTCTCGTGGATGCGGAGCGCCTCGAGTTCCAACCCACCCGCCTGCTCGCAGCGGTCGAGCAGCGCGCCCGCGCCCTTGTGGGGGAGAAACCCTCCGAGGCGGATCTCAAGGCCACCATGGAACGGGCCACTATCTGCATCGATGAGATCGACAAGATGTCCTCGATCGTTGCCGGCAAACCCAACGCCATCGGTGTTGTTCTCCAGCAGGGGCTTCTGACCCTGATGGAAGGCGAGGTTGTCGCCCACCGGACCCATGTCTGGGAGAACGGTGTGGAACGCGAGATCGTCATGTCGGTCGACACCAGGCACATGATGTTCATCTGCGGTGGGGCCTTCGAAGGCCTTTATGATCAGGTTTATCTCAGGGTCGTCAAACCGGGCTCGGGCGAGAAGCTCAAATCGCAAGCGATCCAAACAGCCGATGGTCAGGTGCGCATCGAATCCCGATTTGCGCTCAGCGATTTTCTCAAACCCGAGGACCTCTTCGTGTATGGGATGGTGCCCCAGTTCATGGCGCGATTCGACGATACCGTCATGCTCAACGACCTCGATGAATCGGTCCTCAAGGAAATTTTCCTCAAGTCGGTCGATTCTCCATTCCTGAGATCCAAGAGGTATTTCAATGTTCTCGGGATCGATCTCGAGATCGAGGATGTTGCGTCTGCGTTGATCGCCGAAGAGGCCGCCAAGAGCACCCGAACCGGAGCCCGCGCTCTGCGGAGTGTTTTCGGCAGAATTGTCAACCGGCTGGAGTTCGACCCGTGGAAATACGAGGGTCTGGAGGACGCTGCCGATGGCAGAAAACGGCTGTTGATCTCGACGGATATGGTCCGACTTGCGGTCAAAAAGGCGAACACCTAGGAGCTTGCACCGAATAGACCCTCGAGGGAAGCAGAGGGGTTGCCGGAGTGGTCTTCGCCGAGGGTCGATTCGGCGTAATCTCCTACTGGGATTCGCTTCGCGAATCCTTGAAAACGGGACAGGGACTGCGCCCCATGCTCGGTTTTTTTCTGCCCCAACCCGGGATCGCCTTTCAGGGTTTGCGCAGCAAATCCAATAGGAGGGGCGCCGCAGAGATTCCGTTGTGGTGCAACGAATCCTTGCGGTGCGGCCTCATAGGTCGACGAACCGATGCCGCGGCGAAGCCGCAAGGAGCCTGCTGTTCACCAAGTCACGGCTCGGGTAAACTGGCACGAAGAAACGATGAGACGTGATGGTCGGCAGGCACTGGGGGAGCATGACGAAGTTCATTCTGGTCTACACCCACCCCACCGAGGGTGAACAGAGATTCGAGCTGGTTCCAGGCAGGAGCTACCGCATCGGATCGCGACCGGACAACGACATCGTCATCGACCAGAAAGACGTCTCACGTCGCCATGCGGTTCTCCGTGTCCAGGACGGTTCGTTCCACGTTACCGATCTCGACAGCAAGAATGGGACCTTCATCAACGGCGCCAAGATGGTGTCCGAAACCGTCAGTTGCGGCGACATGGTCCACCTGTCGTCGGCCCGGTTGGTGATCGTCGAGATCGGCACCGGAAGCTATCCCTCCACCAGTCCTGAGGCCATCAGCCGTGACGAAGACGACTACAGCGCCACCGGTGCTGATGAGACCCAGAAGTACCGGAGTGAGGCCTCCATGGAGGATGTTGTCTCGCTACTGGAAACCACCGCTTCGGCAGTCGAGCGCGGAGCGCTGGCCCAACCCCTGAGCTGGGCCGTCGATCATCTCGGCTTCGACGGTGCGGTTGTCCTGTATCGCGACCACAATGACGGCGTCGCGATGGTTTCGAGTGCCGGCGAACTCGGCCAGCTTGCACGCAAGAGCGGGATGCTCTCCAGGCTCGCCATCGATCATCGATTGACGAGTGTTGCCGGCACCCGTGTCCGACAGGTCAGCGAGATGGGAGAGAGCCTCCTTACCGCAACCGTGGGGTCGGACCACGTGCTGGTGGTCCGCTATTCCGGTCGGCCACCCGCCATCGGAGATCTTCGATCGATCATCGCAGCCGTCAACGCGGTGCTGGCGAGCGGCAAGGTTCTGGGACAAGGTGGGGTGAATGGTGGTTCCCGCTCGTCCGTGCGGGACCGCTTCGCCGGGGAACCCCTGAATCGGATCGCCGGTCTGTCCGAGGCGATCCTGATGTGCAAGCTCTCCATCGCCGAGGGTGCCCAGCAACCCGGCCCGGTGGTGATCACCGGTGAGCGGGGCTCCGGAGCCTCTCTGGTTTCCCGCTGTGTTCACGATCTCTCGGCCCGTGCGGCATCGCCCTTCGTCGTGCTCAACCTCGAAGGCCTTGGTCCGGACGCCATCGAGAACCGGCTCCTGATCTCGGGAGAGGCGCTCACGGGGGCTGACCGAGCCGAGGGCGGCACACTGGTCTTCGACCACGTGGGATCCTTGTCGAAAGAAATCTGGGAGGCCGTTCTCGGCGCCATCTCCGATCGGAGCGGGCAAACACCGAGGGTGGTGTTGATCCTCAATCCGGATTCCGAAGCCGCGGACCGGAACGGGACGGAGAACACGTTGACCGGATTCCACGTGTCCATCCCCAGTCTGCGGCAGAGGCGCGAGGACATCCCGATCCTCGTCAACACATTCCTTCTCTTTGATGAAGGGTTTGGATCCAACCGTACGGTGACTTTCACTCATACGGCATTGGGATTCCTTTCAAGTTGCCGCTGGCCCGGAAACGTTGCCGAGCTTCGGGCGGAGATTCGGAACTCGGTTGGCACCGCGCATCCCGAGAACCTGATCGATGAGTCGCACCTCTCGTCAAACGTGAGGGTCCCGGCAGATGAGATCCCTGTGACCGCTCTCGATCTGGAGAAGCTGGCCGATCTCGAGCTTGCCAAGGCGCGGGACGTCTTCGAACGGTGGCTGATCCAACACGCATTGGCCGCCAGCGGAGGGAAGCAGATCAAGGCCGCCGAGCGCCTTGGTCTCTCTCGCGCGGGTCTGTTCAAGAAAATCCGCAAACTCGGTCTCTGAGCAACACCTCGACCCGTTCCCACCGTCAAGCCCCCGCCCTGAGTTGGTGATACTCTTGCCCGCGCAGGAGGAGGCGGGTGTTCGCGGCGTGCTGGTTCACGTCGAGGAAAGTCCGGACTCCTGACGGGCAACATGCCGGGTAACGCCCGGCCGCGGTAACGCGAGGGAAAGTGCCGCAGAAAGCAAACCGCCCGTGGTGTGGCCACGGGTAAGGGTGAAAGGGTGCGGTAAGAGCGCACCGCCTCGTCGGTGACGATGAGGGCACGGTAAACCCCATGTGGAGCAAGGCCGAATAGGGAAGTCGAGGGTCGCCCGTCCTCGCAACCCGCTTTTGCGGGGGAGACTTCCGGGTAGGCTGCTGGAGCTGTGTGGTGACGCGCAGCCAAGATGAATGAACACCGCCTCGAGGGCACAGAATCCGGCTTATAGCCTCCTTCTGCAATTTTGGCCCGTGGTGCAGAGCGCCACGGGCCAAAATCTTGGAAAAAGGTTATTGTTGTTGTCAGATGACTGTTTGGAGTCCCCTCGAACGAGACGAGCCCATCGGCGTGGTCGCGCTTTCGGGCCCAGTGGAACCGACAAAATTCGCCGAAGGTTTGGCGGTGCTGAAAACCTGGGGTCATCCCGTCGAGTTGGCCGGCAATCTCGCTCATCAGGAGCGCTATCTGGCCGGATCCGACGAAGCCCGGATCGACGGTCTGACCGAACTCCTCGATCGTGGGGTGCGGACCTTCATCGCGGCCCGGGGTGGATACGGCGTGACCCGGTTGATGAACCGGCTGCCGTGGCAACAACTCAGAGACGAGTCCGTTCGCGTTGTCGGGTTCTCCGATCTCACCGCGTTGCTGAACCCTCTTTCCGGATCGGTCGTGCAGATCCATGGACCCATGGTGGCTGCAGGTCTCGCTCGACCATCGAACGCCCAACGTCTCAAGGATGTCCTCGATGGTCGATTTCTGGGTCGGCCGATCTTCGAGTATCCAGAAAAATTCGTCCTTCGTCACGGACAAACCGATGGGGTTGTGGTTGGTGGGAATCTGTCTCTGATCGTCTCACTCATCGGGACGCCGTGGGAGCTGGATTTCACCGATCGGGTCGTCGTGCTCGAAGAGGTCTCGGAGCCTCCTTATCGACTCGATCGGATGTTGACCCACCTAGTTGACTCTGCTAGTTTTTCGGGAGTGAAAGCATTAATCTGCGGTACTTTGCATGCATGCCGGCCACATGCGGAGTGCATGGCACGGTGGACTGAGCTCCTCCTCGAAGCCACCCCGGACGACGTGCCGGTTGTCGTCAACCTTCCCTTTGGGCATGGCGCGCGGAACCTCGCGGTCCCCATCGGTGCACGGGTCGAAGTCGAGACCCGGCGTGGTGCGGTAAGCTGGAGGTCGTGATGGCGAAGTTCAAAACCACCAAAGCCAAAGGCACCCACGATTCCCTCGATCCCATGCGGACAAACTTCACCGCGGGGCAGCTGATCTTCGAGGAGGGAGATCTCGGTCTCACCATGTATGTGATCGAGGCGGGTGAGGTCGAAATCAAAAAGAATTTCGGCAAAGAAGCCCGAACCCTCGCGGTTCTCGGCAAGGGTGATTTCTTTGGCGAGATGTGCATGCTCGAGGAGGAAGTTCCGCGATCGGCCACCGCACTCGCCACCACTGATGTGGAAGCGGTTATGATCGATCGATCGGCCTTCACATTCATCCTCAAACACAATCCTGAGATCACGATCCGCATCATGCGGAAACTCGTTCGCCGCCTCAGACAGACCACTCAGCTGCTCGAAGAGGCGGTGGGACACGAGGTGGATATCGCCTCCTCTGGAATCGACGACGGGCCCAAAGCCATGCCGGATCCGAACGCCCGGCTGGTCGAGGTCACTTCGGGTCTGATCTTTCCGCTCGCCAAGGATGGTGAGACCTCGGTCGGCCGAATCGACCCCGTCACTGGGATCCATCCGGATGTCGATCTGACACCCGTGGACACAAAGAGGTCCATCTCGCGCCGCCACGCCCGGATCAGGCGTGAGGACGACGGAACGTTCAGCGTCATCGAGGACGTGGGCACGATGAATGGGACCTTTGTCAACGGAGTTCGCCTGACGGCCGGGGAGGCCCAGACCGTCGACGCCGGCGACTCGGTGATTTTCGGCACGATCCAGTGCCGGTTCGAGATCGACCCCACGCGGGCGTGATCCGCTGACGACCTCGCCGGTTCTGCGGCCGACGGACACGGTTGACCGTCTCAAGGGCATCGGGCCAAAAACCGCCGCCTCACTTGCCCTGATCGGGGTTCGACAGGTCGGAGATCTCCTTTTTCACATTCCCCGGAGGTATCAGGACCGCGGAAGCGTTCTGCCACTATCCGCTGCGCTGGAGGCCGGGCGTCCGGTCCTGCTGCACGGTCGATTGACGGTGAGATCGGCTCGGTATCTTCGTCGCCGACTCCACATTGCCGATGGCGAGTTCACGGATGACACCGGATGCCTCCCCGTTCGTTGGTTCAACCAGCCGTGGATCGTCAATCGACTCGGGGGGGAGGTTGAGGCCTTTGTCTTCGGCGCCATCGGCGCCAACAAGACGGGTCGTCTTCAAATGGTCAACCCCGAGGTGGAGATCGCCCCAATCTCGGTCGATGTGGACACCGTCACGCCGGTTTATCCGAAGCTCGGGCCCTTGACCGGGAAACGTCTTCGCACGGCCCTCGTCCAAGCTCTGGAATGTCTCGATGGCCTCCAGGACCCTCTGCCGACGGACCTGCGGCGGGAGTGGGCCATTCAGGGTCTCAAAGAGGCGCTTGATCAGCTGCACAACCCCGTTGTGCCCGACGATCCCGGGGATCGCGAGCGAGTGATCGCGCAACTGAATGCACACCAGTCACCAGGGCACGGACGCCTGGCGTTTGATGAACTCCTGGCGGTCGCCTCGGTAGTGGCCGGCTATCGAGCCCGCCGATTCGAGCAGACCGCTCAGCCCATCCGGCCGAAGAAGGGATTCAAAAAGGCGGTGGAGTCGCTCTTCAGCTTCAATCTCACAGACGCCCAGCGGCGAGCGGCGTTGCAGATCATCGAGGATCTCGGCGGCTCGGTTCCCATGGCGCGGTTGCTCCAGGGCGATGTCGGTTGCGGCAAGACCGCGGTCGCGACAATCGCCATCCTCGCCGCGTTGAGTGGGGGTCGGCAGGCTGCGCTCATGGCGCCGACCGAACTGTTGGCAGAACAGCTCCACCGGTCGCTTTCATCGAGTCTGGGCGCCATTGGATATCGGGTGGGGACGCTCACCGGCACGGTTCCCACCTCGGAGGCGAAAGCGACCCGTCAGGATCTAGCAGAGGGAGTCCTTGATGTCGTGGTGGGGACCCACGCCCTTTTCCAGGAGTCCGTTGATTTTGCCAATCTCGGACTCGTTGTCATCGACGAGCAGCATCGTTTCGGGGTGGCGCAACGGCAGAGTCTGTTGGACAAGGGATCCGCCCCACACCTTCTGGTCATGACTGCGACACCGATCCCGCGGTCCCTCGCCCTCACCCTCTACGGCGATCTGGACCTCACCATCATCGACGAGCTGCCACCTGGTCGGCGCCCGATCCGCACCGAGGTCCGCGATCCGTCAGCCAGGGGGCGGATCCTCGAGTTTCTCCGGTCTGAGGTCGACCAGGGTGGTCAGGGCTACATCGTCTGCCCGGTGATCGATGCCTCGTCGAAGATCGACGCGGTCTCCCTGGCCGAACACGAGTTGGTGATCCGCGATGTCCTGGGCGAGATCGAAATTGGCATCCTCCACGGTCGACTGGGCGGGAACGAGCGCGACGCCATCGCCAAACGGTTCCGTGATGGTGAACTCAAGGTGATTTTGGCGACGACGATCATCGAGGTCGGCGTCGATGTGCCTGCAGCGTCGGTCATGGTGGTCGAGAGCGCCGACAGATTCGGTCTCTCCCAACTCCACCAACTCCGGGGACGGGTCGGTCGCGGCCTACGACAGTCGTGGTGTGTTCTGGTGACCGGAGAACAGCCATCCGAGAACGGGCTGCGTAGGCTGCGGGTGCTCGAAGGGACCAACGACGGATTCCAAATCGCCGAAGCCGATCTCCGCCACCGAGGCCCGGGTGAACTCACCGGCCAGCGTCAATGGGGGGCGGAGAACTTCCGTTTCGCCGATCTGATGGATTACGAGCTGGTCCGGCGCACACGGGGGCTGGCCCGTCGCCTTGCCGATGAAGGGCGTCTCGATTCGATCCGGGAGGATCTTCTCGGCCTGCACCCGGTGGGGAAGGTCTTCGCGGTGGGTTAGCCCGCACTTCTCACCGGCGGTGTCACAATGTGGGCTGGACGAAGGAGGAGCGATGCACGACGACTGCCCGCAACTGGTCATCAACCCAAATGAGCTGACGAATCTCGACGATTCCCCGCGACACATGGCGGCCATCCCGGGAAGCAGGATGTTCGAAATCAAAGAGGCGCTTTCGGTCTTTCGGAAGACCGACCCGGACCGCGCCATATTCGACGCGAGCCAGGGGGATGGGGGAGCCAGTCTTCCCGGGGTTCCCGAAGAGATTCTGACCGCCGCTTACGAACTCCAGATTGACCACGGCACCGGGTATGACAAGCCATTCGGGACACCCGAATACCGTCGGGCCGTGGTTGAGGATTACTGGCAGCTCGATGCCGCGACCGGTTGGGGACCCGAGAACGTGATTGCGGGCCAGGGTGGTCGCGATGTCCTGATCAAGGTCTATGACGCAGTCCAGTTTCTCGGCCACAACCGCAAGGGCGATTTTGTCGCGGTGTCACGGGTGCCCTGGATCTCATACAACTGGGGTCCGTACGCGGTGGGCGCCAATGTGATGCTGGCTCCGGGCAACGAGGACGACGCTTGGGCTCTGACCGCAGATGCCATCAATGCCTGCGTTCAGGCGGCCGCGTCCTACGACGGACGCAAGGTGTCCATGCTCGTCATCACCAGTCCGGACAACCCGACGGGACGCAGCCTGACACCCCAACGCCAGATCGACCTCGCGCGGGCGGCCTTTGCCGCCGGGATTCCCTATGTTCTCTTCGACTGGATCTACCACCGCGTGACCGACGAGGAGCCCCACGATCTCAACGCGTTTCTCCTGGCGCTCGAACCGGACGAGAGGGAGCGCTGCATCTTCCTCGACGGCATCACCAAATCCCTTGGGGCGAGCAACATCCGTAACGCCCACTTGGTGGCTTCAAAGCCGATGATCAAGTTCATCCAGAGCCGAGCCTCGCACGCGGTGATTCCGTCCTTTTACAGTTTGGCCGTGGCCATGGCCGCCTATCGTATGGGTTTTGACCGCGCGGCTGCCACCATCGTCGGACCGACAAACGCCAGCCGCAAGGTGATGAAGGCCTTCGTAGAGGAGCGTGGGATCCGGGCAATCCTGGGCAAGGGATACTACGCCTTTCTCGACATGGGACCTTGGATCGACAAGGCGGGGTTTGCCGACGGCGCCGATCTCGGGGCGATTCTGGCCGAGCGTTTTGGTCTGGCGGTGGTGCCGGGTGTGTATTTCTCGGACTTCGGGGCGCGTTGGATCCGTTTTTCCTACGCCCTCCCTCCCGAGATCACCAAGGCCGCAACAGACAGACTTTGGGAGGCTCTATCGTCGCTTTGACTGCTGGGACGCACAATGAAACCGCAGAGACGCAGAGACGCGGAGGCGCAGGGTTCGCGCAGAGCATCGCAATTGAGGGTTGGCGAGACATCCGTGGGTGCGCTTCGACTGTCGTGGAGAGGACCTAGGTTCGGGAGCGGTGATTTGAAACACGAAGAACACGAAGAACACAAAGAGCCATTCCAAAGTCTCATCGCATGATTGAGTGGGTCCCGCGCTCGTGATGGTTCAGTGGATTATCGCAACCTGACGCAGATCTGAATGTCTCCGGCGCTCCCGAATATCGCGCCCTCGTTCGGCTCGCGTTTCAGGTATCGGCAGATCGACGACGCTTCGAGATCCAACTCTGACAAGTGTGATGACTTTGTGTTCTGTGCGATGGATGGACTTCGTGATCTTCGTGTTTCAAATGCACCGTACAAGCAACATGGGTCTATCCACGTCAGTCGGAGCGCATGCCGGACGGTGTCACCAGGTATATCCATGCGATGCACTGCGCATCCTCCGCGACCTCCGCGCCACTGCGGTTTCATTGTGCGTTGAAGACCCGATCGGATGACTGAGAACTCGGGTCTCCGTTATGGCGATGTGTCGGACCAGGCGGTGGTGTCACCGCTCTCGAAGCCATCGTCGAAGATGCCGCCGATTTGGGTGAAGACGTAGAGCGAACCGCTCCTGACGAAGTGGACATTTCCCTGCTCATCCTCGCCGAAGGCCGTGATACCGCTGGTTGACTGCGCGAAATCGAGGTTCACCGCGCTCCAGGTCCCGGCGCCGTCGTCATAGACCCCTGCCCAGATATCCCCGGAACACCAGTCGGCGTAGAGATAGGCGCCACGCAGTCCTGGTGCTGCATTCCCGCGATAACGATAGCCACCGGTCACCGAGCAGCGCCCGACGGCGTGCGAGTACTCGAGGATCGGCATCACATAGTCACCGATGGGTCCGCAACCGAGGGTGTTGTACTCGTGGGCACCCTCGTAGCACCGCCAACCCCAGTTCTCGCCACCCGAACTCGATGCCGGGGCATGGTTGATCTCCTCCCACGTACCCTGGCCGACATCGCCGATGAAGAGGTCGCCGTTGAGCCGGTCGAAACTGAAACGCCAGGGATTGCGCAACCCGGGCTGCCAGATTTCCGGGAACGTATTCGCCATCCCAACAAAGGGGTTGTCGGCCGGGACGGTGTAGGGAGAGGAACCATCCACGCTGATCCTGAGGATCTTGCCGAGAAAGGTCTCCATGTTTTGGGCGTTGTCATCGGGATCGCCCTGTTTGCCACCATCACCGATTGAAATATAGAGATATCCATCCGGGCCGAACGCAAGTTGACCTCCGTTGTGGTTGGTTCTTGGCTGGGCCTGGGTGAGGAGCACGGTTCCCACTGTGCTCGCGGTGTTGGAGCTTGGAGGATCAGCGTTGTAGTGGGCCACGACGTTTGAGTTGTCGGCTCTCGTGTAGTGAACGTAGAAATCGCCGTTGGTGGCGTAGTCGGGGTCGAAGGCGAGACCAAGCAACCCCTGTTCGCCACCGCTCGAATTCACGACGGAATCGATATCGAGGAATGGCGCGGCAACAAGCGTGCCGTTTTCGACGATCCGGATTCGGCCCGCTTGTTCGAGGATGAACAACCGGTCGCTGCCGTCTCCGGCATTTGTGATTTCGACCGGGGAAGAGAGCCCCGAGACGACCGTGGTGATCTCGAGTTCGGGCGGAAGTGGGACTCCGGCGATCGCGGGCGTGGCCACTCCGAGAATCACGGCGAAGGTCGACGAGCACGAGATGGATTTCACGATCCTTTTGGTGGGCATGAGGATTTCCTTTGCGCTGCAAGTCATTCCTGGTCTCGTCCGAGTACAATCTCCCCGGGCTCTCGGGCATTCCCCGATGACGCCGTTTCGGTCCGATGAAACCATAGGAGGAGCACCCGACGCATGGTTCCAAGTCACAAAGCGGAGTGGTTCAGATTCGCCGAGAAGGTCCAGATGGCCGTGGAGTCCTCACAGCAGGACGATCCGGAGGGTGGAACATCCGGTCTCGAGGTCGAGCTCAATATCCTCGACAGTGGAATGCGGCCGGTTGCGTCGGTGGGTTCGGGGCCGGAACGCAGATCCTTCTCCGACTATCTTCGGGACGAGAGACTTCCGGAGTGGGCTCGGAGCAGCTTTCAGCTCGAGGTCTTCAACTGGATGATCGAGTTGACCACCGCGCCGCACTACCAGTCGCTGGCCACCGCCGCCGAAGCACGACTCCTCGAGGCGGTTCTGCTCAACACCTTG